>OKTJ01001383.1_pt1 | contig 9509 bp, 9 predicted proteins | sample 1606201 | NCBI WGS metagenome assembly OKTJ01 (sample SAMEA3879536, study PRJEB24766) | human gut metagenome | biome: human-associated habitat; feature: feces | place: USA | collected 1985/1987 | reverse complement strand
GATACCTCCTAATATACAAAAATCGAGCCTTCTACAACTGGAATTATATCCTGTAAGAAGACTCGTTGTTGTAGACATTTTACCAAAATTATAAATTTTTTGTAAGAATTATTATTTGTCTTTTCCTTAAAGTCATGGTACAGCATATCATATATACCATCACCTCACTTTTATACACTGCACTATCTACTTATATTTTAATTCAGAACAAGTGAAAAGTAACGTGAAACATGAAAAAAGAATAGAATCTTTCGACCCTATTCTAAATCATCACTCAACGCTGCACATACCATATAAGGTGGAATACAAATTATATTATCTTTTCTTGCAAAATTTTTTGGATGAACAATATATGGTGTTGCGATTTTCTTGCCAAATAAGTCTTTAAATTTATCTAAAGACGTAGCTGAATAATTCTTTGAAGATTTTACTTCGATTGGAAATACTTTTAGATTTGTTTTACTCTCATTCGATAATAAGAAATCAATTTCAATATCATTTCTATGCTTTTCCTTATTATACTTTGTATAAAAATAAAGCTTTTTTCCCATAGATGTAATCATTTGCGCAATCATATTCTCATACAACATACCTTTATTTAATGATAATTTATCATTCATGATTTGTTGATACAATCTTGAAGAACTCAACTCATTTTCACTAAATGCCAAACTCACTAATAATCCTGTATCTCCCATGTAGCATTTCACATAAGAATCGTCTTTATTTAACGCAAATCCTACATTTGGATCTGTACACCTGTAACATAAATTACAAATCATAGAATCATCTAGCCAGAATAAAGGCTCATCATATCTGTCAAAACTACGATTAGATTCTCCTAGTTCAGATAAAACAACCCTTTTTTCGTGTGTAGATAAATATCCTGGGATATTCTCAAACAAAGCTGACACTTTTGAATTGTATCTTTTAGCGGCTTTCTTGATATCATCACGATAGAGTTCAAGAATATCTCTTTTTTCCACATCTGCCGCATAAAAATCTTTATTTCCATTCTTATAAGCTTTTAATGCCTGTGGCATTCCCCCAACCAGCAAATATTCTTTAAATAAATACATAACCTTCGAATGCATTTTTTCATCTAAAGGCTTTTTCTTATCCCAACAATTTTTAATATATTCAAATAATAATTCCTCACCCATATAGATCATGAACTCTTCAAAATCTACAGGGTACATACGAATCTTTCTTTCCTCGGATGGCAATGTGATATTTTCAACATTTTCTTTAATCGAAATCAAAGAACCCGTTTCTAAATAATCATAGCGTCCATCTTCAACCAAATATTTAATAGCTTGTCTAGCTTGAGGAAATCTTTGTATTTCATCAAATATAATCAACGATTCTCTTTTAAATAATCGAACATTCATTTCCAAAGAAATAATTTGAAAAAAAGTATCTAAATCGTTTAAATTATCAAACGCTTTAATAATCGTATTTGAAGCCTTGTTGAAATCAATTAAAACATAAGATTTGTATTCGTTTCGACCAAACTCTTCTGCCACTGTAGATTTTCCAATACGCCTAGCCCCTTCAATCAACAATGCTTTGGATCCATTTGTTTCCTGTTTCCATTTCAAAAGTTTAGAATAAATCTTTCTTTTTATTTCCATCGCGATATCTCCTTTATATAAAATATTATACACCATACATACCGCAGTGCGCAAAGTAATTTAGTGCAAAATATACCGCAATGCGCAAAGTATTTTTATGCAAAATATACCGCAGTGCGCAAAGTGTTTTTATGCAAAATATACCGCAATGCACAAAGTAAACAAAAAAGAATAGAATCTTTCGACTCTATTCCTTAGCTCCATATTCTTCATAATATGCATCAATTCTTGATTTTAATTCAGGATCTAATTTATCGCCTAAATATTCAATCACTTCTGGCATGGATACGATAGCAGCTGTTGGGAAACCATATAATTCACTAACTTCCGTTAATGCGGTTTTTTCACCTTTTCCCTTTTCGTTACGATTTAAAGAAACCATCAATCCAACGATTTCAACATTTGCTGCGCCACGAACCTTTGGCACTGTTTCTTCCATTGATTTTCCAGATGTCGTAACATCTTCAATCATAACAACGCGATCTCCATCTTGTAGTTTTGTTCCTAAGAAACTTCCCTTATCAGCTCCATGATCTTTTTCTTCTTTACGATCTGAACAATAACGAACTTCCATTCCATATAAATGATCTAATGCGATTGTCGTCGCAACAGCCAATGGAATTCCCTTGTATGCAGGTCCGAATAATACATCGAAGTCTTTACCATATTGATCAACGATTGCCTTTGCGTAATATTCACCTAATCTTTTTAACTGATTACCTGTAACATATCCACCAGCATTCATAAAGAATGGGGATTTACGTCCTGATTTTAGTGTAAAATCACCAAATTTTAATACTTTAGATTCCAACATGAAATCAATAAACTCTTTTTTATATTGTTCCATTTTCTTGCCTCCACTTTTACAGAAATTCTATCATACTTCTGCACAATTTCCCATAATTGTATGATTTTTAAACGATAAACATTATGGTAGTATAAAGTTGAGGTGATAGACAATGCAGGAAAATGTATTCTTTTTTCTGAAGGCTAAAAATAGTGTTAAATATTTATACGATAATATCAGTGTCGAAGATGGACTTGCCCTCATGCGCAAGCACAAATATACGGCAATGCCTATTATTAATAAGGAAGGAGTTTATGTTGGAACCATTACAGAGGGGGATTTTCTTTGGTACTTATTAGACCATCCTTCGATTCATAAAGAAGATCTTGAACAAATGGAGATTCGTGAACTAATTCGTGGAGACTTTATGCCACCAGTTCAAATCGATGTTCCAGTCGATCAATTGTTCGCTCAATCTTTGAAACAAAACTTCGTCCCCGTAGTTGATGATCGTCAAATTTTTATTGGTATTGTGACACGACAATCCATCATACAATATTTAATGAATAATGCCGATAAATACATACAACAATAAAACAGCCGGATTTATTCTGGTTGTTTTCTTTATCACATTGAAAAAAGCCTTTAAATTGTGTATGATAATGGGTATTAATGAAGGAGTGATAGTTTCATGAATCCGGATGATTCAGTCCCGTTACAGTATAGTTTAGGAGGGTTAATATGAGCCTTCCCATCTTAATTTTATTTACATTTATTCTAAACATCTTGTTTTCAATGACAAGTAGTATCGTTTCTACAAATAAAGAAATCGAAGATGAATCTTATAAATATCAAGCCACATTAAAATGGTTATCTCTATGCATGGAAATATTTGGCATTGTGATGAGTGTAATCTATTTACAACCCATGATCCATACTCCATTACTTTATGTAGTCGTACTTCTATTGGTATATGTATATATTTTATTGAGTGATTTATTACCAAGAAAATTTGCGAATGTACATTTAAACCAGTTCGAAAAACCATTTATGTCCATTGCGAAAGGTATTCAAACCTTATGTACACCATTTACTTTTTTCTTGCGTTTTGAAGTGGAAAAAGAACAGGAAGATTATTCCGAAGAAGATATTTATGAAGTTATCAACAGTGGCGGTGTTGAACCAAGTCAAAAAGAGTTTATCGAAAACCTATTTGAGTTCGATGATACACCCGTTGAAGAAATTTGTACGCATCGAAGTGAAGTTGTTTGTCTATATCTAAATGACGATAAAGAAACATGGAAAAAGACCATTCTAGAAAATCGTCACACATTATATCCTGTATGTGATGAGGATAATGATGATGTCGTAGGTATTCTAGATACACGTGATTATTTCCGTTTAGATTCGATTGAACAAGATAACGTCATCAATAAAGCAATGGATCAGCCTTTCTTTATTTCACAAAATATGAAGGCCGATGTTTTATTGAAGGAAATGAAAATCAAAAAAGTATACTTTGCGGTTTTACTTGATGAATATGGAGGAATGACCGGTATCGTGACTTTACACGATATTATTGAAACCCTTCTTGGAGAAATTCAAGAAGATGATGATATTGATGAGCCAGATCCAATCCAACAAATTGATGCAGATCAATTTAGAATCTATGGCCAAGCTGACATTGAAGATGTCGAAAAAGCTTTAGGCCTTTCATTAGAAGACGAGGATTGTGACACGTTTGGTGGATATATCCTAAATCATTATGGACAAATCCCTGATGAAGGTTCACATTTTAAAGTCAATCTAGACTTAATGGATGTATATGTTAAGGAAGTAAAGAACCATCGTATCGGACAAACTATTGTACAAATAAAACGAAATGAGGAAGAAAAGCAAAATGAAAGCACTGAAAAACGCAATCGAGACTAGAGGACATTTTATTAATGATGAGGTATTAAAGGTGGATTCTTTTTTAAATCATCAAATTGATTGTTCTTTAGTAGATGAAATGGGAAATGAATTTTATGAACATTTTAAAAACAAAGGCATCACAAAAGTAGTAACCATTGAATCTAGCGGTATTGCCCCAGCCTATGCGACAGCCATTCGTTTGAATGTGCCATTGATTTTCATCAAGAAAACACAACCAAGCACAATGATCGATCCTGCTTTTGCGGAAGTCTTCTCTTTCACAAAGAATAAGACATATCCAATTTGTATTGAAAAAGAATACTTAAAAAAAGGCGACAAAGTATTATTCATTGATGACTTCTTGGCAAACGGCGAAGCATTCAAGGGAACGGAAAACTTAATTGCGCAGGCACAAGCTGAAATCGTTGGTGTTGGCATGGTGATTGAAAAAGCTTTCCAAAAAGGACATGCATATATTTCTGAAAAAGGATATGACCTTTTAGCGTTAGCATCTATTGCAGGTGTTAAAAATAAGAAAATTACATGGGCTGATGAATAATCAGTCCATTTTTTGAAATTTGGGAGATTCTAATGAAAAATACATTCAAAAAACTATTTATTAGCTTTACCGTATTATCACTCACTGCATGTAGTTCAACTACAATGCAAGATAATACGTTTGCAGCTAAAGAAAACAAGGACTTCACAAAATACACAAACCAATTGGTAGTTGAATATGCCGAAAACGACTATACAACGATGCACCAATTCTTTGAACATCCAGAAGACTATGGCATTGATATCAATAATGTAGATGTAAGTCTTGGTGAATTTTATACAGACAATACTGAAGAAATCAAAGAAGATCAAAAAGAATTAAACAAGTTTAATCGCAGTACTTTAGACAAGACGCAACAAACCATCTATGATGAATTAAAGTATGAGAATGAATTGAGTTTAAAAGCGGAGAACAAGAAATTTCAATATTTGAATAATTGTTGGAGTACAATGAGTGGACTTCATCAAAGTTTGATTTCTGTTTTTTCTGAATACATTTTACGAAATGAAAAAGACATTCAAGATTTGATTACACTCATCAACGATGTGCCTCGCTACACAAACGATGTATTGGAATATACAAAAGAACAGGCAGATAAAAATACTTTACAGTTTGACTATGATTCTGTTACACAAGATATTCAAGATGTGATCAATAATAAAGCGGATAGTTCAATCACAAGTGCATTGTATAATGCGATTGACGCTTTAAATCTAGATGAAGAAAAAACAACATCTTATAAAGCACAAGTCAAAGATGCCATGGACACAAGTTTCTTTCCTAGTTATCAGGCTATGTTAGATACATTAACCTCTCTTCAATATAACGTACAACCTCTACAAGGGTTGTCGAACTATAAGAATGGTAAGAAATATTATGAAGTATTAGTTGAAAATGCGACAAGTTCTACCGATTCTATTTCCACAATTAAAGAGAATACGCAATCCGCAATCAATTCATCTATCACTAAATTTCAGAAGCTATATAAAGCCAATCCAATGATTTCGTATGAACTCGATTCGGTTTCAACGGATTTTACGGATGTAAATCAAATTCTAGAAAGCCTTCAAAAGAACTATAAAAAGGATTTTCCAAAAGTAAAAACCATGAAATATGATTTAAAGGCACTGCCAGAAGATCAATCTGTCAGCGGAATTGTTGCCTACTTTATTACACCCGCCTTGGATTATTCACAAAACTATCAAATGCGCTACAACAAACGTGATTATGGCGATGATCCATCAAGCTTAACACTTTATCAAACATTAGCTCATGAAGGTATTGCCGGACATATGTATCAAGCCCAATACAACAAGGAACACTTAAAATATCCAATCCAATTCTTCTACAACAATCTAGGTATGTCAGAAGGTTGGGCTACTTATATGGAAAGCATGTCTTTACATTATTTAGATAATAATAAAGATTTATTAGAAGCCTATAATTTGAATAACATTCTTACCAATCTATACATTGTCTTAATGGATATCAGCATTCATTATGATGGTATGTCACTCAATGATTTCAAGAATGAATATGGCGATATGTTTAGTTCAGAAGGATTAGAAAGCATTTACAATCAATTGGCAGATAATCCAACTGTATTCTTATCTTACTATTACGGATATCTTCAAATTGTAGATTTAAAGAGTACAGCCAAATCTAGATTAAGATCTAAATTTGACAATGCAGACTTCCATAATGCCCTACTACAATATGGTGAAGTCAACTTCAATATTGTCAAACAAAGCGTAAATGAATACATCAACAAAAACAGGTAGCACTCAAAAAGATGTTGGTCAAATTTCCAACATCTTTTACATTTTTCTATGGGAAATATGAAGATGAGTTTAAATTACACAATTTTTTGGCATGCTCAAAATCAAAAAAGTACCATAATTTCAAATATTGAATCATTTCACTTCTTTTTAAGCATGTTTTGGTTCAAAATTTTAAATTTTGACTCATTTCACTGCTTTTTTGGCGTGTTTTGATTCATAATTTCAGATTTTGACACCTTTTTATGTTTTTTAACCCCATTTTGAGTCAAACTTGACTCATTTTGACTTTGCTTCAATCGAAAAAGTGTCATTTTTTCAAATTATGACACTAAAAAAGAGAACCTTGAATCAAAGTTCTCTTTTTCACTAACTATTATAAATCAAAACCAAAATAACGAACGGCATTGTTGTAAGAGATACCCTTAACAATTTCAGTTAAGTTTTCTTTATCATAAGGATATTCTCCATTTTCAACCCATGTACCAATTAAGTTACACATGATACGGCGGAAATATTCATGTCTTGAATACGACAAGAAGCTTCTTGAATCTGTCAACATACCTAAGAAATTACCCAATAATCCTAGATTTGCCAAAGACGTCATTTGTTTTTCCATACCTGTTTTATTGTCGTTGAACCACCATGCAGATCCTTGTTGAATCTTTCCAATCGCATCACTGTTTTGGAAACATCCAAGTACTGTACCGATCAATTCATCATCTCCAGGATTTAAACTGTAAAGAATTGTTTTTGGCAATCCACCATTTTCATTGATCGCATCCAACATATTTGTAAGTTGGTCTGCAGGTGCAAAGTTTGAAATACAATCATAACCCGTATCTGGTCCTAACTTATTGTACATGGTTGTGTTGTTGCGCCTTTATCTAAACATCAGACTTTTCATGATATTCCTCCAAAGCTATATGTTCAAAAAAACTTCAGTTATGATCAACTCCTAGAGGGCTTGGAATTCATGGGCGAAGAATATGAGAAACTGGTTGAAATACTAACCGTTGCGACTGATGACAATTTTATTCTGGATTCCAGCCGTTCTTATTTTGATTGTACAAACTATTACTTTGAAATAGATAAGGAATCTACTCTTCAAAAAAGAGGTCCTTCCAAAGAAAATCGAAGGGACCCTATTGTGAGAATGGGCCTTCTTTTAGACGCACAGATGTTACCAGTCGGCATGAAGATATTCCCAGGCAATGAATCTGAAAAGCCGGTCATGCGTGATCTAATCCACGATTTGAAATCAAGAAACAATATCAAGGGACGTACCATCCAAATTGCTGATAAAGGCCTTAACTGTGCTAAAATTAGTATTGAAGCTATCGATAATGGAAATGGCTATCTGTTTTCGAAATCTGTAAAAACCCTTCCTGAAAGAGAAAGACAATGGGTTCTTCTTGATGACGGATTCGAAACAGTGTTTGATCAGAACGGAGAACCCGTTTATAAAATCAAGGAATGCATCGATACGTTTACCTATTCATACAAGGATGATTACGGGAATGTCATAACTCGTAATATAAAAGAAAAAAGAACAGTTACCTATAACTTCAGTCTCGCGAAGAAGAAACTGATGGAAATCAATCGAATGATTGAAAAAGCCAAAGCACACCGTGCATGCCAGGCCAAAAAAGAAGAATATGGTGAATCATCAAAATATATGCAGTTTCTAGATGATCAGGGGAAAAGTATAAAACCCCAGCTAAATCAAAAAGCTATAGACAAAGACAAAGAACTAGCCGGATATAATATGCTCGTAACATCTGAAATCAATATGTCATCAAAAGACATATACAATGCTTATCATCAGCTTTGGCAAATTGAAGAATCCTTCCGCATCATGAAGTCCGAACTTGATACCGTCCGGCTATCTACAAAAAGAAAATCGGATCAAAGGGCATTTCTTCATCTGTTACACAGCCGTGTTATTATCACGAATCCTTCAATTCAAGATTCTGGAAAATAAATACTCAGCAAGTACAATATACGATTTCATGAGAAAATTCCGAGTTGTAAGAATCAACTCAACCAGATTCATAAATCTATTAACTAACAAAGGATTCGTAACAGATCTATCCAAAAAATTAAATCAGACAATAACAAATTATTATCTAACAGATAAACAAATAAAAATGATGCATACTCGATAATCAAATATCGAGTGTTGCACCGTTTTTTACTATTCAACCTCTAAAGTCAGGTTTTTTTTATAATCAATCAAAAAAAAGCCAAATCATTAAGATTTGACTTTCACCTTTTTATTCAAATGTAGCGATTACACTTTCTTTAGCCTTAACCTCTTGATCAGATACAAATTTTATATTCTTTGCGTTACCAGGGTTTAATAAAACTAGCATAATCACGTCTTCATAATTCATTGCCTTTAGTTTGTCATGATCAAAAGTAATTAATAGTTGACCTTGTTTTACTTTTTGTTCTTTTGTTACTTTACAACTAAAAACTTTTTCCGTTAAATTCACTGTATCTAATCCACAATGAATCAATATTTCCATACCATTATCCAATGTTAATCCTACCGCATGTTCTGTACTATCAAATATGGCAGTCACTTTTCCATCACAAGGAGCATATACTTCATTTCCCTTTGGTTTAATGGCAATACCATCTCCCATCATTTTTTGTGAAAACACATCATCGTTTACCTGATCGATTGAAATCAAGTCACCACTTATATATGCTTTCAAATCATTACTATTTTTTCTTTTCTTAAATAAAAACATGTTTTACACCTCCAAAAAAAACTTTATAATACATTAGAAAATTAATACATCAATGTTGATAAAAAACACCAATCGAAG
>OKTJ01001377.1_pt1 | contig 9570 bp, 9 predicted proteins | sample 1606201 | NCBI WGS metagenome assembly OKTJ01 (sample SAMEA3879536, study PRJEB24766) | human gut metagenome | biome: human-associated habitat; feature: feces | place: USA | collected 1985/1987 | reverse complement strand
TCAAAATAGCTGCCATCCTTATATTGCACTTTCGTCTCCTGGGCTTTCATATCTGCTTTGCTTTCCTTGCAATAGGCATAGATTAAATATACAATGATCATCGGACAAGCAATGCATGCCGCACATTTTCCAGCCATATCTCCTATGACAAAAAACAGAAATAGTCCCAGAAGAACTGTAAAAACAATATACACAACCAATGATTTCTTTGTCATAGCGAATGGAAATTTGTCATTTTTTCTCATATAATTCTATTTTCTCCAACTACGAACTCATTTCACAACAATGGATACAACTATTCGCGTACACATTATCCGTCAGAACCACCTAAATACCGCATAAACTCAAGGTTTCTTGCTTAGCAAGCAGACGGTCTTCACATGAAAAGACAGCACTCTATGAATTACCGATTTGTGTCTGGAAGTTACTCATCCGAACCCATCCACATCATCACTGGTTTCATGCTACTTCTTCGCATTCTCTTCCAATTCCAGCATGTACTTATCAAAATCAGACATGAACAGCCTATCCTGAATAACACGATATTTTTCAAATTCAGTTTCAGCTTTTGCCTTGGCAATCTCAGCAGTGATTTTGCCTGCATCCTGAAGAACCTCTCTGTCATCAGCCATCAGGAATAGATCCAGACGCTTTGCCCAGTCCTCCATTGTCATCGGAATATGACGTTCCGCACGATCCTCTGCCAAATCCAGATAAGCAGATACAATACGCTCTAATGAACGCATTTCCTTCTCTGAAAGATAATTCTTCGCAACACTCACATCACTTTTTACAATCTTGCCTTCCGGCGCTGCTGCCCAAGTAGTTAATCCCATGTGTGGCTTATCTGCATCAGCCCGCTCATAAATCAACTCTGCTGCTGTATGTCCGTGAACTGCATAATGCATCTTGTTTTGAACCTTTGCAAAGAACTGCTTTGTTGTTTTTGCTGTTCGGTCATAATCAAGAGCTGTAGCATAGATGTCTGTTATCTTCTGATAGAATCTACGCTCCGAAAGACGGATTTCTCGAATCTGCTCAAGCAAGAGGTCAAAGTATTCTACTGTAAGCACAGATCCACCATTTTTCAGACGTTCGTCATCCATGACCCATCCTTTGATGGTATAGTCCTTTGCAATTTGATTTACCCATTTGCGAAACTGTACCGCACGCTCAGAATTGACCTTGAATCCAACAGCAATGATCATCTCCAAGGAATAGTGATTTGTGCTGTAGCTTTTTCCGTCAGCGGCAGTTATCCGAAATTTTCGGATAACTGAATCCTCTGACAGCTCGGAATCATCGAAGATTTTCTTGATGTGATAATTGATCGTTTTGACACTCACATCATACAGCTGCGCCATCGTCTTTTGCGTCAGCCAGATGTTTTCGTCCTCGTAGCGTATTTCGATGCTGCCCTGCGGGTCGCCCGTGGAGGCAACATAGGTCAACACCTCCGCCGCGCTGGAACGGATGGGCGCGGGCGTCTGCTTTTCTCTGGACATGGGAATTCCTCCTCGTGCGGTTTGTGGAAGCCTTCCCCGGCCCGATTGGATACGAGCCGGTGAAGGAAGGTGGTTCAGGCGCAGATGATTTCGGTCATCACGTTGTGCTCCGCTTCGGCGCGCGCCAGATTCATGAGCCCGACCCACTTTATGGGATCTTCAGCCTTCAGGACTTCGGTGATGCCCCAGCTCTGGGCATATCCCTTCATGAGCACATCAAAGTGCTCGCTGGCCTGCTCATCGACAGTGTGCAGATAGGCATTCAGTGCTCCCGTGAGCAGAAGCCTTTGGAAATGACCCGGATGGTTCGATTCCAGGTGCCGGAGGTGCAGCCGGCCCCATCTGCCGATGGGCTGCTGCTCCGGAAGCTCCAGATCCGGAAAGTAATAATCGCCGTGAAGGGTGTAGCTCAGATCGTTGTGCTCGTCGGTGATATGTTGGGGCAGCGTGCGGCTCTCAGGAGCAGGATGATTCTGAAGCATGGTGCACCTCCTGTCAATCGTGCAGTAACTGTTCGTGTATTTTGTCCCAACTGCATTTTATTACGCAGCCATATCATTTGTCAATGGTTCTTCTGAATTTGTTTGAGATGATGGATTGTATAAACTGTCCCAACTCGTTTTGCTGTCAGCGGGAAGAACGGGAAACTCCACCTTCCCGCTGTACTTTTCGATCATTTCGGCAAGAAAGCCGACGCACCGCTCAAAGGCGGCGTTCTGTTCAGGCGTTCTTTTGAGCAAAGCCATGATTCCTCCAATAAAGGGTTGATCGGTGGTGGGTGCATAGAGGTTCAGTGTTCCTTTCTTGTTCCTGCAGATATGCGAATCCACTGCGTACATACGTACATGTGTACAATCCCTTTGTATGTGTGTACGTATGTACACAGAGAATCGCGGAAATTCTCACTTACAGGGAATTTCAGACAAACGGGTTGTCATCTGAATAATCGCGTTGCCAGCCGTCCGCTGTTCTGAGCGGGAGCTTGAGTACAGGCTCAATGCCGGTAAAGCCCCACACGCGGCGTCCGACGAGGTTCGTCAGATTGTTGGAGTGTTCGATGCTGTACTTCTTCTGGTTGGCAATCAGGAACTCTGAGAAGCTCCGGTTTTTGAGCGGTGAAAAGCCGTTCTCCCGGCACCATACGGTGTAGATTTCATAAAGCTCCTGCGAGCCAACCTTCCCTTCGGGCGTGAGCTGGATATAATCCCCGGCTTCCATAAAGAGCAGCACATTGTTGGCATCCTGCTTAACCGCTTCCCGGTTGGAACGGGCGCTTTCGGTGAAGCGGAAATGATTCGCCACAAGGCGCTGCAGTCCTTCAAAGGCCCAGAGGAAGATGCCTTCCAGCTCGCAGCACATTTTCTCCGCGATGTCGGGGTCATCCACGCGATCTGGCTGGCGCTCCCTGGTGGTCAGAATCAGCTGGCGGCGATAGAAGCCGTTGCTGCGGTCGTAGAGGGATTGGAGATCGCCATTGCTGAATGCCAGCAGCCGGGCGAACATCCAGCCCTGATAGCTTTGCCTGCCCTTCTTTTCCAGATCCATGCGCCCCTGCGCGGTGACCAGCGACTTGACGTAGTTGGTCTGACGCAGGGCTTCCATGCGCATGTCGTCGTCGATCAGCAGATGGATGTGCTCCAGATCGGCGTGGGCAAAGCGGTTCTCGGACACCTTGCCCACGCTACCGTCCTTGGCGTTGCAACCAAAGAGATGGGACAGAACGGTGCCGATCTGCGACTTGCCCTCGCCACCGCTGCCCTTGATGACCATCATGCGCTGTCCCTTGTTGCTGGGAATCAGGCAGTAGCCGATATATTCCTGCAGGGCGGGAATGTCATCCTCATACAGAAGACTGCTCAGAAAACGCAACCACACTTCCGGGCTGGGCGCGGAAGGGTTGTAGGCCACCGGAAAGCGGCTGCGCACGATTTCGTCATTGGATGCGGAATACGAGCCATCCAGAAACAGCGTGCCGTTCGCCACGTGAATCCGGTCGGTCCGTGGCGGGAAGTCGTCGATGTGCGCTATGATTTTCAGCAGCTCGATGATGTTGGAAATCTTCTTCGGAACGCTGGTGGATGCATACGGCTCGATGATCTGATAGATTTCCGTCTTGAGCGGTGCTTCGTCGGTCATGCGTCCTTCCGGCGTAAAGAAGCTGTTTTCGGTGTAGAGCAGCTTGTGCGAAGCCAGAAACTCCCGGCAGAAAGCCGCTTCGTTGATGCTCTGCCCGTCGTACCAGGGCGGGAATTGGTCAGGCCGCAAGCGCTTCGTCATGTGCGTTCGCCTCCTCTCTGTGGGTGGCGTTCCAACGTTCGATGCTGTGTATGGTGCCGTCGCCGAGCAGAGAGTTGGCGGTATCTTTGCGGATAACGCTGTCTGCATCGTACAGGCAGTCAATCATATAGGACACCTGCGGCAGCGCATGGCTTGCAGATACGAGGCGGTCGTCCCATTCATCCGAGGGATGAACAGGAGCAAATCGTTGCTGACGATTTTTCAGGAGCCGTTCATATTCGATCAGCACGGAGGTGCAGTGCCCTTCCCGTTCCCGCTGGGATTCCTCCTGCCGGATGCGGGGAAGCGCAACGGCAGCGGATACCGGCGTGTTGGGGTCGATGCCGAAATCCAATGCCAGCTTGCGCGCTGCATCGAGGGGAGACAAATTGAACAGTCTGGCGGTGAAGTCGATCACGTCGCCGGTGCTGTGACAGCCGAAGCAATAATAGTAAGTTTCGTTGATCTTCATGGAGGGCGTCTTGTCCGAATGGAACGGACAGCGGCACATGCCGTTTCGCCCGATCCTGACGCCGTAGTGTGCAGCCGCCTGTGGGACGGTTACGCGGGCCTTGAGGGTATCGTAAATTCTCGTATCATTCACTTCCTTGTATTTGTCGGTAAAAAAGGTATAGGGTCATCGGTCGTTCTCCCATGCTTTGCTCCAATTGCGTTCGTGGGCGCTGCGCTGGGACAGCAGCCTGTCAATTTCATCCGAGCCGAGCGTGCGGGTCAGCCTGTCTAGTTTGGAAACTTTCTCCTGCATGAGCTCATTGGGTTCTGCTTTTCGCTTCCAGTACGCGGTTTCTCTGAGCATATCGTTGTTCTTCTGGCGCTCGTTGACCAGCAAAGCATAGACTTCTCTCAGCTTGCGGACGAGCTTTTTGATGACTGGGAGAGCCTTCCCTGCGCGGTAGCTCCTGGCGGTTTCCAGCATCCCGGTGTCGGGCAGAAGCTCGTCTGCGGAACCCAGGCTTTGTACGAATGCTTTGACCTCTTTGTCGCTCTTCGCAAGTGCATCTATCTTCCTTTTTGCGGCTTCGACTTCATGCTCAGCCTCCTCCCGATTCGCTTGCGCCAGATGCACAGCTTGCTCCGCGCTTTGCTGCTGCGCCATAATCGCATCGAGGGCTTCTTGTTCCTTCATGACCTTGAACTGCACGGTGGTCAGGTGCTCCTCGGTGCTGCCGCGTTCGCCGCGCTCCACGTCGGTGTAGCCCGCTGCGAACATGGCGTCGTGGTAATAAGCATTGACCGCCGGAACGATCAGCGCGCTGTAGGACAAGCCGCGCTCTGCATGAAGCTGACGCAGCAGAGCGACAGCATTTGCGCTGGCAGGCTTGTCCAGATCAAGCCGGAGGGTGGTGCGGAGCATCTGGCTCATCCGGCAATACCCTCGCGCCTGAGGCGCCGCTCCGCAAGGTATTCATAACCCTCGGCGTTGGCGTGTATGTTGTCGATGATGGTCACGCGGTCACGGTCAAACTCGCCGAAGTGGCGCAGCAGGCATCCGCCGCCGCCCACGATCCACAGCCGCATGGTCTGCGGGTCGTATTCGTGTTCGCGCAACCTGCGCATGATCTCAGCCGCATAACCCACAGCGACCTCTCGAATGGTATCCACATAGTCGCGCCCGATGTCCGCATCGCCGTTTCGGAACACCTCGTCTATGACGGCATCCGGCACGGTACGACCAAAGCGCTGCGTCAGGGCCTCGCGTGCTCGGAGCATGCACTGGTAGGTGCCGTACTTCTCATAATGTACCTCTCTTTCAGTTTTTTAGAGTAAAGGTTATGCTTCTTATTTGGAATTCTATTGTATGGGTGTCCCTTGCCTGTTCCCGGCTAGAAACCTTGTTTGGCTCACAGTCAGTCCTGAAGAGGCGCTTGCTTCCGGGAAAGGTGCTTGCCAGGGGGGCGCGGGGGTAACCGGAAGGTCATGGCGGTATATCGGGCAAAGGGCTTCAGGATAGGTTGTCAAGGTTCTGTGTTCTGTGGAACGCAGACAGTATACCTGACAAACCCCATGCTTTGGCCTATGTCCGAAACGATGGAAAACCCGCAAAAACCCCTGTCTTTCCACGCTTATGGAAATGTGGTATGATAGGGTTGAAACTGGTTATGGAGGCTGGAAAATGTACGTTCAACTGACAATGGCCGAGCGTCTGAAGGACCTTCGTGTGATCGATAAGAAGCTGACGCTGGAACAGCTGGCGGAGCAGACCGGCTTATCGAAGTCTGCACTTGGCAAATATGAGAACGAGGATTGCGGCGACATCAATCACTACGCCATTCAGAAGCTGGCAAAGTTCTATGGCGTATCCACCGATTATCTCCTGGGCTTGACAGAACAAAAAAATCACTCAGATGTGGACGTGGCGTCCCTGCATCTGAGTGATGAAGTATTGGAGCTGCTGCGCAGCGGGAAGATCAATAACCGCTTGCTCTGTGAAATGATGACGCACCCCAGATTCCGCTAGCTGATGGCAGACATCGAGATCGTCGTAGATCGCATCGCGGATATGCGAATTCAGGATATGAACACGGTACTGGAAGTGGCGCGCCAGAAGGTCATGAAGGAATATGCGCCTGATGAGATGGATGTTTATATGCGCACGCTTGAGGTGGCACAAATCAATGAGACGGATTACTTTTCGTATATCATTCATGAGGATATGGATGAGATCACGAAAACCATCCGGGAGAATCATCGCAAGGACACCACTACGGCAGATGAAACGACGCCTGCACAGGATGGAATCAAGGTGCTGATGCACTCGATACTTGATCAAAAGGATGAAACGACGGTGCTTTTGAAACAGCTTTGTGCTCAGATGCAGATCCCGGAGGAGAAGATCACAGAGGAAGAAGTTCGGGCATTCAGAAGCATGATGCAGAAGTCCAGGCTGTTCAAAAAACAGATGAGCATGCGAGGGAAAGGTGGACACGCTAATAAACGGAGATGAAAGGGAGCTGGGGATGAGATTCATGAAGGCTCTCCGATCATGAGGTTGCCACGCTGATTACGATATTGAGGCTATTATCAAAACGCTCTGTGCAAAGAAAGCCGAGCTTTGAGGCAGCGTATATCCCCAATCAACCGATAGGGTCTGCAACCTCGCATATCGGGAAACCGGCACTACGCTTTTGGTGCTGGTTTGTTGTTTTCTACAAAGGGAGGGACGCTTGTGCTAAGTGCAGAAGAAATAAGGGATTATTTTTACACAGAAACAAGGGATCTAGCAATTGAATCAATAGGACTTGTAGAAACCAAAAACTCCTACTTTGATACAATTGTTTGTTGCACCATTTTTCTTACCTGTTCAGGTGTAACGCTATATTTGGCGTATAAATCAATAGGAGAATAATCAACGCCATCCGGCCCCTTGAAATCACCCACCATTTGTTTTCCTCTTTATTGTTTCTGCGGTTGATACGGCTTACCGTTCTTATTGTAGGTCAGGCTGAACACCAGATCGCTCAGCCATTTCTTGAAATCCTGATTATCCGTATACTGCTTGAACAGCTCCATATTGTCCGCCATGATGGAGAAGATGACCTTCTGCAGCACGCGGTCGCTTTCTGTCCGGGCTTCCTGCTTATCGCTGTTGCGCATAGCGTTTTGATACTGTTCATCCCGACTGACCATCGCCGGGATTTCAAGAATCTGTCTGCGCACGTTGTCCGCGTCGTTCCAGTCGATGTTGCCGAACATATCATTGAAATCCGAGAGAATGGCAGAGAGCACGTCCATCTCCAGCTCCTGCTTTCCTTTGGCGGTGCTCATCGGCACAGGCCCAACCTCGGCGTCTTCGTCCGGGAGAATCAGCGAAATGGTTTCCTTTTTCTCGATGCGGTAGCTGTCCAGATCGATGGCTTCCAGGATTCCCTGGGACAGATCATCCTCCTGCGGAGAGGGCAGCTTGGGAATCAGCATGTTCAGGAAGATCGACAGCTTCTCCCACTCCGGGTTTCCATAGGGCAGAATGGCGCTCAGGAAGCCGTAGGTGCGCACAAAGCCCTTTGCCGCACTCTTGAACTTGATCTGTCCATCTGTATCGAGCTGCTTGTACACGGATGCGCAGGCATCGAGAGCAGGGTCAAGTTGGTCGCGGTCTGCGCCGTCCAGATAACGGTTGACCAACTGCTCGACGTGCTCATCGCTGAACACCTGATAGCTCTCCATGTCGGCAATCAGATCATACAGCTTGTTGGGGTCGGTTTCGCCGGACAGCAGCGTGGTCTTGTAGTAACGGGAAAAGGACTCAATGATGTCATTCGGATCGTTGAAGAAGTCCAGCACGAAGGTGTCGTACTTCTTCGGACAGGCGCGGTTCAGGCGGCTGATGGTCTGCACCGCCTTGATGTCGTAGAGCTGCTTGTCCACATACATCGTGTGCAGCAGCGGTTCGTCATACCCAGTCTGGAACATATCCGCCACGATCAGAAAACGGTACGGGTCCTTTTTGAATGTCTTGGGAATAGCGGCGTCCGGGAAACCGTTGAGCCCAGCAGAGGTCACGGCAGGCGCATCCTTGTCCAGCTGCTTTTCACCGGAGAAGGCGATGATGGCCTTGTATGGGCTGTGCCGGTTGGCCAGGCACTTGTTCACAGCGTGATAGTATTCAATGCAGCGCTCAATGCTGCTGGTGATGATCATGGCGCGCGCCTGACCGCCGATCTTGCCCTTGGCGATGACCTGCTCGTGGAAGTGGCTGACCATCATGTCGGCTTTTTGCGCGATGGTGAACGTCTGATTCTCGACGAAGGCGCGGAGCTTTTTCTGTGCCTTCTTTTTGTCGAACATCGGGTCATCCTCCACCGTTTTTTTCAGCCGGTAGTAGCTGTCGATGGGCGTGTAGTATTTCAGCACGTCCAGAATGAAGCCCTCCTGAATGGCCTGCTTCATGGTATACACATGGAAAGGACGATGCTTGATGACACCGGCATCCTCGTACGCCGTGCCGAAAGTCTCCAGTGTCTTGTTTTTCGGCGTGGCGGTGAAGGCGAAGTAGCTGGCATTGGTCAGCAGCTTTTTGCCCTCGCACATGGCGTTGATCTTGTCCTCGTTATCCATATCCGGGTAGGACATGATAGCGGACAGCGTCATGTTCATTGTGCCCGCGGTCTTTCCGTTTTGGCTGGAATGTGCTTCGTCAATGATGATGTCGAAATGCCGATCCTTGTGATCCTCGCCAATCTCGGGGAGAACATACGGGAATTTTCCAATGGTCGTGATGATGATGCGCCGTCCGTCCTCGATGGCCTTGCGCAGATCGCCGGAGTGCTCCGCCCATGCGATGATATTGCGCGTCTGCGCAAACTGTCGGATGGTATCTCGGATTTGCTTATCCAGCACCACTCGGTCTGTGACTACAATGACGGAGTCCACCAGCAGATTGCCCTGCGCGTCTTCCAGCCCGGTCAGCTGATGTGCCAGCCATGCAATGGAATTGGACTTGCCGCTGCCCGCGCTGTGCTGGATGAGATAGCGATTGCCGACGCCGTTCTTCTTCACATCAGCCAGCAGGCTTTCCACCGCCGTCAGCTGATGATAGCGCGGGAAGATTTGCTTGTACCGGGTTTTGCCGGTTTCCTCGTCCTTTTCCTCGACCAGCGTGGCGTAGTTCTCGATGATGCGCGAGAGCATGTCCTTGGTCAGAACCTGCTTCCACAGGTAATCCGTCATCAGGCCGTCCGGGTTGGGCGGATTGCCTGCGCCGTCCTTGTAGCCCTTGTTGAAGGGCAGAAACCAGCTCTCCTTGCCCTGCAGGCGGGTGCAGAACTTA
>OKTJ01001374.1_pt1 | contig 9578 bp, 10 predicted proteins | sample 1606201 | NCBI WGS metagenome assembly OKTJ01 (sample SAMEA3879536, study PRJEB24766) | human gut metagenome | biome: human-associated habitat; feature: feces | place: USA | collected 1985/1987 | reverse complement strand
TAAAGAAAAAATAGAAGCTGAAATGAAAAAAATAGCTAAAATTTTGTTCTGGTCTGTTTTGTTCGTATGGATGATTTTTTTACAGCCGCAAAATGTGATGGCGGCCGAAGCGGATGAGATAATAAAAGAACTTGATTTTACGGATATCAATGCACAGACGCAGGATCTGCCGGAAAAGATGGATTTTGAAAAAATGGTGAATAAACTGGTGACGGAAGGAACAGGCGGACTGGATGCGGGAATGATCTGTGAATATATTGCAGATTTATTTTTTTATGAAATCACGGCTGCAAAGCCAATGTTTTTGCAGATGTTTGCCATAGGACTTTTATTTGCGCTGTACGGAAAAGTGATGATGACGCGACAGGGGTATGTTTCGCAGATGAGCTTTTTTATTGTTTATCTTGGGGTGGTTCTGTTGTTGCTGCAATCATTTGCCCTGATCTCAGAGGTGGTAGATCAGGGGATTGACCGTCTGGTGGCATTTATGACCGCATTTGTGCCTTTGTATGCGGCAACGCTGTTTTGCTCCGGCAATGCGGCATCTGCGGGTTCCTTTTATCAGCTGGCATTCGGACTGATGTATCTGCTGGAACTGGGAATGAAATTTATTTTTCTGCCGGGGGTTCATGTGTTTGTGCTGCTTCTTCTGATGGATAACCTGTTTGAGGAAACAAAACTTGGAAAGATGGCGCAGCTGTTCGAAGACGGAATACGACTGGTCTTAAAAGGCGGGCTGACTGCCGTTATGGGAATCGGTGTTGTACAGTCTCTGATTGTACCTGCAAGAGACAGGCTTTCCACAAACAGTATTTTTAACAGTATATCCGCGGTTCCCGGAGTAGGAAATACCTTCGGTTCCGCAGCAGAGATCCTGCTCGGAAGCGGAATCCTCATAAAAAACAGCATTGGCGCGGCTGCCCTTATCCTTCTTCTTGTAATCGGGATGACACCGCTGCTGAAATCTTTCTGTTTTTCTGTGATGTACCGCCTGACCGCTGCATTTTTGGCACCGGTCGCAGACAGCCGGATTGCGCAGTGTGTGCAGGCCGCTGCCAGGGGATGCGCGCTTTTTTGTACCATACAGCTGGATGCGCTGCTTTTATTTTTTATTACCACATCCATAATCAGTGTTTCCACCAGTTTCATCTATTGAGGAGGGAGGAGAACATGGAAGTTGTACTTACATTTGTGAAAAATTATTTCGTGCTGATGCTGATTTTTTATCTGTTGTCATATCTGACACCAAAGGAAGCCTATCAGAAATATTTTCATTTTTTTGTCAGCGTGCTCGTGATCACCGTGCTGGCACAGCCGCTTTTGGTCTATGTGGGAGGAATGAAAAAAGAAGAGGCAAGGCAGCAGCTGCATGAGATTGTCGAGCAGATGGAAAGCATAGAATATCAGGAGAAGGGAGAGAATATTTTTGAACAGTATCTTGGGAAAGTGGATCAAAAAGAGGAATAAATCGGATTTCGTTGTACTGATTCTGCTTGGGGTGATGGTAATGATCGTTGCGATGCCGACGGGGGCAAAACAAAGCCAGAAAGAAACACAGACGCAGGAACAAAAGGAGCAGCAGCTGCAGACGGAAGATTCCTATAAAGAGCAGCTGCAGCAGCAGCTGAAGGAGCTGCTTGAACACATGGACGGGGTGGGAAAAACCCGTGTAATGCTGACATTTTCCGATGAGGGAACCGACCAGCTGGATAAAAATGTGACAAAAGATGGAAACAAAAAGGAAGAGACAACGGTGGTGTACGATACCGGTGATACCAGACAGCCCTATGTGATCTGCAGGCAGATGCCGAAAATTGAAGGGGTTGTGGTTGTGGCACAGGGTGGAGGAAATGCAAAGACCGTTACAGAAATTTCCAACGCGGTAATGTCATTATTTCCGGTGGAAGCGCATAAGGTAGTAGTAGTTAAAATGTCGGTACAGGAGGAATAGACGTGAAAAAAAGAGTGCATAAAAATCAGATTGTTATTACAACGCTGGCGGTGCTGATTGCGGTGGCCGGTTATGTTACTTATGACAAAAAGGGCGCTGATATCAAAGATGCCGAGACGGTAGCTAATATGAATCAGGGTGCCGTAAGTGACCAGGCGGATAAAGATTATGAAATCGGGGAGGATCTGGATATCACAAGCAGCAAGGAAGATCTGGCGAATGCATCGACGGAAGATGTGGAAAATCCGGGAGAGACGGTACTTACCTCTGTGACAAGCGGGGATTCCGACTATGCGGCAAAAGTGAAACTTAACCGGGAACAGGTGCGTTCCAAAAATAAAGAAACCCTGCAGGCAATCATTGACAATGATTCTTTGGATGAGTCCAAAAAGAAAGATGCGGTCAATGAAATGATTACACTGACGGATATTGCGGAGAAAGAGTCCAATGCAGAAATGATGCTGGAGGCAAAAGGGTTTACGGATGTGGTTGTCAGTATGAATGATGACGGCTGTGATGTGGTTCTTAATATGGGGGAGGCAACCGATGCCAAGCGGGCGCAGGTCGAAGATATTGTAAAACGTAAGACCGGAGTATCCGCAGATAAGATCGTGATCACTCCCATCCAGTAGCACTTGCAAATACATAGTTTTTAGTATAAAATGAGGTACAGTGTGCAATTGGTTTGGAGGATATACTGTGAGTGACTTAAGAAAAGAAATAGAAAAACGGCGTACATTCGCTATCATTTCCCATCCGGATGCAGGTAAGACGACTCTGACGGAGAAGTTCCTGCTTTACGGAGGAGCCATCAATCTTGCCGGTTCCGTAAAAGGAAAGGCAACAGCAAGACATGCGGTGTCTGACTGGATGGAGATCGAGAAGCAGAGAGGTATTTCGGTCACCTCGTCGGTGCTGCAGTTTAACTATGACGGATACTGTATCAATATTCTGGATACCCCGGGACATCAGGATTTCTCGGAGGATACTTACCGTACACTTATGGCGGCGGATTCCGCAGTCATGGTGATTGATGCAAGCAAAGGAGTAGAGGCGCAGACTCGTAAGCTGTTTAAGGTATGCGTAATGCGCCATATTCCGATTTTTACATTTATCAATAAGATGGACCGTGATGCAAATGATACGTTTGAGCTTCTTGATGATATTGAAAATGAACTGGGAATCGCAACGTATCCGGTCAACTGGCCGATCGGTTCCGGAAAAGAATTCAAAGGTGTATATGACCGTCATACCAGAAAAGTTATGACATTTGCCGATACATTAAAGGGAACAAAAGAAGGTTCCGAAAAGATTATTGATATCGATGATCCGGCACTGATCGACGAGATTGGTGAGGAGAAAAAATCAATTTTGGATGACGAAATCGAACTTCTTGACGGTGCCAGTGCGGAATTTGATATGGAACTTGTGACAAAGGGAGAACTTTCCCCGGTATTTTTCGGTTCTGCCCTGACCAATTTTGGTGTGGAAACTTTTCTGCAGCATTTCCTGAAGATGACTTATGCGCCAATGGCCCGGAAATCAGACATCGGAATGATTGATCCGTTTCAGGAAGATTTTTCTGCGTTTGTCTTTAAGATTCAGGCAAATATGAATAAAAATCACCGGGACCGTATTGCGTTTATGCGTATCTGTTCCGGTAAGTTTACGGCGGGCATGGAAGTATTCCATGTGCAGGGAAACAAACAGATCAAGCTTTCCCAGCCGCAGCAGATGATGGCAGACGAGCGTAAAATGGTAGAAGAAGCATATGCTGGAGATATTATTGGTATCTTTGATCCCGGCATTTTCTCTATCGGGGACACCCTCACGACGGCAAAGGACAAGTTTCAGTTTGAGGGAATCCCGACATTTGCGCCGGAACATTTTGCACGTGTACGTCTGATCGACTCCATGAAGCGCAAGCAGTTTGTAAAAGGAGTAACACAGATTGCACAGGAAGGTGCCATCCAGATTTTCCAGGAATACAAAGGCGGTATGGAGGAAATCATAGTAGGAGTAGTTGGTGTGCTGCAGTTTGATGTACTCCGGTTCCGTCTGGAAAACGAGTATAATGTGGAGATCCGTCTGGAGAATCTTCCATATGAACATATCCGCTGGATCGAGAACAAGGAGGAAGTGGATGTGGACGCGCTGACTGGTACTTCAGATATGAAGAAAGTGATTGATATGAAGGGAAATCCGCTTCTTTTATTTGTCAATGCATGGAGTGTCGGCATGACACTTGACCGAAACGAAGGACTCGTATTATCCGAGTTCAGTAAGAATTAATCAAAGGAGGAAAGATCATGGGAGTTGTAACAATTACAAAAGAAAACTTTGAAGCAGAAGTTGTCGGCGCAAAGGTGCCGGTCGTGATTGATTTCTGGGCATCCTGGTGTGGCCCTTGTCAGATGCAGTCACCGGTTGTGGATGCAGTTGCAGAATCAATGGGAGATCAGGTGAAAGTATGCAAAGTAAATGTGGACGAGCAGCCACAGCTTGCATTAAATTACCAGATTGTGAGTATTCCTACGCTGGTATTCATGAAAGATGGAATGTTTCAGAAGAAGATGATAGGGTTACAGACGCAGGATGCGATTGAGGATTACCTGAAAACACTTCTTGACGCGTAGTAGGATACAACGTATAATAAAAGGCAGTTGCAGAGCGACTGTCTTTTTTTATTTCCCCATTTAAAATTTTGCATTGACAATACAAACAAAATATACTACTATTAGAACATAGATACGAACATAGGTTCGATAAGAAGGAGAATATTATGGCAAAGGACGATAAATTAAAAGCATTGGATGCGGCAATCGCACAGATCGAGAGACAGTATGGCAAAGGATCTGTGATGAAGCTGGGGGACAATTCCGCAAATATGAACGTGGAAACGGTTCCTACAGGGTCACTCAGTCTGGATATTGCATTGGGACTCGGAGGACTTCCGAAAGGACGTATCATTGAGATTTACGGACCGGAGTCCAGTGGTAAGACTACCGTTGCACTGCACTGTGTGGCAGAGGTGCAGAAGCAGGGCGGAATTGCCGGATTCATTGACGCAGAGCATGCGCTTGATCCTGTCTATGCAAAGAATATTGGTGTTGATATTGACAATCTCTATATTTCCCAGCCGGACTGCGGAGAGCAGGCGCTCGAGATCACCGAGACCATGGTGCGTTCCGGAGCCGTTGATATTGTAATTGTCGATTCGGTAGCAGCTCTTGTGCCAAAGGCGGAAATTGACGGAGATATGGGAGATTCCCATGTGGGCCTGCAGGCACGTCTGATGAGTCAGGCGCTTCGTAAGCTGACTGGTGTGATCAGCAAGTCAAACTGTATTGTAATCTTTATCAACCAGCTCCGTGAAAAAGTTGGTGTTATGTTTGGAAATCCGGAGACGACGACCGGTGGCCGTGCACTTAAGTTTTATTCTTCTGTTCGTCTGGACGTGCGCCGTGTAGAACAGCTCAAGCAGGCAGGAGAAGTCATTGGTAACCATACCCGTGTCAAAGTCGTAAAAAACAAAGTAGCACCTCCATTCCGTGAAGCAGAGTTTGATATCATGTTCGGAAAGGGGATTTCCAAAGAGGGAGATATTCTGGATCTGGCAGCAAATGTCGGAATTATCAGCAAATCCGGTGCATGGTATGCTTATGAAGGAGACAAGATCGGACAGGGACGTGAAAATGCAAAGACGTATCTGCGTGAAAATCCGGAATTCTGTAAGATGATTGAAGAAATGGTGCGTGAACATTATTTTGCACAGGAGGATGAGGCTCCGGAAAGCGAAGAGGAGACTCCGGTATCTGCAGATGCGGAAAGCAAGAATGAATAAGATATGGTTACAGTGACAGAGTGTACGACTCTGGGAAAGGGCAGGCTTCGTTTCCATCTGGATAATGGAACGGAGCTTGTTCTTTACCGGGGAGAGGCAAAACAGTTTCGGATGCGGGAAGGAAGCACACTTTCGGATGAAGAGGAACATCAGCTGATTTATGAAGTGGTGGGAAAGCGCGCAAAAAGAAGAACCATGCATCTGCTGGAACAGATGGACCGTACAGAGCAGCAGTTGCGGGATAAACTGAAACAGGGCGGATATCCGCAGGCGTGTATTGATCTTGCACTTGAATATGTGAAATCTTTTCATTATGTCGATGATTACCGCTATGCATGTACCTATATCAATTATCGTCAGGATCGTATGAGCCGCTATCAGCTGAAAGTAAAACTGTATGGAAAGGGAGTTTCCGGAGAATTGGTCGACCGTGCCCTTGAGGAATGTTATGAGGGGGACGAACAGGACCAGATTATCCGGCTGCTGGAAAAGAAAAAGTTTGATGCACAAAATTCCGACCAAAAAGAATTTACACGTGTTTACCAATATCTGATGCGCAGGGGCTTTCGGAGCAATGATGTGCTGCGTGCTATGAAAAGTAAACAATGAAAGCACGTATTGCTTGACATAATTAAGCAAAAAGGATAAAATTATAATGTTGTAGAAGTATGACATGGAAGACTAATATTTCTTTTTGTTATATGTACAATGAAAACTTAATAAAGGAGGTGCTCCTGTGCCACAAGTAATTATTGCTGTTGTTATCACACTTATAATTACTGCGGTTGCTGTATGGTTTATCTCGACTGAATATCACAAGAAGGTAGCAAATACCAAGATTGGAAATGCAGAAGAGCAGGCCAGAGGCATCATCGACGAGGCTGTGAAAAATGCCGAAGACAAGAAGCGCGAAGCTATGCTTGAGATCAAAGAAGAAACCATTCGTTCCAAGAATGAGATTGACAAGGAGATCAAAGAGCGTAGAAATGAAATTCAGCGTAACGAGCGTCGTATTGTGCAGAAGGAAGAAAATCTGGACAAGAAACTCGAATCGATTGAAAAGCGTGAGGCAAGTTTCCGTGCCAAAGAAGAAGATTTAAAGAAGCAGAAAGTTGAGATAGCAAAGCTCAACGAACAGCGCGTACAGGAACTGGAAAGAATTTCAGGATTAACCTCTGAACAGGCAAAAGAATACCTCTTAAAGACCGTGGAAGAAGATGTGAAGATTGACACTGCGAAGATGATCAAGGAAATGGAAGCGCAGGCGAAGGAAGAAGTCAACAAGAAGGCAAAGGACTATGTAGTTACTGCAATTCAGAAATGTGCTGCGGATCACGTTGCTGAAACCACAATCTCTGTTGTACAGCTTCCGAATGATGAGATGAAAGGCCGTATCATCGGTAGAGAAGGACGAAATATTCGTACACTTGAAACGATGACAGGAGTAGATCTGATCATTGATGATACGCCGGAAGCAGTTATCCTTTCCAGCTTTGATCCGATTCGAAGAGAAGTTGCGAGAATTGCACTTGAAAAGTTGATCGTGGATGGACGGATTCATCCGGCTCGTATCGAGGAAATGGTTGAAAAAGCGCAAAAAGAAGTAGAGACAATGATTCGTGAAGAAGGCGAGGCTGCTGTATTAGAAGTCGGCATCCACGGCATTCATCCGGAGCTTGTCCGGCTTTTGGGCAAAATGAAGTATCGTACCAGTTATGGACAGAATGCATTGAAGCATTCGATTGAGGTCGCACAGCTGACAGGTTTGCTTGCCGCAGAAATCGGTGAGGATGTCCGTATGGCGAAGCGTGCGGGATTATTACATGATATTGGTAAGGCTGTAGATCATGATATGGAAGGTTCTCATATCCAGCTGGGTGTGGAACTGTGTAGAAAGTACAAGGAATCACCTCTTGTCATCAATGCAGTGGAAGCACATCACGGTGATGTGGAGCCGGAGAGTCTGATTGCATGTCTGGTGCAGGCAGACGATACCATCAGCGCTGCACGTCCGGGTGCGAGAAAAGAAACTTTGGAAACATACTCAAACCGCTTACAGCAGCTTGAGGATATTACAAATAGCTATAAGGGTGTAGAAAAATCTTTTGCAGTTCAGGCAGGTAGAGAGGTTCGTATCTTAGTTGTTCCTGAGCAGATCAGCGATGCGGATATGGTTCTTTTAGCCAGAGATATTTCAAAACAGATTGAGACTGAGTTGGAATATCCGGGTCAGATCAAGGTAAATGTGATCAGGGAATCGCGTGTTGTTGACTACGCTAAGTAATTGTGAAAATGAACTTAAAAAGGCTTAAGACCGCGGAAAGCGGGATTAAGCCTTTTTTATATCATAATGTGTTGTAAAATAAATACATTGGGATTTCATGGGACGTATAGAATAAAAAGGAGGGACCAGTACAGCACGGCTGCACTGGCCAGATTATGAAAAAAAATGATCGAAAGGTTTTGGTTCCTTTTGATGATTTCACTATACCGGAAAAGTGTGAAATGGATATGTTACAAATTTGAAGAAACTGTGAACGATGAAAAATATCCGGGGATGATGTCCGGACAGGAAAGAGAGGTTTGAAATATGGTAGAACATGTAAAACGATTGAAGAGAGAACTGGTATACAAGGGAGCAATTCTGGATATCTACAAAGATACGATGGAACTTCCGGATGGAAACAAAGCAGAGTGGGATTTTGTATCCCATCGTATGGGCGCAGCCGCCATTCTTCCGGTTATGAAGGATGGAAGAATTGTGATGGTGCGTCAGTACCGCAATGCGCTGGAGAGAGAAACACTTGAAATTCCGGCCGGCTGTCGGGACAGTAAGACGGAAGATACGGCGTATTGTGCGGCACGGGAGATGGAAGAGGAAACGGGATACCGCAGCACGAATGTGAAACATTTATTATCCCTGCGTACGACGGTGGCATTTTGTGATGAGGCGGTTGATATTTTTGTAGCTACCGATCTGGAAGTGGGAACCCGGCATCTGGATGAAGCGGAATCTATTGATGTGGAAATTTACACACTGGAAGAGTTGTGCGATATGATCTATGAAGGGAAAATTCAGGATGGAAAAACCATTGCTGCAATTATGGCATATGCGGCAGCAAAAAAAGGCGGAATGGGAAAACATCTGGATTTATAAAAATGGAATAAAGAAAACGGACAGGGCATAGGCTGAAAAGAAAAGAGTTTTAGGAATTTTTATGAAAAAGGAACTGGCGATTGGAATCTGTTTTGGCCTGGCGGGAATTTTATGTACCTGTCTGTTTGGATATGAATATTTTACGACTTATGGATTTTTAAATGCGTATCATATGAAAGCATTTGCGGCATCGGATACCGGGTATTTGCCGCTTCTGGCAAATATTTTATGGGAAAGGGGAAAAGTGTTTGTGATTATTGCAATCCTTTCCCTTACTGCTTTAAAAGCAATTCTGCCATTATTATTGCGCTGCCTGATTTATTTTACCGGCGGGGTATTTTTTGCTGCCTGTGTGATGAATATGGGGATTCTTGGAATTGTTTTTTTTCTGGTATCGTGGCTGCCACATGGAATTTTGTATCTTGCAGCGCTTGCGCTTTTACTGCTGGTAGAACCGCACAGGTTTTATAACCGGAAAAATCCATGGCTGCTGCGGCTGGCATGGGGGATGGGAGTTGCGGTACTGGTACTTCTTGGATGTGTATTGGAGGCATCTGTTGGAATCCGGCTGTTACGTTTTGTTGTAGAAAAATTATAAAAAAATTATAAAAAAACTATTGACATTA
>OKTJ01001368.1_pt1 | contig 9668 bp, 5 predicted proteins | sample 1606201 | NCBI WGS metagenome assembly OKTJ01 (sample SAMEA3879536, study PRJEB24766) | human gut metagenome | biome: human-associated habitat; feature: feces | place: USA | collected 1985/1987 | reverse complement strand
ACGTTTTATTAATATCCTCATACTTAATAGGATTAATAAAACTTGAGCCGATTTTATCAATCATTACAAATTTAATGCCTGTTTTCGTGCGTTTTTTATCTGCGCTCATAGCCGAAATAATTTCCTTATCGGAATGTGTATCATAAGTTTTCAAATTGTTCTTTTCAAGCACTTTTATTATTCTGTCAGTCGTGCCTTTTTCGGTAATTCCAAGTTTTTCGCTTGCACGTGTAATCATTACCATACCGATACCGACTGCTTCACCGTGACTCACGGTTTCATAATTATAAAGCTTTTCAATAGCATGGCCGCAGGTGTGGCCGAAATTAAGAAGCGCTCTTTCGCCGTGCTCCTTCTCGTCGTTTTCAACAACCTGCCTTTTAATACTGACACATTCGGTAATTATATCCGTCAAATTCTCCTCAATATTGCCTTTTTCGAGAAGTTCAAAAAGAGAGGCGGATTTAATACAGCCGTATTTGATAACCTCACCCATTCCGTCGCTGAAGAAATGTTCACTCAAGGTTGAAAGCACGTCAGGGTCGATAATAACGATTGCCGGCTGATGAAATGCACCGCATAGATTTTTTCCCTGCGGTAAATCTACGGCAGTTTTTCCTCCGACGGAAGAATCAACCTGAGCCAAAAGCGAAGTTGGAATTTGAACAAATTCAATCCCTCTCAAAAATACCGAAGCCGCAAAGCCAACCATATCGCCGCATACGCCTCCGCCGAGAGCAACCGCTATATCCTCTCTCGTAAGTCCGCTTTCAGCCATAAATTCAACAATTTTTACAAGCTGCGTTGTGTTTTTTGAAGCTTCGCCTGCAGGATATATATAAGTAAAAACCTCAAAGCCTTCATTTTCAAGTTGAGCCTTGATTTTTTCGCCATACAGCGGATAAACATTTGTATCGCTTATAAGCGCAATCTTTTTCGAGTTAAAGTTATCTTTTATAATCTTGCCAGCACTTGCAAGCAATCCGTTTTCAATATAAATATTACTTCTGCTTTTATCAGATACATTTACGCTAAATTCTTTCATTATCCGATTTCCTCTTTAATCTTATTGCCCTTTTTCATAAGTTCACAAAGTTGATTTGCATCTTCGTTTACAATGCAATATTTGAATTTCATAAGGTTTGAAACAAGATCGTCAATTCCCCTTACAAGCGGTTCCTTATTATCAATAAACAACTCTGTCCACATATCGGCATTAATTCTTGCAACACGGCTGACATCTCTGTAACTGCCTGCCGAATAGCCTGCGTGGTAAGGGGCAAGCGGAGAAAGAACATACGAGCATGCAAGAACATGGGCAATCTGAGAAGTGAAAGCAATCATTTCGTCGTGATGCTCCGGAGTTGTAACAACAGTACGTGCAAAACCCATTTCTTGCGCAAGACCTACGAGTGCATCTGATATATAACGTGGAGTGTTTCCGGTCGGGGTACAGATAAACGAAGCATTGTCAAAAAGATTATCAAGCGAATTATCGTAACCGCTGACCTCACGGCCTGCCATAGGATGAGCGCCTACAAAATAAAAATCAAAATCTTCCTTTTCAAGTTCACGGCAAATTTTAGTCTTAATACCGCATGAGTCTGTTACTATACTGTTTTTCTTAAACAAAGCCTTATGTTCTTTAATAAAAGGAGCAATCGCTTCAGGGTAAAAATTTACAATCGTGACATCTGCTTTTGGCATTAAATCCTCAAGCTGACCGATTTCATCTATTACACCGTCACTTAATGCACGCTTTGAAACAGAGTCCGTTCTGTTCCAACCCATAATATGGTGCTTTGTATTTTTCTTTAATGTTTTTGCAAGGCTCGCACCTATAAGACCAAGACCGCAAACGAGAATATTCATAAGCCCACTTCCAGACATAGTTAATTACTTTAATAATAATATATAACTTATAATATGTCAAATAAGAATTAGGTTTTTTTCTATATTTTATAAATTTGTAATATTTTGTTGCATAAAAATAAGGCGAACAATGTTCGCCCCTACAGTTTATAATAATATATTTAATTGCTTAAAAATATAAAAAGGACCGTGACGTTACCGCCACGGCCCTAAATCAGTTATTGATTATTTAAAGAAATCGTAATCGTCACCGTCGCCAAGGTCCGGACCCTTGTCAGGATTCTCAACGTTTGGATCAGATGTCATAACTACATCTCTTGTAGGGAGAACATAATTACGAATTTGAATCTCTGGTTCTTCATAAAACTTTTTCATAACTATCTAACTCCCTTCTTATGAATTTGCTGTTGTTGCAGAAATAGTTTTACCATACTTGGTTACTATCTTTCCGCTCTTATCCTTATACTTAGCATAAGCAACATACTTGAAGTTCTGCTCAGTAGAAGGTGTTTTAATATTGATAACGAACTGGTTGCCGACTGTGTACTTTGAAGCCTTGAATCTAGAAACGCCCTTTGAACTGTCAGAAGCATTTTCAATTGTTAAGCTTGAAGTACCCTTTGTCATTAAGAAACCTGTTTCAACCATCTCATAGCCTGTTGGGCAAATGAATGTACCGATAAGTGAGAACTTAGAATTATCATCTGTGAATACAGGAGTTTCACGGTTGTAAACTTCAAATTCAAGGTCCTTAGTAATATACTCACCGGTAAGTGTATCCTGTTCTGCTACGATACGTACACCGTCAGTGCCGTAAACATACATCATATATTCATTATCAGGAACCTGGTAGTTTTTATACTGTTCCTCTGTGATACCAACAATACCCGATGTATAATTAGAATCACCAATTGATTCATGAGCATAGAAACTATATGAATCACCATAAGCCAAGATGTAATAACAGAAATCACCTGTTACGTCATCGATTACGCCCTTAGCAATTGCATAGGCACCCGGAATATTAACAGTTACAAGCTGGTTATATGCAACAGAATTATGAGTAGTAGGTGCACCCGAATCTTCATCGTCCCATGTTTCCGAAACGTTAGAATTATAGAAATCATCAGGTGTATTATACACATAGAATGTATAAAGATTATTAGTGTCTGCTGTGTAGTTTACAGTGATAACTGTATCTTTAGTTACTGTTGCCAAAGCGCCTGCAGCAACACCGTTTGAATAAGATTCAAATGTGTAGTAAGGAACGCTTGGAGCAGTTGGCATTTCAAAATTGCCGCTTGCGTCAGTATTGAGTACATTAATAATCTTGCCGTTAACGCCTGACTTGAATGTTACTGTGTAACCTGTCTTGTCGCCGTTAACCTGAGTAGCAGTAAGGTGAGTTTCACCCTTAACGATAAAGCCGAATGAAGGAGCAGTAATCATATACTTGCTAGCAGTAAGATACTTGTCGTTATCCTGAGTGGCTGTACCGAAGTTAGGGTCACGTGAAGGAGCTGTGAAGCTGTAAGTCCAACTGTAGTTAGCGCCGTCGCCCTTACTTGTTGTGTCAGTTGTTGAAATAATCTTTGTAGGTGTTACAGAGAGAGGTGTGCCGTAAGCAACTGTACCAATCTTTTTATTGTTTACATAAATATCATAAGTCTTTAATTTAAGACCTTCAAGAGCTGCCTTGATTGCATTATCAAGCTCAGTCTGATTTGAATATAAATAGCCTTTAACAGTAAGCTGTGTGCCGCCTGTTAAATCTGCATTGATTACATCAAATGTAACGTCCTTGGTAACTTTGAAGTTGTCGCCAAGCTTGTCATACATATCGTAATCGTTTTTGTTAGCTGCTGCCTGTGCTTCATTAACAGCCTTTGCTACATCATCATTAATTTCAATAGTAGCCAAACTTTCGGCAAGCTGAAGCATTGTATCCTTCTGAGAATCGATTAAATTCTGCTTGTCAGCTTTAATCTCTGCCTGCTGTGTTGATGTGAAATTGAAATATGAAAGTTCTGCAATAGCAGCCTTAACGTCTTCAAGAGCTGTTGCGGTGAACTTAGAACCACTTTGAAGCTTAGCAATAAGAGCGTCCTTAGCTGAATTAAATTCAGTCCAAATTGCTGCGTTAGGAGTACCTTCGTCATACTTAGCGGTGTAAGTTACGTCGGCAGTAACTGCTTCATTTGGGTTAAATGCGGGCTCGAAAGCTACAAGTTTGTGAGTGTAATTCTTGCTGTCAACATAAGAAACAATCTTTGTGTTGATTTCATTAGTCTGAGCGTCTGATAACTTCTCGCCGTAAGTTACAGGGAATACCAATGTGGCATCAGAGCCTGTTGAATCCTTATAGTTGAATGTAACATTAAGAGTCTTAACTTCAAGTCCTTCTTTTGCTTTCCAAAGCATGGTGTACTTAGACTTTAATGTTGTCATTAACTGATTAAGCAAATTGGTTGTATTAATATTTGTATAGTCAATATTTGCCTGTGCACGCTCAAGTGCTTTTGTGAATGCAGCCCAACTTTCATCGGTATACATATTTGAATTCGGCAAATATGTGTTACATAAATAAACAAGTTCAACAAGCGGAGTAATATCAACAATCTGAACAGCAGGGTTAAGAACCTGATTGTTCATCTCTGATGTGTACCAGTTGTAACCGCAGTAGTTTAATGTGTTACGGCAGTTCCAAGCAGCAACTGCACCAAACTTTGTGCCAAGTGTATACTTAGTTGATGTCGGGTAAGAAGTAGCAGTAAGATCCTTCTGCTCGGTTGCAGGAGCGGTGAAATTAAAGTCACCCGTAATGTAAGACTCACCGCCGTTTGTGCCGTTGTTAGAACGAGCAAATACAGCACCCGGAATAGGGTTATTAGAGCCGCCGTCTGTTGTGCCCAAAACAGTATCAAGGTTAGTTGCAATAGCCTGACTGTAATCTGTTACTTCAGTGCCGTCATTAAGAGTAATAACGTGCGGCGAATCATTATAGTTATTTTTACCTGTATATCTGAGGTTTGAAACAGAGTATGTGTAATCTTTTCCGTCGTCAGATTGATTAGTATAGCTGAGGCAACCTGCATAATTTGCTTTCTGTTCTGCAGAAAGAGCATTAGGTGTTGAATTCGAATTCGAAGTAAGGTGTGTCTTTGAACCGTTTTCAGCAATTTTAGGCTGCGTAGCATTAATTGTGATTGAATCAAGGGCGTTATTCTTTAACAACTGAAAAGCATCAGACTGCTTTGTTAATACGCCAAAGGTTACATTAAAATCGCCGAACTTAACTTGCAAAGGAGTATGCTTTGTTCTGAAAATATAGCCCTGATTTGTAAATGAACCTTCAACATACTGACCGCCCTGGTCAAGAATTGACATTCTGTCGATTGCATTGGTTTTGCCGTTACCGAATACGGTACCGTCAGGAATCTTAGTAAATGAATACTGAAGGCCGTTATATGCCTTAACAAGAGTATCGATTGCAGCAACGTATGCGTCATACTGGGTATCATAATCGGTCATAGGTGTTGTTGCAAGATTATCCTTAGCCAATTTAGCTTCGTTAAGCGCAGTAGCAAATGTTGCATAGTTAGAATAATCGGTAGGTTCTTTGATATTCTTTTCAAGGTCAATAGCCTGATTAAGAGAATATGAACCGCTTGCTGTAAGAACAACAGCGTCAGGGCTGATACGAAGAGCGGCAAATGCGGCATTGTATTCTTCAATTGCAGTTGCTACCTTTGCTCTGCCGGCCTCGTCATCATTTGGTGCGTATGTAGGAACACCGTAGTTTTCAACACTGCCCCAAACGTCAGTCTTAATCTTATTTACTGCAGTTAATGCAGCGTTATAAGTTGCTTCGGTAAATACGTTTGAATTATATGATTCAAACTGCTGAATAAGAGCAACAAGTTCACTTGTGTCAGCCTTGGCAACAGAAGTTTTAAGGCCGGCATAAGCTGCATTAAGAGCGTCTGCATAAACCTTTGCTTCGTCGTTTGATTTATAAACAGAATCAGCGTTTGTAAATGTATCGTCATTTACTTTTGCCATAAATGTCTGTGATGCTTCATAAGCGTCTTTAAAGGTTTTCCAGCTGTCAGCAGTGTAATACTTGTTATTTTCATTACCCTCGGCATAAGTTGACCTTGCCAAAGAGCCCATAGCGTCACGAAGTGATTGGTAGTTAGCCTTAGTATCGTTTGTGCCGTCAATGCTTGCCGCATTTATAGCTTGAACCTTGCCTGAAGCAGCCTTTATATATCCGCTGGTATCGTTTTTGCTGTTATCAGTAGAAGTGAAAAAAGTGTTAGGGTCAAATGATGTTGCATCATCCATAGCAGCAAAGTAAGTATAAAGACCACCCATTGAATATGTTGAAAGGTCCTTAGACTTCATCTTATTGCCGGCAGCCTTAATGGCATCCTTAACGATTTTATAGTTTACAACATTAATTGTTGTTGAACCCGGTACTGTAGGTGAAGCAGGGTCATTAATATTTGCTGCGAACTCGTTTTTACTACCGATATGGCCCTTGAAAGTAGGAACAAATGAATCAATATATTTGTTACCCGGATCACCGGTGTATTCCATAAAGTTTGAGAAATACTGCTGATAGTTTTTATAAACTGCTACAGTACCGCCTTTACGGATTTGATATACATTGCCGGCAGTAGTTGTATTATTTGAAAGGTTATATTTGTTACCGTTCCAATACCAAGACCAGTTGAAGTCCAAATTTGAACTGCCGCCACGCCAGTTTCTGCTGATATTAATACCGTCTTTAGCATTTTCAAGAGTGATGGCTGAAATGTATCTGTCAGATGCACCCCATGTCCAACTTCCTTCACCTGAAGCAATAGCCATTACAGATGTAGCAGGTGTTGTTTCGCCGTCATAAAGCAATGTAGCCGACGGATAATAAAGCGTAAGAGAAGAATAATCTTCTTTCGATTGCTTACCGTCGTTATTGTCAGTAGTGATACCGGTTTCAAGCCAAAGTACGTTTTGATAACCATCTTTAAGATAAGTTGCCTCATCAAAGCCTGTATCATCGTTTGCATATACCTGAACCTGACGATACTTGCCTGTATTAGCCTTAATACCCGTAAATTCTGTTATTGCGGATACGGCAGTATTAAGCTCATCTGCCAAGCCGTCAAGAGCATTGCTCTCGCCGCCGTAGATATAAGCGTCAAGACCCTGCTGGCAGGCAACATATGCAGCATACGCAGGACCTACATTAGAATATGACTTATCCTCGGCAAGAACCGACTGAAAATTCTTCATAGCAGTTTCGACTGCCTGAACTTTTGCATCAGTGGCAACATCTACGTAGCCGTTAGCTGCAAATGCAGTAATAGCAGAAAACGGAACAGACGTTACAACCATCATTGCAGCGAGAAAAGCAGCCAAAATCTTTTTGGGAAGCCTTTTTTTCATTTTCTTTTCCTCCTTAAAATTGCAGGTGCTCCTTTGTTCGCCGGAATACCGCTGTTTACCTGACCAAAAACGCACGGCAAGGCAAGCAAAATTGCCCTTGCATTTGCCAATAGGGTATAGTTACCCCTATTAGCCTAATTATTTGGGTACATTATAACATTTAAGAATTATTATGTCAATAGGACTGCATAGATTTTAAACAAAAATAATTTACAAAATTTCAATATTTTTTTGCATATTGTAACAAAAAATTACAGAAAATAAAAAAATAAGCAGCGGTCACCCGCTACTTATTTTGTGTCAATAATCTTAGTTGTGGTTGTGTTGTTCTTTTCGGCGGTTATAACGATTTGGGGATACCACGGCTTAGCCGAGGCAAAGTGATTTCTGATTCCCTTTTCATCGCAAATAACCTGAGGATAGCGGATAAGCTTTTTAGGGGATGCGGTAAACTTTTTATCATCATCCCTTGCAACGCCGACTACAACAAACCTAAAATCCTTATGGTAAGAAGTCGGGCAGGAAATTGTGATAAGTTTATCGCTTCTTATCGGCGAAGCGCCGGTATCATACAAAAAGCGATAATGAAGCATAGTATAAAACTCAAGTGCGCTTGACGGCTCCATTTGCTCCGTAACATTATAAGGGAACACGTAGCCGTTATCGTCGCTTGCCTTGGTATTGGTATAAAAAGCACCGATAACCTTAAAGTTATAATCCGTTTTTAAATCGGAAAATGAGATAAATCCCGAAGCCGAATTATTATAAGAATCAACGCTTGAATAATATTTTTCAAGGCTGTCGTCATTAAGATAAACAACAAAATTATCCACCCTTGCACCCTTAGCCGATTTTTCAAGATAAGGTGTACCTTTACCGTCCGCCTTTTTAAGCACAGGGGAGGAAAGGTCACAATATTTTTCCTCAATACCGTCAGGGAACGACACGTCAGTATACTTTTTCTCATACTTTTTGATATAAGAAGTTTTAGACGATTTAATCATATTGCCAATGCCGAAAACGGCGGCAAAAAAGACTGCTATAATTAATACTATTATAATAAGGTATTTATATACGCCTTTTGCCTTATCACTTTTAAGAGATGAAAAATCAATTTTTTTAGGCTTATTGACTTCTTTATCAGGCTTTGGCTGTTTTTTTTCGGCTTTTGCAAAATCAGCACGTGGCTTAGGCGGCTCAACATTCACGGGAACATAATCGCTTTTTTCCCTGCTGTCCCTTTTAGCCTGAAAATCCTTTAAAATATCGTCAATACTGTTTTTTTCAAAATCTTTATTATCCATACTTATTTAATAATAACCTTCTTGACATCATCAAGCGCTTTTTGAAGCATAGAGTCAAGGTCAGGAATTTTTTGTTCTGCTTTAATTACGTCGTCAAGGTGCGGCCTTGTTTTAGGGTGCTTAGGAGTGAATACCGTGCAGCAATCCTCATAAGGCTGAATAGAGATATCAAACGTATCAATTTTGCGGGAAATTGCAATAATTTCCTCCTTATCCATACCGATACAAGGCCTGAAAACAGGCATCGAAGCGGCACAATCGGTACATGCAAGAGCATACATAGTTTGGCTTGCAACCTGACCGACGCTTTCACCGGTGATAAGGGCGGTGCAATTTTGCATTATAGCAACCTTTTGCGAAAGTTTCATCATAAGGCGGCGCATAATGATTGTGAAATACTCCTCAGGGCAATAATCCCTGATTGCCTCCTGAAGCTCGGTAAAAGGGACAACATAAGTTGTAATCACGCCGGAATAGCGAGCAACCTTTTTAAGCAAATCCATAACTTTCATTTCGGCAAGCTCCGAAGTGTAAGGCGGAGAGGCGAAGTGAACGGCGCAAAGCTCAATACCCCTTTTAGCCATCATATAAGCCGCAACGGGAGAATCAATACCGCCGCTGATAAGCCCTGCCGTTAGTACCTGTCGGCATACCGCCTGCGCCTTTAATATTATTTCCTCTTACAAAGGCATATTTTTCCCTAACCTCAACAGTCACGATGATATCGGGATTATGAACATCTACCTTTAAATTATTAAATTTTGAAAGAATATAACCGCCGAGTTCCCTACTGATTTCAGGCGATTTCATAGGAAATTTTTTATCCGAGCGCTTTGCCTCAACCTTAAAGGTTTTAGCCTCGCTTAGCTCGTCGAAAAGATATTCGCAAGCCTTAATCTTGATATCGTCAAAATCCTTTTCACATTCGCACGCACGTGAAAAAGCGGCAATGCCGAAAACACGTGAAATTCTTTCAGCCGCCTCATCAAGGTCGATATCATCATGAATAATGATAAAATCTTCTGGCTCTAATTTATAGAA
>OKTJ01001362.1_pt1 | contig 9699 bp, 7 predicted proteins | sample 1606201 | NCBI WGS metagenome assembly OKTJ01 (sample SAMEA3879536, study PRJEB24766) | human gut metagenome | biome: human-associated habitat; feature: feces | place: USA | collected 1985/1987 | reverse complement strand
CATTTTTCTGATCTGCTGCATTGTAGGTCAGTTTGCGAAATCCCTCATAGTTCATCGGCTCCCACACCAGACGGTTAAAGAGTCTGCTCTTCTGTGACAGACGGGAACCCATGGAGTAAAGATCATTCTGCGCACCGATCACTTTGGTACAGGTGGTCTGTCCGTAGGAATTTAAATCCATCCAGTACGGTTCATACCCCAGCGCATGTGCTGCGGAAGCGATCGCCATGGAAATGCGGTAATGACCAAATCCCATACGGATGTTTCCGACAATGATTCCTTTTTCCGTATTAAAATCCGCTGTGCCTTCTTCGCCTACACGGATATCTGAAACACCGAGCTCCGGTCCGATATACGGATTTGCCTGAATCGAGGTCGGATAAATTTTTGTGCTGTCATCTCCGAATTTACGGATAAATTTCTGCTTTGACCGGACTGCTTTTTTATAGGCACCCGGTGCAATGTCGTTTCCAAAAATCTGTTTTGATCGTTCTGTCATCTTACACTTCATCCTTCCTTATTTTGTGTTTATTAAAATTCTTTTCAAAATTTCTTTTCACATTGTAAAACACAGTGACTGTTTATTTTCTGTCATTTTTCACTTCAAACTGTATTCTCTGTTCTTCCATCTGCGCCGCTCTTATCTTTAAAATGCCAATGCCCTCTTCTCCGGTCGTTCTGACATAAGTACCACCCATACCTCCCTGCAGGGAAATGATTTTGGGTCCAATAATGGCAATCGGTCCCTCCGCAGATAATACAACCGGCTCCTGGTAAAAGTTAACGATATTATCGTTCTGATCTAATGCATGGATACGGATCTCTGCAACATCATAGGTATGCCGTTCTGTCAGGCTCTGATGATCCGGTTTTGCAGATAAATGCAAGGAAGTGACCGGCTCTTTTCTGACCACCTTTACCACTTTTCCATTTTTTACTGCCTCAAACCGGTAACTCGTTGAAGTTCCGCCCCAGTCACCGATATAGCGGTTGTACAAAGTTACCGCGTCCGTCGGCTTCATATGATAAAAGAGTATCAGCTTCAGTGCCGCTAAATACACACCTTTCGGAAGATCGGAAAGTCCGTACCGCGCCGCCGCATTCAGGATATATTTCACTGCCTTTGCCTGTGCCGGTTTAAAATCTTCCTCTTTTTCAATGGCATCTCCGATAAAATCATCTACCGCGACCGGTCCATGTAAAAGATTTTTATACGGTGAATCTGATACGGTATACTCCTTTAAAAACCGACCATTTTTGTACATCCGTACGCTGTCCGCATTGGTAAAAATCCAGATCGTTCCGCGGTTACAGCCCGGATGCTCTCCGATATCCATGGACGAACTGATCTCTAACACCGGCTCTTTTTCCTGTTGACAAGCGTATGCCGCAGCCGCAAGTTTCGCATTGCGGAACATATCCATCACACCATGATAACAGATACGGTCGCCACTGCCAAAATCCTTATGTGTATTGTAGTCAAACATGCACCAGCCAAAACTTCCTGCAATATCCGTTTCCCCGGCAACTGCGTCCAGCACATTGACATGGCGCATGGCATGCCACACACGGTGTTCCTCCCAGTCGTAACTTTTCGTTGGATACATATGTCCGTTATATTCGCTGATGAGATACGGTTTGCTGTTATCAGACGTAACAGCACTTTTTTTCTCACATCCGTGGTTTGTCCCATTGTGGCTGAAATCATTGTAGGTATAGACATCCTCTAAAAGGCTGCTCTTTTTATGTGCCCGGACACCCCCAGTCTGTCTTGTTGGATCCAGCTCATGTGCCACGCGGTTTGTTTCCCGGTAAAATGCGTCATCATCCCCGGATTCGTTGATCCGCACACCCCACAGGATCACAGACGGATGATTCCGATACTGCTCTACCATGTCTTTTACGTTTTCGACCACCTGTTTTTTCCAGATTTCATCCCCGATGTGCTGCCAGCCCGGTATTTCCGTAAAGACCAGAAGTCCCAGTTCATCACACCGCTCCACAAAATGCCGGCTCTGCGGATAATGGGACGTCCTCACCGCATTTACGCCCAGTTCATTTTTCAAAATGTCTGCATCCCGTTTCTGCATGGATTCCGGCATTGCATAGCCGACATATGGATAACTCTGATGGCGGTTCAATCCTCGCAGCTTTACTTTTTTGCCATTTAAATAGAAGCCGTCCTGCAAAAAAACTGCAGTCCGGAATCCAAACAGCGTAATATTTTCATCCAGCACATTTCCATTTTGCAAAAGTTCTGTTTTGACTTCATAGAGCACCGGATTCTCCAGATCCCAGAGTTTTACATCCGGCACCGGAAAAGAAAGCTTACGATCTGATGCCACCCGGCCCTCACCGATCTGTCTGTAGTTTTCTGTGCCGCGCTCTCTGATACTCTGCCGGATGAGAAATTCCTTTTTTTCATCGGTTTTGCCACTGTTTTTAATTTCTATTTCAGAGATCAGCTTTGCGTCTGGCTTTTGACCTTCCGGTATTTCGCTGTGCAGAAATATATCCGCGAGATAAGTCTCATTTTTCAGATCCACATAGGCTTCCCGGTAAATTCCGCCGTAAGTCATATAATCGATCACATACCCGAACGGCGGGATGTTTAAGTTCTCCCTGCTATCCACCCGCACTGTAAGCACATTTTCTGCCCCGATTCGCAGTTTTTTGCTGATATCGATGGAAAATGCCGTGTAGCCACAGTGATGCTCCCCGATCCTTTTCCCGTTCAAAAACACCTGTGCTTCATGCGCGATGCCTTCAAACGTCACGATCACGGTCTGATCTTTCCATTCTTCCGGTGAAAAAAAATGTTTTCTATAGCAGCACACCATCTGGTAACTTCTCTCATCAAAATAATGAAACGGTGTCTCCTTGCAAGTGTGCGGCAGTCTGACATCCTCCCATGCGTCATCCTGATAAGCCGTCTCTCTCATTTGATTTTCGTATGTTTCCTTAAATTTCCACCCGTCATTCCAGTAAATGCGTTTTTGCATCATCCTCACTTCCCTTCCGCAACGATTCCCTGCACTAAGATCGTGACTACTTCATCCAGACCATCCTGATAGGATATCCCGTTAGAGATCAGGATATCTCTCTGGAAAAATTGCTCTAATGCCGCCTCCAGCATCATTTTTACGATTGGGATCTTAACCGGCCGGATCACGCCCTCTTTCATTCCCTGCTCTAATAAGGAAATCGTTGTCTCCCAGCCGGTTTCTAACCGTTCCTCCACATGTTTGTAGATGTTCGGATACTTTTCCCGCAACAGATAGAGCTGTCTGAAATCAACTTCCCGGTAACTCTCCGGCAAAACACCTAAAACCGCCCGGATTTTTTCAAGTGTGGATAATTTTTCATTCTCTAACACCTGTCTTTCGCTCTCTTTGATTGAATCGAACAGATAATCTACCATCGCTAAGAAAAGTGATTCCTTATCACGGAACACGGTATAAATCGTTTTCTTACTCATGCCAAGGATTCCAGCCAGATCATCCATGGTAAATTTTAACCCTTTCTGGTTAAATGCCTTTAAGGTTCCCTCTAAAATACTCTCCCTTAATTCCATCATGTTCTCCGTTTCTTCTTTATTACATGGAAACTATTTTTGTTATTTGAGTTTCCTATATTGTATCATCTTGTTTTTGTACCCGCAAGAAACTAATTTACCAAAAATAGTTTCCATTTTTTATCTATTTCTTCCAAAACCCAGAGAATCGTGTGCATTTTATTTTTGCAAATAAGGTGGGATGTGAGTATAATAGGCAGTGAATTGCAATGAAGGAGAAATTAGTGTGAAAAATAAGCTCGATAGCTTATTTTTCGCACGGCTATTTGTTTCTGAGCAAAAACAAATAGCTTCTATGACAAGGCATAAAAAAGCATGCCTACGAGAATTTGAGATTCTCGTCGCCTCTTCGCAACAAGTTGCTCAGAAATGAGGATTACTATGGAAAATGATCATATCAAACATATATTAGAACAGTTAGAATCGGGGCAGCTTACTGCTTCCGATGCTTATAACCAGTTAAAGCTGGCACCTTTTGAGGATCTTGGATATGCCAAGGTGGATCATCACCGTGAAGTCAGACAGGGTGCGCTGGAGGTGATCTACGGTGCATCTAAGACAAAAGAACAGATGGGGGGCATTATAAACAGCCTGCTCTCCCACTGCAAAGAAAATATCCTGATCACAAGACTTTCGACAGAATCCGCGGCGTACCTGTCCGAACGTTTTGATCTTTTTTACGATGAGCTGTCAAAAATCGGCATCGTAAACCGCACCGAGCATTATTCCGCTGACGGCACGATCGTTGTCGCCACCGGAGGGACAAGCGATATCCCGGTTGCAGAGGAGGCTGCGCTGACTGCAGAGGTACTCGGCAATCATGTCATCCGTCTCTACGATGTCGGCGTTGCCGGGCTCCACCGTCTGCTCTCAAATATGGAACTTTTATCAAAGGCAAATGCGATCATTGCAGTCGCCGGGATGGAAGGCGCGCTTGCGAGCGTCATCGGCGGCCTGACCGACTGTCCTGTCATCGGCGTCCCGACGAGCGTTGGTTACGGCGCAAGTTTTGGTGGTATCTCAGCACTTTTATCGATGCTTAATTCCTGCGCCAGCGGTGTTTCCGTCGTAAACATCGACAACGGTTTTGGTGCAGGTTACCTTGCCAGCATGATCAATCATCAGGCAGCCCCTAAAACAGATGACAGACCATCATCCTGCCATAAAAACACGGACAAACTGTAAATCTTCATATTAAAAAATATCAAATTCAGCACCAGGGAGGATTATTTATGAAAACACTTTATATAGAATGTAATATGGGTGTTGCCGGCGATATGTTAATGGGCGCCCTCTATGAACTCTGTGATCAGAAAGAAAAATTTTTATCGGACATGAATCAGGCTTTTGCACCTTACGGTGTGACACTTTCTGTGGAACCGGCAGTAAAATGCGGGATCAGCGGCACACACATGAAAGTGGCTGTACACGGGGAGGAAGAACATTCCCATGATGTTCTGCCCGAACACATTCATGAAGATGGGCACATGACAATCCATGCACAGGAAGAATCCCCTACACACGATCATGGTACACAATGCTGCCATGAACACGTTCATGATGAAGATACACTCATGCATTCACATGAACACACTCATGATGAAGATACACTCATGCATTCACATGAGCACACTCATGATGAAGATACACTCATGCATTCACATGGACACTCTCATGACGAGGATACACTCATGCATGTTCACGATCATATTCATGACGAAAATGAGCACACACATACTCACGACAACAACTCGCACCATGAACACCACCACACGCATGCCCATACCAGTTACACCCAGATCTTAGAACAGATCCACACGCTTTCTTTCCCATCATCCGTAAAAGACTCCACTGCCGCGGTCTACCGTCTGATCGGGGAAGCAGAGTCAAAAGTGCACCACTCCACCTTAGACCAGATCCATTTCCACGAAGTCGGATCGATCGACGCGCTTGTGGATGTGACCGGATGTGCCTATCTGTTGTTCCTGCTTGCACCGGAAACCATTCTCTGCTCTCCGGTTCATGTCGGAAATGGCTTTGTACACTGTGCCCACGGCACACTCCCGGTTCCGGCGCCTGCCACCGCAGAACTTTTAAAAGGGATTCCTTTTTACAGTAGAAATATTCAGGGCGAACTCTGTACGCCAACGGGGGCTGCTGTTTTAAAACATTTTGTGACCTCTTTCGAAGCCATGCCGCCTATGAATGTAACAGAGATCGGCTATGGTATGGGAACAAAGGATTTTGCTGCCGCCAACTGTGTGCGTGTTTTCCTCGGCGAATCTTCTCCCGGTTCCAACACAGCCCCATCCTTTGATGACTCCGTGCTGTCCATCTCCTGCAATCTCGATGATATGACAGGCGAAGCGGTCGGATTTGCAACTGAACTGCTCTTACAGGCGGGCGCTTTGGACGTATACACAATACCGATTCAGATGAAAAAGAACCGTCCGGGTATTCTTTTAACCTGTATCTGTGAGCCAAAAGACCGTGAACGTCTGACTTCCCTTTTCTTTTTACACACCACAACACGCGGTGTGCGCTATCAGATGTTTGACCGCGCCAAACTTACCTCTGAAATCGAAACCTGCCATTCCGCATACGGCGATATACGGATCAAAAAAAGCAGCGGGTACGGTGTCGAAAAAGAGAAAGCAGAGTTTGAAGATTTAAAAGCCATTTCTGCCGGCCATAACTATGAGGTGTCACTCGACCAGATCCGGGATACGATCGTGAGATAATTTTAAACAGATGACAGGGCGAAAATCCGATTTTTTCAGACATTTTCGCCCTCTTTCTTCCTCATTTCAGCGTTTCCACAGGCATTTTGGGGGAATCTTCTTCATTTCTGCTGTTTTTCGCCCTGACTTTTTGATTTCCGTGGGCTATTGAAATGAATTCCATCACTTTTCGCCCATTCTCTTTTATATCTGATAAATTTCTATTATAAATCGGGCGAACCACTTTTATTTTCCTCATATTTCACCCATTTTTTATCTTCACCCCCAATCCAGCTAATACAATACTTTGACATCTCATCCGTGACCTCATACACCGGAAGAAACATGGTTTCCGTGCCACGGGAACGGGATCTGTAACTGCTCTGCTGCCAGGGGGGAAAGCTTCATAGGTGTGCTCAACAAAAAATCTTATACACAAAATAGCTGCGTATAAACTTCGTAACCATCTAAAATTTCTTCTTTTTCAGACAATTCATGCAGATAAAGACTCACCATATTTTCCAATACACTTTCTTTTCCAGCGTCAATTATTTCATCTTTAATCTCCTGCAAACACATATGAATCTCCCATTTTTCATTTTCTACAATATATATTCCATCTGTCTCTCTTTGGTTTTTAATCCCATTTTTTCATAAAATTTTTCCGCGGAGGTATTTCCTGCCCAGACATTTAATGTCACTTCATAACAGCCTAACCGTTTCGCTTCGCCCTTTACATATTCAAACAGGCTCTCACCTACATGCTGTCCTCTGGTTTTTGCATCGACGCACAGATCATCGATAAAAAGCGATGTAAACGACACCATATTATTGGAGAATGGCTGCTGTTTCAACTGGCAGAAAGCATATCCTAAGCATACGTCATTCTCATCTGCAGCTACATAAACAGGCTTTGTATCATCTTTTAACATTTCTTTCAGTTCATCCTCTGTGTACTTTGTCGTCCCCGGAATAAAAATATCCGGTCTTATATCTGCATGGATTTGAAGCACCTGCTCTAATAATTCAATCAGTCTTGGGATATCTTTTTCGTTTGCTCTTCGAATATTCATTTCACTTGCCTCCATATTTTTCATTATATCTGTAGTTTTAGTTTCGGGAATTTATTTTGATCCCCGCTTCCATTTATACATTTTCAGACACTGCGGATGCTCAAAATACTCCTGATCAAAGATCCATGCAATGTCAGTTTCCGATAATTCTTCTGCCTTAAATCTCCGATATTTGCTGTTCAGCTATACACTTCCCACTATCTGGGCGTGTTCGGGACTTGCACCCGTTAGAGTGCGCCCATGGCGCGCAAACTAAAAAAGGCTCCGCCAACAATAGCAGAGCCTCCGACATTTTCTTTAAAAACCCACGGTATCCAGCCGGATCGTGGTAAATGATAATCCAAAATTTTTGATTTCTATCTTACTCTTCTAAACTTTCCTTCATTCTGCCAAGCATTCCTGATTTTTTCAACGGCAGTGTAATAATAATGGCAATGATCGTTCCGCCACAGGTGCTGATCAGAAACGGAACAACAAATGTGAATAACGCCGCTGCTTTATTACCCATGACAAGATATGCCACCGGATAAGAGAGCATTCCACCAATGATTCCGGTTCCAACTACTTCGCCAATATAGGCAAATGGAAGTTTTTTCCCATACTTATAGAGAAGTCCGCCAAGCAATGCACCACACATGCTTCCCGGGAATGCCAGAGGGCTTCCCAGTCCTAACAGATTACGGATCAGCGCCGCAATAAATGCCTGTGCCAGTGCCCACCACGGTCCTACGGTAACTGCGCATAAAATATTTACCAGATGCTGTACCGGTGCACATTTTGAACCGAATACCGGGAAGGAAAATAAACTTCCCACCACCGCTACTGCTGCTAAGATTGCTGTAACTGTCAATTTCTTTAAATTAAATTTTTTCATTTTGTCCTCTTTTCCCAGAATCTGCCACATATCACATTCTAAAAAAAGAATGATAAGACTGCAACAGTTCCTATTTTGATTTTACTGCCCCTGCAGCTTTTTCCACAATCAGGCAGAGAATGACTGTGACCACCATATCCGGCAGCGTATTTCCAACCGGCGTATCCACCTGCATCAATATGCGGTAAATCACAAATCCGGCAAGCCATACGATCAGATTACGCCACTGAAATGCAGATTTTCCGGCATCTGCTTTCTTTAAAATGAAGTAATCTGCGATCTGCACTGCGATCATCGGAGCAAAAACAGAACCGATCAGATATAAAAAGTTTGTAATGTTATCCATCGGATAAACGATTGCTGCGACAGTTCCAATCACAGTAACAACAATTGCCGCCCATTTTTCCTGAATCTTTGAGGAAATGGAAACACTAGAAACTCCTGCGGAATAGGCATCCAGGAAGGTTGTTGTAACCGTGGAAAATACAATAATGAGAAGTCCGACAACGCCGAAACCGGTTTTTAACATAATCTGCGCAATGTCATATTCACCGGTAAAAATAGCCGCTCCCATACCGATCATGTACATAAAAATGCTGACCAGACTGTAGACAATCACACTTGCGAGTGTTGCTGCAAACGGTTTTTGGGCTTCTCTTGTATAATCACTGATCAGCGGCAGCCAGGAAAGCGGCATTGCCACCGCAAGCTCTACGGCAGCTCCGAATGTCAAACTTCCGTCATCCACGATCGGCGTCATGCTGCCGCTGCCAAAGAAGATCACTTTAAAAAGTACCAGTGATAAAATAAAAAGTGCTGTCATGGCAACCGTATTTAATTTGCCAAGATTGGTCAGTCCAATAAAAATCCACACAATGATCAAAGCACCAATGATGACTGCCCACACCCAGTTTCCGGTATGTAAAACGCCGTCTGCCGCAAGTGCGCCATCATAGATCATGATCGCAGTCCATCCAACAAGCTGTAATACATTTAATACGGCAAAAAGAAGGCTTCCCTTCTCGCCAAAGCTCATTTTTACAGTTTCCATGGCACTTTTGCGCTCTTTCGCTCCGATCATTCCTGCCGCAAACATCATAAGTCCGCCGATCAGATGACCGAGCAGAATCGCTGCCATTGCTTTTCCAAAGCCAAGCGGTGCAAAGTATGTACCTGTCAGTATTTCGGCTAAAGATACGCCCGCACCAAACCAGATTAATCCGTTTGAAAAAACGGAAGTTCTCTTTTCATTCATCCTTCGTACTCTCCTTCGATCGCAAATGCATGGTTCATAGGTCCGCTTCCTTTTCCAAGGTCAAGCATGGCGGCAAGTGCGCCGGAAATATAATTTTTCGCATACCTGACGGAAGTTTCTAAATCCCTTCCTTTTGCAAGATTCGATGCGATTGCGGAAGAAAGCGTGCAGCCTGTTCCATGGGTATTTGGATTGTCAATTCT
>OKTJ01001361.1_pt1 | contig 9707 bp, 9 predicted proteins | sample 1606201 | NCBI WGS metagenome assembly OKTJ01 (sample SAMEA3879536, study PRJEB24766) | human gut metagenome | biome: human-associated habitat; feature: feces | place: USA | collected 1985/1987 | reverse complement strand
TATCCGGCTGGAAGCGTTCGAATATCTGGAAAAAGAGCAGATCGCCCTTGCCTATGGTGTGGAGGGCATCGTGGAGCGGCAGAAACAGGAGTATGCGCCCACCTACCGCCGCAGCATGACCCAGGGCGTGGTGCTCTGTGTGCTGGCCGTGGTGCCGATCCTGGGTACGGCCATGCTGGGAGTACCAGACTTCTGGGTCGCTGCCGCAGTCGGCCTGCTGCTGGCCATTGTGGCCGGTGCAGTACAGTTGTTCATCCGGGCCGGGATGACCCAGGGCAGCTTTGATAAGCTGCTGCAAACGGGGGAATACACCGTCCGCGAAAAGTGGACGAACCGCCGTGTCGGTTGGTTTGCCGGGGCCTACTGGTGTCTTGTAACGGCGGTGTACCTCGCTGTCAGCTTCTGGAACAACAACTGGGAAAAGAGCTGGATCATCTGGGCCGTGGCCGGGCTTGTCTTCGCCGCCCTCTACTCCGCCGTCCGTGCGTGGGCAGACCGAAAAAATCAGTAAACGAACAGCGCCGCTCTCCCGGTCATGGGAAAGCGGCGCTGTTTGTTTCGCATTATTTGTTGAATAAATCGCTGTGGCTGCCGGTGCGGGCCAAAGTCAAAACGAGCACATTGTCTTCGATGCGGTAGATGAGCAGCCAGTCTGGCTGGATGTGGCATTCGCGATGGCCGATCCAATCGCCGGTCAAAGCGTGGTCTCTGTTTTTCTCTGGGAGCGGTTCCCCATGTGATAAGGTGCGGATGATATTATCCAGAAGATCAATGTCGAGATGCCGTTTTTGAGCAAGTTTGTAGTCCTTCTTGAATTGGTTCGTCCAGACGATATCGCGGTTCATCGCTTCAACTCCCGAAGAGCCTCTTCTACATCAGAATAGTGCTTTACATTCGGGTCTTTTGCAATGCGTTCCGCTTCCAACATGGCGGCCATGGTTTCCTTGTTGGGCTGATCCATCTTGATCTCAAAGGGAATGCCGCCGTCACGCAGAGACTGACGGACAAAGACGTTGAATGCGGTGGAAAGATTCATGCCCAGCTCTGCAAACAGGGCTTCTGCCTGTGCTTTCAGGTCGGAATCCATCCGGATGCTGATATTCGTGGTTGCCATAAAAATCAACTCCTTTCAATTGAATTATAATGCATTGCACGAAAAAATCAATGCATTGCACGAAAAATTAACACAAAAATTCGGAAAGGCAAAAATCAACTGTTCGATTCTTGCAAAAACAGGAGAATATGATATACTTAGGCCAGAATCATAAAAGGAGGGCTGCGAAATGAAACAAAAAGGCATCTGGCTGAGAAAAGGTCTGGCACTGTACCACCTGGCCCCGTCCGAACTGGCGCTGGCGCTGCTGGTGCGGGAAAAGCCACTGACAGCGCAGCAGCTCTCTGCGGCGTTGACAGAAAAGGGAACCCGGCTGGATCGTAAACAGTTGGGAAAAATTCTGGCAAAGCTGGAACGTGCAGGCGCAGTTGAAACGGCGGCAGGAAAATGCATCTGCCAGAATGAAACGATTCTCCACTATCCGACGACGTACAGTGAAAGTCAGCTGCTGGATATTATCGGCATGACCCAGAACACCGTAAATGGTCAGGCGGTGTTCAGCGGGGTGCCGCCTATGAGCATCAGCTCCCGTGGCAGCAGCGGGGTTTGAAACAGGATATTATAAAACAAGCGCCGCGCTCCCGGTTTGGGAACGCGGCGCTTACTGTTTATTTCAGGCGAAATCAGTTGTTATATGCGCGGGTCTTGATCTCCTCGGTGACCTTTGCGATGAATTCATCCACTTCCATCGTGGTGGTCTCGCCCTTGCGGTCACGGACAGAAAGGTTGCCGGCCTCGGCTTCCTTTGCACCCAGAACCAGCATGTAGGGCACACGGTCCACCTGCTGTGCGGCACGGATCTTGTAGCCGATCTTCTGGTTGTCGTCGTCCAGCACAACACGGATACCGGCGTCAGACAGCTTCTCGGTCACGTCCTGTGCGTACTCCAGCGTCTTTTCGGACACGGGCAGCACCTTGACCTGCGTGGGAGCCAGCCAGGTGGGGAACTTGCCCTTGGTCTCCTCGATCAGGTAGGCCATGAAGCGGTCCAGAGAGCCCAGAATTGCGCGGTGCAGCACCACGGGGGTCTTTTCAGAGCCGTCCTTGTCCACATAGGTCAGGTGGAACTTTGCGGGCAGGCAGAAGTCCAGCTGGCAGGTGGACAGGGTGTACTCGGCACCCACGGCGGGCTTCACGTTCACGTCCAGCTTCGGGCCGTAGAAGGCAGCCTCGCCGATCTCCTCGGTGAAGTGGATGCCCAGCTCGGTCAGCACTTCGCGCAGGGCCTGCTCTGCATGGTTCCACATGGCATCATCGTCGTGGTACTTCTTCTTGTCGGCGGGGTCGCGCAGGCTCAGCACGCAGCGGTAATCGGTGATGTTGAAGTCCTTGTACACCTCAAAGATCAGGTTGCACACGTCTGCAACTTCGCTCTTGATCTGCTCCGGGGTGCAGAACAGGTGAGCGTCGTTCTGGCAGAAGTGACGGCCGCGCTCGATGCCCTTCAGGGTGCCGGAGGACTCGTAACGGAAGTCGTGTGCGATCTCACCGATGCGCATGGGCAGGTCGCGGTAAGAGTGCGGATGATTTGCGTAGATCATCATGTGGTGGGGGCAGTTCATCGGGCGCAGGACGTAGCTCTCGCCCTCCATCTCCATGGCGGGGAACATGTTCTCGCGGTAGTGATCCCAGTGGCCGGAGGTCTTGTACAGGTTCACGGTGCCGATGCAGGGGGTCATGACGTGCAGGTAGCCGCGTGCACGCTCCTTCTCCTTGATATAGTTCTCCAGCTCCTGCCAGACGGTGTAGCCTGCGGGCAGGAACATGGGCAGGCCGCGGCCCACCAGATCATCGGTCATGAACAGGCCCATCTCCTTGCCGATCTTGCGGTGATCGCGCTCACGGGCCTCCTGCTGCTCCTTCTCCCAGGCTTCCAGCTCTTCCTGGTTGTGGAATGCCACACCGTTGATACGGGTCAGCATCTTGTTTTCCTTGTCGTTCTTCCAGTATGCGCCGGACTGCTGGGTGATCTTGAAAGCCTTCAGTGCCTTGGTGTAGGTCAGGTGGGGTCCGATGCACATATCAACGTACTCGCCCTGCTGGAAGAAGCTGAACTCGGTCTCGTCGGCCAGGTCAGCCATGTGCTCGATCTTGTAGTTCTCCTTGCGCTCTTCCATCAGCTTCACGGCCTCGGCGCGGGGCAGGATGAAGGGCTTGATGGGCAGGTTCTCCTTGACGATCTTGCGCATCTCTTTTTCGATGTTGGCCAGATCCTCGTCGCTCAGCTTCTGGTCGCCCAGATCGACGTCGTAGTAGAAGCCGTTCTCGGTGGCAGGGCCGAAGGCAAAATCAGCCTGCGGATACAGGCGCTTGATGGCCTGTGCCATAACGTGAGCAGCGGTGTGACGGATAACGTGCAGCTCCTGATCCTGCGGGCACTCGTCCACATGACCGTCCTTGTAGATGATCTTCATAGCAGATTCTCCTTTGACAATGTGGTTTTGAACAAAAATAAAAAGCGCTTCACCCCGTAAAACTCACGGGATGAAGCGCCGATCAAATGTCTGCGTTCCACGGTTCCACCCGAATTGCGCGCTCCCCGGCGGGGAAACGCGCCCCTCGCAGTGCTGTAACGGGCACGCCCGGCAGAGGTTCGCCTCTGCACTCTGCGGTGGTAGAAGCCGGGGTCATGGCAGGCTGCTTGCAGCACCCGGAAACCCGGGGCAGCCCTCTCTGCGGCATGAAAAGCGGGGCTTCAGTTTGTCCGCATCAATGTTTTGGACAGGATGAAACTACGCTGATTGTAGCACGCCGGAACAAAAAAATCAAGGGATAGCGGCAGAAATATACTTTTTTATGCGCCCTGCTTCTCCACGCTGCGCACAGCCAGCGCCTTGGCGGGCTTCATCAGCAGCACGCAGACACCGTTAAAGAGCACAGAGCCCACGATGAAGGTGATAAAGAACTGCGGCAGATGGGTGGTCAGGGCGGGGATATCGATGCAGGCCACGGTCAGGTAGGCAAAGCCCACGTTGTTCAGCACCTTGGGTGCGTAGGGATGCAGGATGATGAGGATGAACAGCACCACAGCCAGCGGCAGGATAAAGCCGAGGAAATCGCCCAGAACAGGGGTCAGGGCGCTGATGGACAGCAGCGCCGCCACAGTGAGCACCAGACCCACAAGGCCGCCCAGCTCCACAGTGACAAGGCGATCCTTCACATCGCCCTCCAGCGTGAACATCATGATGTTGCTCAGGAAGATCAGCCAGCTGTACTCCATGCCGGTCAGGTGGATGACGGCGTTTGCGACCAGGATCCAGACCAGCAGCATCAGGCGGAAGTAAAGCAGAAAGCGCTTGGTTACGGCCTCGTTCATAGGGGTGTCCTCTCTTTCTCGTCTGTATTGACAAGTGTTTCTTTTCAAATATGCGAACATTTTGGCAAGTAATACTTGCTTCTAACGTGATAAGTATACAATACTTTCCAGTAAAAGACAATAGTTTGGCAAGTAAAAGTTGCATTATATGTAAATTCGGTATGGCAGGGGAGCCGGAGATGCAGACCGAAGGGGTACTTCCCTGAGAGGGTTCTGTTCCTCGTCAAAACCGCAAAACTGTATTTTCTACAAGTACAGTTTTCAGGGCAGTTTTGCAAAAGCTTACAAAAAACGCCGTTTTGAGCTGCAAAATGCCTGAAAACACTTTCTCTTTTTTGCCGTATATGCTATAATGACAACTGTTCTCGCACAAGAAACAGGAAAATGTACGCACTAGGCGTACAGTGTAAGAGGAGTGTTACGATATGAAAACCTTGAAAGCGGTTGTAGCAAAATACAACCAGACCAGCCTGATCCTGCGCATCCTGATCGGCCTGGCAGTCGGTTCGGTGCTGGCGCTTGTTGCGCCGGGTGCAGGTTGGGTCGGCGAGCTGGGCAGCCTGTTCGTCGGTGCACTGAAGGGCATTGCCCCGGTGCTGGTGTTCGTCATTGTGGCAAGCGCACTGGCACAGGGCTCGTCCAAGCTGGACCGCCGCTTCGGCACCGTGATCTGGCTGTATATGCTCACCACCTTTCTGGCGGCAGCCATTGCGGTCATCACCAGCTTTATGTTCCCGGTCAAGGTGGTGCTGGCCGACGCGGCACAGTCTGATGTGATCCCGCAGGGCTTGGGTGAGGTGCTGAGCACCCTGCTGACCAACTTTGTGGCCAACCCCGTCAGCGCCCTGATGAACGGCAACTACATCGGCATCCTGTTCTGGGCCTGTATGTTCGGCATTGCCATGAAGAAGATCGGCGCAGAGAGCACCAAGGTCTTTCTGGCCAACACCGCCGATGCTGTTTCCCAGATCGTGCGCTGGATCATCAATCTGGCACCCTTCGGCATCATGGGTCTGGTGTACACCAACGTTTCCGGCAACGGTCTGGCCATCTTTACCCAGTACGGCAAGCTGCTGGCGCTGCTGGTGGGCACCATGCTGTTCATGGCGCTGATCGTTTCCCCCTTTATCATGTTCGTTTACCTGCGCCGCAACCCGTACCCGCTGGTATTCCGCTGCCTGAAGGAATCCGGCCTGACCGCTTTCTTCACCCGCAGTTCTGCAGCCAACATCCCTGTGAATATGTCCCTGTGTGAAAAGCTGGGTCTGGACAAGGATATGTATTCCGTGTCCATCCCGCTGGGCGCCACCATCAACATGGACGGTGCCGCCATCACCATCACCATCATGACGCTGGCCGCTGCTAACACCTTGGGCATTCAGGTGTCTTTGCCCGCCGCCATCGTGCTGAGCGCCATGAGCGCTTTGGGCGCCTGCGGCGCTTCCGGCGTGGCTGGCGGCTCCCTGCTGCTGATCCCCATGGCCTGCTCGCTGTTCGGCATTTCCAACGACATCGCCATGCAGATGGTGGGCGTGGGCTTCATCATCGGCGTGGTGCAGGACTCGGTGGAAACTGCGCTGAACTCTGCCGGTGACGTGGAATTTGCCGCCACCGCCGAGTATCACCAGTGGCTCAAGGAGGGCAAGCCCCTGCCGGCTTTCCTGAAGGGCTGATCGTATCCCAGCACAAACAAAGCAGCCGCTGCACTTTCTCGTGCAGCGGCTGCTTTGTTTGTTGTAATGAAATTCACCCAAACAGCACCACGGCGTAGCTTACGCCGTCCTTTACCACATAGGCAACGCCCAGTTTGTTCTTGCCCTCTGCGGCCTTGGTCATAGCTTCGGGATAAGTGCGGTCCTTCGGCAGAACAAAGGTGATGCCCGAAGTGCCGTTGGTGTCCAGATTCGTGTCAATGTAAAAGCCCGGGACAAAGTCATTGTTGGCCATGCCGCCGCCGATGCCCTTGCCGATGCCCATGAGATCAAATGCATCAGCGTAACGACCAATTTTCATTTGTGCTTTTGCATCATTGCCGATAGTACCCTCCCAGAAAAGCTCCGGCTTTTCTGGATTGACATTGCAGGACCCTGGGTAGCTGGCGACCCAGGAGGCAACATAGTAAGCCTTGTTGCTCAGCTCCTCGCTGTAGCTCACCTTGAATCTATCGCGCAGCGCCTTTACGCTTTTACTTTCGGCGTTCGAGTGCTCAGGGCCCATGGGTGCGCCAACGCTGGCGTCACAGGCGGTGAACACGGTCAGCGCCATCAGGCCGACCAGCAGGCAGGCCAGTAATTTCTTCCAGTTTTTCATAGAACGATGCTCCTTTCCGTTCCGGGGTCGTTGCGGGTCTGCGTCCGCACGGACACAGTTCTTTTTGCTTTCTTCTGCATCCATGATACCTTTTTTTAACAGGAATTGCAATCGTTTTGGCGCAAAAAAACAGGCTGCCGTGCAAAAAACACGGCAGCCTGCGGAAAAAGCTTTATTTTGCGTACTCCACAGCGCGGCTCTCGCGGATGACGTTGACCTTGATCTGGCCGGGGTAATCCAGCGTATCCTCGATCTTTTTGGCGATAGCGCGTGCCAGCAGGATGACCTGATCGTCGCTGATGACGTCGGGCTTGACCAGAATGCGCACCTCGCGGCCTGCCTGTACGGCAAAGGCCTGCTCCACGCCCTCGAAGCTGGAGGAGATCTCCTCCAGATTTTCCAGACGCTTGACGTAGCTTTCCACGTTCTCGCGGCGGGCACCCGGGCGTGCAGCGCTGATGGCGTCGGCAGCCTGAATGATGAAGGCCAGCGGGGTCTTGGGCTCCACATCGCCGTGGTGTGCCTCAATGGCGTGGATGATCTGGGTGTTCTCCTTGTACTTGCGGCAGATGTCCACGCCGATCTGGACGTGGCTGCCCTCGATCTCGTGGTCAAGGGCCTTGCCGATGTCATGCAGCAGACCGGCGCGGCGGGCCAGCTGGACATTGACACCCAGCTCACCGGCCATCAGACCGGCCAGCCAGGCCACCTCGAGAGAGTGGCTCAGGACGTTCTGGCCGAAGCTCGTGCGGTACTTCAGGCGGCCAATGAGCTTGACAAGGTCGGGATGCAGGCTGTGAATGCCAAGCTCCATGACGGCCTTGTCGCCTTCGCGCTTCATCTGGATTTCCAGCTCGCGGCGGCACTTGTCCACGGTCTCCTCGATGCGGGCCGGATGGATACGGCCATCGGCAATCAGGCGCTCCAGCGCCATGCGGGCGACCTCGCGGCGGGTCTGGTCAAAGCTGGAAAGGGTGATGGCTTCCGGCGTATCGTCAATAATGAGGTCACAGCCAGTGGCAGTTTCCAGAGCGCGGATGTTGCGGCCCTCGCGGCCAATGATGCGGCCCTTCATCTCGTCAGAGGGCAGCGGCACCACGCTGACGGTGGCTTCACTGGTGGCATCGGCTGCGCAGCGGGCAATGGCCTGGCCGACCAGCTCACGGGCGATGGCATCACATTCGTCCTTCATGTTAGCCTGATAGGCGCTGATCTTCATGGCCTTTTCGTGGGTCAGCTCATCGTCAATGTTCTTCAACAACACGGCGCGGGCATCTTCCTGGGTCATGGCGGCGATGGTTTCCAGCTTTTCGGTCTGGCGCAGCTTGAGCTGTTCCAGCTCGTCCAGGCGGGCTTCCACCAGTTCGCCGCGCTTTTTCAGGTCCTCTTCCTTGCGCTCCATGGCGGCGGTGCGCTTATCCAGCGCTTCCTCCTTTTGGTCCATGCGGCGTTCCTGGCGGCTGATCTCCGCGCGGCGGTCCTTGATTTCCTTGTCGGCGTCAGCTTTCAGCTTGAACGCCTCGTCTTTGGCCTCGATGATGGTTTCCTTGCGCTTCTGCTCGGCAGCCTTGATGGCATCGTTCACGATGCGTTTGGCTTCCTCTTCGGCAGAGCCGATCTTGGCTTCGGCGGTACGCTTCCGGTTTTCCCCGCCAAAATAATAACCAAGCGCCCCGCACACGGCAGCGGCAACGACAACCAGCACCCACATCAAAATTGGGGGCATGGCAGTTTCACTCCTTACAAAACTCAAATCAAATGCAGGAGGGCGCAGCACAAGCGGAACGCTTTTATTTCTGGCATACCTGAAAAGCCCGGGCAGCCCGCGCCTGTTTTATCTGGCAGCTACCATGGGTACACTGCCAGCATCTTACAGCGCAAGGGGCTGACCTTTGCGGTTCAAATACTGCCTGCGATATTCTATACAAAATGGGGCGATAATCCAAAGCATACCCAAAAGCGGATACACCTCAAGCCCCATATACACAAATAAAACGAAAAAACGCCAAATTTGCGGCGGTAAAACAAATATCTGAAAAGCGGCGTTCCCGATGGGCGACACCCTTAAGTCCTATCTAATATTGTAGCTACATTGCAGGAAATTGTCAAGGAATTGTTACAACACCGTGAACGTTCCCACCTGGCACAAAAATTGGCAGAAATGCACCTGCGGGGCCGCCTGCCAGCTTCAAAGCAGGGGCCCTGTCTGTAGAATTGGGAGTAGCCGATGGCAAAGCGGGCTGGGAGTCCCTGCCGGGTGCGGCCCGTTTTTTCCATCATATCACAGTTTTGGGCAAAGGTCATCTTTTGTTATGGTGTAAAATTTTGCGCCGCCCCCTTGACTTCCCCGCCGGGGTGGTATATAGTAAAGGCAACTTCATCCTGAATAAAACGTTGAGGCAGACAATACATGCTGGAACGCGCAAAAGAGAGAACCGCCGCCGAATTTGGCGTGGTGCAAGCGGTTTTGCAGGCGGGCAGCACAGTTACCACTGCCGAGTGCGAAGGCGAACCTTCGCCGGGGTAGCGCCCCGTTACCGGCGCTTACAAAACAGGGCTTTGGGCCTTTGTTTTACGAGTGGGATGCTTTGCCGCGTCCAATTCGGGTGGAACCGTGGAGTATGAATTTGTATGCTTCATCCCGTTTATGGTCAAGAATGGGATGGAGCATTTTTGTTTACCCAAAGGAGCGTTTACCAATGAAAATCATTTACAAAGACGGCACTGTTGCCGAATGCCCGAAAGAAGAAGAACTGCACGTTCTGCGCCATACGGCTGCCCACATTATGGCACAGGCCATCAAGCGCCTGTATCCGCAGGCCGACTTTGCCTTTGGCCCCGCTACCGAAAACGGCTTTTTCTATGATGTTGACCTGGGCGATACCAAACTGAGCGATGAAGACCTTGCCAACATTGAAAAGGAAATGAAGAAGGTAGCTAAGTCAGGAAAGAAGATTATCCGCAAGG
>OKTJ01001358.1_pt1 | contig 9715 bp, 9 predicted proteins | sample 1606201 | NCBI WGS metagenome assembly OKTJ01 (sample SAMEA3879536, study PRJEB24766) | human gut metagenome | biome: human-associated habitat; feature: feces | place: USA | collected 1985/1987 | reverse complement strand
CAGAAAAATTTACAAGTTAGCTCTGGCGTTGGTTTCAGGTACGTGGAGTAAAGTTTTTCAGTTTACGCAATTCACTATGGGTTGTGAGTGCCAGAGCAAGTTGCAAATTTGTTCTTCCGAAAGAAATGTCCCCCTTCTTCCTGTGGATTGGAAAACTATAAGTAAAAGAATGATGCCCGCAAATCTTGTCTGTGGAACAAACATAAAGGCACCAGAACTTGCAGTTAAGGGGACGCCTCAAAAGGAGCTACGAATCCCATGAACTGGAATAAACATAAAAATACCCTGTTAAATCACTTGATGATACGGCCGGGTATCTATAGATGAAAAATTAAAGTTTTAGGTGACGGTTTTTCGAAATTTTAATGCTTGAAATCAGGAAATGTCACCTATATAGTAAAAATTGCCTTTCCAGATACCGTTTTTTTAGAAAAAGTGGTATCTGGAGAAGCAATTTTTGATCTATAGAGACTTTCCGGTATCTGAATGTTAAATTTTCAATATATAGGTACCGCAATGGTATCTTTTACATGAATTTTATTGGTATAGATACCACGATGGCATCTTTTACTGAATTTTATTGATATAGGTATCACGATGATCTTTCCTATGAATTTTGATTATATAGAAATCTTCCTTTATTTATAATTTGATAATACCCATTCATATAAATACTTCAATAGAACTATTGTTTCACAAAATACCATCAATGAAATTTCCATCTATAATTTCTGGTGCACAAAAAACGGTATTTTCTATAAAATGAAAAAAGACCCACGAATCTCTCATGAGTCTTTCTCCATTTTAGTTTTTTTGCAAAATTTATTTATTTTTTACAGTGACTTTGCACTTATTTGTGATACCGTTAGATTTTACAGTAATGGTAACTTTTCCTGCTTTCTTTGCCTTGATCACACCCTTGGAAGATACGGCTGCGATCTTAGTATTCGAAGATTTGTAAGTTACTTTTCCAATGCTTCCCTTTACGCTTAACTTCGCAGTCTTACCTTTTTTCAGGGTTACTGTCTTTTTGTTTAAGGTTGGATTTTTAACGGTAATTTTTACCTGTCCACTTACACCGTTGTTAGTTGCGGTGATGATAACAGAGCCTTTCTTTACAGCGGTAACTTTACCGTTGGCATCTACTTTGGCTACCTTCGGGTTGCTGCTGGTGTAGGTTGTAATTCCGCTTCCGGATACGACATTTGCAAGGATATTGGTCTTACCCTTTACATACAGTGTGGTATTTTCGCTGACAACTGCAACTTTTGTGTCACGCTTGATATAGCTGATAGAAGAACCGTCCGGAGTCTCAAAGGTAAGGATGGTTGCCTCACCTTTCTTTGTGATGGCATACTTGCTGGCCTTTGTAAGTTTCTCACTGTCGGTTGAGATGTATACACCACTGCTTACATCTTCTTTTCCATCATTGTCATATGCATAAAATGTAAATGGACTCTCGGTATATGTTCCGGTTCCATTCGGATCGAAATACGTCACTCCGGTTCCGTCCGCTTTCAGTTCACAATACATTTTTGCGTTTTTATACTGCGGATTGCTGGCATATGCGGACATATCTGCATCCCAGACACCTGCTAAAACGCTCTGCTGCGCTGCGGTATCTGCATTCTTCATTTCTGCAAGATTTTCGGTACAGAATAAAGCGATGCAGTTTTGGATCATCTGCTCGTTTTTCTCTGTCAGTGCACTCTTTAAGATACCGGAGCCTACCCAGTTTGCATATTTTCCGGTGTTGAGTTTTAACAGTTCTGTCAGATCGCTGCCGTAACGGAATTCAATGTGATAGGTTGTTGCCGGAGTATCCGGGCAGAGGAATACATACTTAAACTCATCCTCGTTTTTGTCTGTGCTCTGGAATACATAACCTTCCATCACACCGCTGAGTGCATCTTTTTTCAAAAACTTATACGTATGGGAAACTTTTTTGCTGTCGCTTGTGGTAAATTCTACTTTGCCACCGTCCTGGAAAGAAACTTCCTTTACATCATTGATAAATCCACAGTAAAATGTATTTGGATCTGCTTTGTCACCGTAGGTCGTAGAACCCACGGAAGCCTTCAGCGTCTTTACGGCTTCTGCTACAGCACTTCCTCCGACAACGGCTGCTGCGTCATCGTTCCAATACTTATTGTATTTTACATCAAATAATGCATCCTTGAACAACTGGATGTAATCGCCTTTTACTGCGGTAAATAATTTATCCGCCTTGGAGCTGTCGGACTCCTCTGTCGGGATCGTTGGTACACTTGTGTTGGTGCCTGCCGCCATAACCGGTGCTGCAGATGTTCCTGCTACCGTAATGGACAATAACAGTGCGAGTAATGCTTTGCGCATCTTTTTCATAATTCTTCTCCTTTCAAATCTCAACAGTTAGTCTATTATAACTGCTGTTAGTTTTTCATTCCTATAGTAGTCTTTTCCATGTTCCGTGTCAAGAAGTGATTACAAAATAACCTGGATTTTATCACGCTTAACCAATATGAAAATCTTCCAGAAACAGAAAGACTGGAAGTCTTTGACGGAATATGCTATGCCATGATTTGATGTGAAATTAAATGATTCTCCACTTACGATTGTGCAGCCCGATTTGATGATGGTATGCGATAGAGATAAATAGATCAAAACCGTTACCATTTGCAGAAATCTCTGCACGGTAACGGTTTTCATGTTATTGTTTCGGATTTACCACATTTCCCTGTACAACCTGTCCTGGCTCCTGTCCCTTTCTCATTCCACGTACCACCTGCACATTTCCGAGAATCAGATAATCCATCTCACGCTTTGTAATCTTCATGAAATTCTTTCGTGAAATATAGTAGAACAATACGCCCAAAAGAATCCATACAACCAGCGCAATAAACGATTGTGGTGCCATAAATGCCGCAGAACCCGGTATAATCAAAAGTAACAGGATTGCAACCGAGATAAAGCAGCCTCCCATGGCAACTGCCGGATGAATCCGGTTGGTATCCGTCGGATCACCATATTTCTTTAACAATATATATGCCCCGGCACAGGTAAAGAAATATCCAAATGCCGTTCCGACAGAACACATATCAACTACCCAGCCAATGACTTCCCTGCCGAAAAACGGACAGATGCAGCAGATAATGGTAACAAATACGACACAAAATGACGGTGTCTTATGCTTTGGATGAATTTTTCCAAATGCCGAAGGAAGCATTTTTGCCCTTGCCATGCCAAAAAGCAGACGGCTGGAAGTCATGAAAAAGCCATTCATGCCAGTGAAGATTCCCATGCATACAGCAATTGCTACAAAGCCCACACCCAGTCTGCCCATTGCAAGGTCAAGGACAGCTCCTGTATGCCACTTAACCGGTGCACCGGAAGCATCTTTCATGGTAAGCACCTGCTGCCACGGCAACACACTATCTGTGACAAGTGCCATAGCTCCGTAAATAAGTGCTCCCACAATTAAAGCCGAAATAATCAGTTTCTTACATTTCTGCGGTGGAAAATCATATTCTTCTGCCGCCTGTGGAATACAGTCAAATCCTACATATAAAAAAGGTGCCAAAGCAAGAATTGAAACAAATCCACCACCGAAACTTTTCCCTCCTGCCCCATATGCCGGAGCCAGATTTGCTGCATCAAAGGAACCTGTCAGAACGGTTCCGGCAACAGAAACCGCAACTGCTGCACACATGATCAAAACCATTGCCAGCTGCAGATTTCCAACTGATTTTGCTCCCCGGTAATTCATAATTCCAAATAATACAATAAAAAACAAAGATAATGCCACTTCTCCCATATACACATCATAGCCTGCAATGGTATACAGATATCCACGATTAAATACTCCCGGAAACAGATACGACGCAAGCACCGGAAGGGCCGTCGCGTTCAGTGCGACAATTGACAAATATCCCAGCGAAAGCATCCATCCACAGATATAAGATGCGGTTCGTCCAAACCCTTTGTATGCATAAGCAAACTCACCACCTGCCACTGGGAATTTTGCAATCATATAGGAATAACTGTAACCTACAACGATCATAAGCAGGCCGCCGACTAAAAATCCCAGAAACAAAGGTAGCGGTCCTCCTGCTCTCTGCGTCCAGAGACCTCCCTGGATAAAACATCCCCAGCCAATAATTGATCCCACTGCTACTGCCCAGATAGAGCCGGGTCCCATAGACTTTTTCAATTTTGTTCTTTTTTCCGCCATACGGATTCCTCCCTTCTACCGGTATTTAATCTTCATCCTCTCTGGTTTCTTCACTGATCGTATATGCCTCTTCGATGTCTGAAACAAAGATTTTTCCATCTCCATAGTGGCCATACGCTCCGCTCTTGGCACTATTGACAATAATATCCACCACTTCATCTTTTTCTTTATCTTCCACGGTGATATAGAGCATGCTTTTTGCCATTTCCTGATAAAGCACATCTCCTACCTGAATTCCCTTTTCTTTTCCTCTTCCGGAAATTGCCCATTTAGAAAATGCAAAATAACCGCTTTCTTCCAATGCTTTGATGACATCCATTACTTTTTCCGGTCTTACAATTGCTGTAACTAATTTCATAGTAGTATTCTCCTTTTCCACTTTTGTATCATTAATACGAAAAAGAGGTCAGGTATCCTGTACCTGACCTCCTCGTCATGATTATTATCTTAACACATAATAACTACAAAAACAAACTAATTTGCAAGATACCGGTACATTTTATCAAGCATTTCATCCGTAATTTCCACTGGATTATTATAAAGGTTTGGGTGTCTGCTGATTTTCACCAGTTCCGCAATCTGTTCTTCTTCCAGATGCAGGTCTTTTAAATCGCACCGCAGTCCCAGTTTCTGTTTCAATGCAAAAATTGCATCGGCAAGTGCTTCTGCATCCGCAAATCTCAATGCCTTTGCCAGTGTTTCCACACGCTCCGCTCCGGTTCCCCTTGCGTTAATACGGACAAAATAATCAAGTGTCAGCCCACATGCTTCTCCATGCGGAATATGATATATGTTCGTCAGTGGAAAGGAACATGCATGGGAAGAAGTCGTTTTAGGAAGTGTGAATGCCAGCCCTGCAATGACAGATGCCTCGCACATTTTTTCCCTTGCTTCTTCATCCGATGGATTCTTATATGCCCGATAGAGATACTTAAATACAAGTGCCGCTGCATGAATCGCCAGCGTATCACAAATCGGCTGATGTCCCTTACTCCAATACCCTTCTATCGCATGGGACAACACATCAATTCCGGTTCCTGCTGTCACAGCCGGCGGCATGGTATAGGTCAGTTCCGGATCAATGATTGCTGCTTTCGGATAAAATCCTTCCGATACAATCGGTGCCTTTTTCCCATTTGCATGATCCGAAAGAACCGATACACAGGTCACCTCACTTCCGGTTCCTGCGGTAGTCGGAATCGCAATCAGCGGCAAATGTTCCGCCGGAAGTGCAACCCCCGTCCCATGGTATTTCCGGATAGAATCCTGTGTCAAAGCCACGCTTGCAGCAGCCTTTGCACAATCCATCGGGCTTCCGCCTCCCAGGGCAACCACAAATCCGATATCATTCTGACGGATAATTTCCGCACAGGCATCCACTTCTGTTACATCCGGATTTGGAGATACATCCCCGAAGGAAGCAACCAGCATTCCTTCGGATTCTTTCATAATTTTTTCTGCCAATCCACTTTTAAAAAAGAAAGGTCCGGCTACCAGAAGCCCGCGGGCACACCCCAGTTCCTGCGCTATTTTTTTTATTTCCTGTACCCTTCCTTTTCCAAAGTAAATCTTAACAGGCTGTAAATAATCCCAGTTCATACGCATTCCTCCGGTTAATCACAATATTTCTCATCTACCATGGTCAGTACTTCATCCAGTATTGGCAGATACTCCTTTAACTCTTCCTCTGTAATAATCAAAGGCGGGCAGATCTCTATGAAGTTTTCACGTCCGAATGTTGCAAATCCACGCTTCTTTAATTCTGCAAAAATCCATGGCATCACCGGACCAGGTACTCCATATTCCTGCATCGGCTCTCTGGTTTCCTTGTTCTTTACAACTTCTAAGGCTCCAAATAATCCAATGCATCTTGCCTCACCGATACATTTATGTTTCTTTACCATCTCATCCATAAACGGAGCTACGATTTCATGCATCTTTGCCACATGTCCCTCAATATCATGCTCCTTATAATAAGTCAGCGCTGCAACACCCGCTGCACATGCTAATGTATGACCGCTGTAGGTAAGTCCACACTGCAGAACATGTTCCTCAAAATATTCTGCAACCGCTTTACTTACAATACAGCCTCCAAGCTGCACATAACCACAGGTAACACCTTTTGCAAATGTAATAATATCTGGTTTGATATCGAAATTCATAAAGGCAAATGCTTTTCCTGTCCGGTAAAAACCTGCCATAACCTCATCACAGATTAAAAGAATTCCATATTTATCACATAACGCCCGCACGCCTTCCATATAACCGTCTGGTGGAAGAATCACTCCATTTGCCCCGACGATGGATTCCATCACAATCGCAGCTACATTCTGCGGACCCTCATACCGAAGCTGCAGATCCAGTGCATCCAGATACTTCTTTGTTACTTCAGCATCGTCCACACCCTTTGTATAGCCATCACGGTACATCTGCGGATTCATGAAATGTACAAATCCATTCGCACCTCCGATTTCTGCTGCATATCTTCTCCAGTCACCGGAAGCATTGGATGCACCAAGGGTTGCTCCATGATAACTTCTGTAGCAGGAAAAAATTTTTGTTCTGCCAGTCACCATACGTGCCATTTTAATTGCATTCTCATTCGATTCTGCACCGCCATTGGTAAAGAATACTCTCTTATAAGTATCTGCTCCTGCCAGCTCTACAAGCATCTTTGCCAGTACGCTTTTGGGTTCTGACGCATATGCCGGAGCCATAAAACACATCTTGTCTGCCTGCTTTTTGATTGCCTCTACAATCTCTGGAAGTTCATGTCCCAGATTTGAACATACCAGCAGGGAAGCCATATCAGCATATTTTTTCCCGTCATAATCGTAAAAAATAAATTCCCTCTGCTCTTTCCACCGGTAATGCATCTACACCGGATTTTGACCATGACTGCATTACGTAATCTTTGTGCATCTGTGCGATTTCTTTTCCTGTTAAACTCATAATTGTATCCTCCTTCATGCTTTGAACTTTTGCTTATTTTTTCGATAAACAGACCATTTCTTTGGTTACTGTAAAATAGAAAAAGCGTCCATCTCACAGATTCTTTCTGTGATTGGACGCCTTTGTCTGATCTGCCTTTATATTAGCGCATAAAAAAAGCAGATACAATGTTTCAAAGTCTAATTTTTTTTGTACTTGAGTACAAATTCTATTTGTGAAGTATCTGACAGATGCCAAATCCGAGCATAACCTGCAAACGATTTTCCAATCTGGTCAGATCCATCTTTAAAATCTCCGATGCCTTATTGATTTTATAGTTTACGGTATTCCGGTGGACAATCAGCTCATTCGCTGTATCCTGCAGACTGCCGTCATGCCGGAGATAGCATTGCAGGACGCCTGCCAGATCGGTATGGTGCAGTGCATCATATTCCAGAAGCGGCTGTACCGTATCTTCTACATACCCCTGCATGACTTCTTCGTCTTTTAATGCAAACAAAATGCGAAACATCCCCGCATTTTTATAAAATACAAGTTTATGCCGGCCGCAGCATTGTTCGCCTGGAATATTTCCCATAACTGCTACATCTGCCATCTGATTTGCGGTCTCATAACTTTTATACAACCGGCGAAGTCCTTCTGCCTGGTTTCCCACACAAAAAAGGGCAGTCTCCCCTTCTTTTAGTTCCTGACAAAAATGTTCAAAAATATAAGTCAGCACATCTTTTTTCTCTGTCCCGGTATAATCGCATAAAACCAGTACCAGCTGTTTTTCCTGCGCACAGCAAAGTATTCGCTTATAATTACAGCGCAAATGGCTGCTCAGCCGCGAATAAAGCTGCTCCATACGCTCGCCTTCCACTGTATTTTTCTGCATCTTCACCCGGATCGTAACTGCTGTATAAATACTGTCTGCCATATACCCCTTCCTCATAAGTGGAACGGTATACAATTCTTCTTGTGCCGGACACAAAAATGCATTATTAAGTGCTGCGGATACCTCAATCCGACTCTGCTGTTCTTTTGTGATGTCAAAACAGATAATCCGCATAATTTCTGCCATGTGGATTTTCCACGGCACTTCAAATACCGGAAACGCTTTTTCATTTGCAAAATCCAAAACATCCTGTCCGATTTTCTCAACATAAGGTCCAATATTGATCACAATCCCGCTGGCTCCGTTGCGATATACTTCCTGCACAAGCCGAAGCAGCGGTAACTTCTCACTGATTCCGATTCCTGTCGTAAAAGTAAGTTCCTGCCCCTGTAAAAAAGCAGAAATGGTATCACTATCGACCATATGGGTCCAAAGGACTTCCCGATCCAGCCCTGCTTCCCCAGCAACCAGTTTCATCTCCAGATGTTTCACCTGTTTTACAATCTCTCTCAACGTAATACTCATGTTTCCCCCGCTACAATATCAATGATAAACCGGATACCAGAAGAAGTACATACGTCAGGTTCAAAAAGACTTTCTGAGATACCTTTTTTACCAGTTTCTTCCCAAGCCAGGTCGCCATAAACAAAGGAATAATACTGATTAAAATTAACCTGATATTTCCCTCTGTAAAAACGCCCTGCCGTACCTGTGATACCAGAAGTATAGAATTTAACACCACCCATACCGGTGCAAGGGTTGCGCGGAATTCTTCCTTCTCTTTTAATACCTGTGCTGCATAAACAACAAGCAGCGCCCCTCCGGAGACAAACATTCCGTGGATCACTCCTGCCAGTAACAAAATAACCAGCAAAAATGCTTTGGGCAGGGTACGCTGTCTGTGACACAACAGATTTTTCCCTGCAATCAATAGGATAATCACACCATAAATAATCAGAAGTATCTGCTCGGATGGCACTGTTTTACAGATCTGAATACCAATTGCCATGCCTGCAACCATACATACGCAGATCTTTATAACTTCTTTTTTATTCATATGATGATAACTCATCACTGCAATCATCAGTCCGGACAACAGCGCCATAACATTGAGCACCACCTTTGCGTTATCCATACCAAGCAGATATATCGATGGCGGCATGGCAAGCACTGTCCCGGCAAATCCGGTAATCGCCTGAATTACATTTGCAACAAACAACACAAATAAAAAAATAATCTCTTTCATATCATTTCCTCTTTTGGTGTTGTCTGTTTATCGTACAAAAATAAGCCTGGATTCATTATAGCATTCACTGCTTCTGAAATCCAGACTTATGTTTCGCTATTCTGTTTCAATTGTTCCACCGCACAGCACATGATCGTCCTGATAAAAGACAGCGGCCTGGCCAGGCGTCATGGCACGCTGCGGTTCATCAAACTGTGCCAGCAGTGTTCCATCCGGCTGCGGATACAGCGTACACGGTGCACCTGCATGCGAGTAGCGGATTTTACCGATAGCCTTGACCGGCCCGGTCAACTTTTCTTCTGCCATATAATTGATATTATCCACATGACAGTCACGAGAAAACAGACTCTCGGACTTGCAAAGCACGACTTCGTTTGTCTGCGGACGAAGTTCCTTGACAAAAATAGGCGTGGATGAAGAAATGCCAAGA
>OKTJ01001353.1_pt1 | contig 9745 bp, 8 predicted proteins | sample 1606201 | NCBI WGS metagenome assembly OKTJ01 (sample SAMEA3879536, study PRJEB24766) | human gut metagenome | biome: human-associated habitat; feature: feces | place: USA | collected 1985/1987 | reverse complement strand
GTTGCGTCAGTTACATCACATTTTACACAGGGTGCTATGAATGCAAGTGACAGCTCAACTGATTTTGCGATTAGTGGTGACGGATTATTTGCTGTACAGAATGAAGAAGGTGAGACAGTATATACACGTAATGGTAATTTCTACTTCTCAACAGCAACAGAAGGAATGATGTTATGTACAGCAGATGGTTATCCTGTACTTAGCACAGATGGACAGCCAATCGTATTATCATCAGATTACAATGCGGCTAATATTAAGGTATCATCAGAGGGTGACCTTATGTATCCAGGTGAAGATGGTAATCTTGCTAATATAGGTGTTAAGATAGGACTTTTCCAGTTCGCTAATCCATCAGGTCTTGATAAGCTTGGTGGTAACTATCTTGCAGAGACTGAAGCATCAGGAGTTCCAATGAATGAGGAGACTGACGGAGTTGCTAAGAAGAGTCAGTTAAAGCAGAATTATCTTGAAGCGTCAAATGTACAGGTGGCAACAGAGATGGTTAACCTTATTACAGCACAGAGAGCATATGAGTTATGTTCTAAGGCAATCACAACATCAGATACAATGATGGAACAGGCTAACTCATTAAAGAGATAAATAAAATAGATATGATTTGCAGTAATGACAAGGGAGAATAGGTATGGATTATTCAACATCAATAAGTACAAGTTATGCAGATACATATGATAAAACTTCATCACAGCTTAGTGATAAGCTTACAAGTACAGATTTCTCACAGGCATCAGACGATGAACTTATGAGCGTGTGCAAGGACTTTGAAAGCTACTTTGTTGAGCAGATGTTAAAGTCAATGCAGAAAATGGCTAAGATAGATGCAGATGATGACGACGACTCATCTTTATTCAGCAGTATGGCATCTATTTCAGGCAGTTCGGATTCGGCTATGAGTACAATGGGAAGTTACTTTGGCGATGAGATGATAAAGAACTACGCAGAAGTATTTACAGAGTCTAATAATGGGAAAGGACTTGGAATAGCCCAGACATTATATGAACAGATGAAGCGTAATTATTCTTCGGATTTATAGATTGCAGTGTGTTTTAAGTGGACGGTTTTATTAAACACAATGTGGTTTTAATATTAATATATTATTAAAGAGAGGGAAGCAGATTGGATTACGAGTCTGTTAAATACGTTGAAGGATTTATAGATAATATAATTTATCGTAATGAAGACAATGGATATACAGTATTTGAGATAATATATCAGGGTGAAGATGTCACCTGTGTTGGTACGTTAAGTTATATCAACACAGGTGAATTTATTACTGCGAATGGCGAATTTGTCAAACACGCAGTATATTATATGCAGTTTAAGATTTCTTCTTATGAATTCAAGGCGCCGGCGGACAAGGAGTCAGTGAGGCGTTATCTAAGTTCTGGTGCAGTTAAAGGAATAGGCAGCAAGATGGCTGAACGTATAGTAGATACATTTGGCGATGATACATTCCGCATTATGGAAGATGAACCAGAACGTCTTGCAGAGATTAAAGGGATAAGCATAGCTAAAGCAATGGACATTGCTAACCAGCTTGCGGATAAGCACGATATGCGTCGTGCGATGATGTTTCTGCAGAATTATGGAATCCAGATGAATTTAGCCAATAAAATATTTAAAAGATATGGCAATGATATTTACACAATCATAGAACAAAATCCGTACAGGTTGGCTGATGATATTGAGGGCGTAGGCTTTAAGACGGCTGATGAGATTGCTTCCAGAGTTGGAATTAAGGTTGATTCGGAGTTCAGAATAAGAAGTGGAATGTTCTACTGTCTTAATCAGGCGGCATTGCAGGGACACGTGTATCTTCCTTATGAAGAATTAAAGAGGCAGGTGTCATCACTTCTGCTTATTGACATTGGTGATTATGATAAGTTTCTTATGGATCTTGCTATAGATAAGAAGATTGTTGTAAGAACAGAGGGGGAATCTAAAAATGTGTATTCTGCGATGTATTTCTATATGGAACAGAATGTTGCAAGGGCATTGGCAGGACTTGATATAAAATGCGATGAAAATATCAACGAGGTCAATAACAGAATAGCAGGGATTGAACGATCAGAGGGCATTGTGCTTGATGACATACAAAAAGAAGCTGTTGTAAAAGCTGCACTTAACGGACTTGTTATAATAACAGGTGGACCGGGAACCGGTAAGACAACAACAATTAATACGATAATTAAATATTTTGAGATGGAAGGTCTTGAGATAAGGCTTGCGGCACCGACGGGAAGAGCTGCCAAGAGAATGACAGAAACGTGTGGTTTTGAGGCACAGACAATTCACAGACTTCTTGAAATAGTTGGAAGCACTATGGCTGATAAAGAAGACAAGAAAAATCAGACATCAAGCCTTGGAATGAGCTTTGACAGAAATGAAGACAACCCGTTGGAAGCAGATGTAATAATTGTAGATGAGATGTCAATGGTTGATATTAATATTATGAATTCGCTTCTTAAAGCAGTAGCAGTTGGAACAAGACTTATACTTGTAGGTGATGTTGACCAGCTTCCAAGTGTTGGACCAGGAAATGTTCTTAAAGACATAATAGCATCTGAGTGCTTTCCTGTTGTTAAGCTTGAAAAGATATTCAGGCAGGCGGCTGAGAGCGAGATTATAACTAATGCCCATAAGATTAATAAAGGCGATAAGGTGACACTTAATAAATACAGTAAGGATTTCCTGTTTATACATAGAAATGGACCAGATGCAATAATTGCGGCTATGAAGACTGTTATAAGTGAGAAGCTTCCAAAGTATGTTAATGCAGATGTGAGTGAACTTCAGATTTTGACACCATCAAGAAAATCATCTGTCGGAGTTGACAGGCTTAACACTGTAATGCAGGAATATCTTAATCCGCCGGACAGTAGCAAAATGGAGAAGAAAGTTGGCGATACAATATTCCGTGAGGGCGATAAGGTTATGCAGATTAAGAATGACTATCAGCTCGAATGGGAGAAAAAGAGCCGCTATGGCATTGCGGTAGAGCAAGGCAGTGGAGTGTTTAATGGTGATACTGGAATTATTGATGATATCAACAATTATAATCAGAGTGTTACTGTCAAATTTGAAGATGGAAGATATGTTGATTATGAGTTTACACAGCTTGACGAGCTTGAACTTGCATATGCGATAACTGTACACAAGGCACAGGGAAGTGAATATCCTGCGGTTATAATACCGATGTATCAGGGGCCAAGGATGCTTATGAACAGAAACATACTTTATACGGCTGTTACAAGGGCAAGAAAGTGTGTATGTATGATAGGTGATGAACGAATTTTTAACCAGATGGCAGAAAATGTATCTGAAACAAGAAGATATTCGTCTTTAGATGAGAGGATAAAGGAAATAAAAAATATTGAATAAATACGACATAATATATAAAAGGATAGCAGCGGGTGTGAAAGATATATTGTTTCCGCCTGCGTGTCCGATATGTTCAAATCCCAGGCCTGTTATTGATAACAGGAAGATGAATATATGTCCGTGGTGTCTTAAATATATAACATATATTAAAGAACCTGCATGCCTTAAATGCGGCAAAGCATTAGAGGACGATAACAGGGAATATTGTAAGGACTGCACGGATAAACAGCATTTGTTTAATCAGGCAGTGAGTGTGTATGAGTATTCAGAGGGGATAAAACAATCTATCTATAATTTTAAATATCATAATAAGCGTGAATATGCAGAGGTATACGCAGATGAAATATCAGGCAGGTACGGTGATGTAATAAATATGTGGCAGCCTGATGTGATTATGCCGGTCCCAATTCATGTATCCAAATTAAAGTTACGAGGCTATAATCAGGCGGGGCTTATAGCGGAAAGCCTTAGTAAGAAGCTTGATATAGAATACAATGAACATAGTCTGATTAGAACAAGGGCGACAAGCCCGATGAAAGATCTTAATGATATCCAGAGAACTAAAAATCTTGAAAAGGCTTTTAAAATAGCTGATAATGTTATAATATATAATAAAGTATTAATAGTAGACGACATATATACAACGGGAACAACTATTGATGCGTGTGCAGAATGTCTTAAGAGGGCAGGAGTAAAAGAAGTATATGCTGTTACACTCTGCGTTGGCAGAGGATTTTGACTACAGGTAACAAGAACGGAGGAATATTATGGAAGTAAGAAATTGCAGAGGCTGTGGCAAATTATATAATTATATAGGAGGTCCATATCGTAATCTTTGCCCTAATTGCATAGAGAAGATTGAAGAAAAGTATCTTGAAGTTAAGGAATACATACAGGATCACCATAATGCAACAATGACAGAGGTTGCAGAGGAATGTGACGTAAGCACAAGACAGATTGAACAGTGGATAAGAGACGAGAGGCTTGTAATAGCTGATGATTCTCCGATTGGAATTACATGTGAGAGATGTGGAGCATCGATAAAAAGTGGACGTTTCTGTGAAAGATGTAAGAATAAAATGGCAAATAATCTTGGCTCAATGTATGGTGAGTCTAATGCCGCTGTTGAACATATGGAAAAGAGATTATCGTCAGCTGATGCCAAGATGAGATTTCTTGATAAGAACTAATTGTATTTGTATCTAAATTAATTATAAAATGGGGTTAAGAGATAACAGATTATTACCGATAACTTAATCATAAAGCAGAGAACTGAGCTGTAATAAGGCAGTTAAGGGCTGGAATGTTTGTTACAGACACCTTTGATAATGGTTCTTACAAGACTTTGAAGATAGAAAGTGAGGCGGTAAGTATGCGTATAGATGCTTATAATGCTGTAAGTCAGATATATAAGACAAGTTCTTATTCTAAGAATAATAAGGCTGTTACTAATAAGAAAGAGAATGACAAGTATGAGATTTCAGATACAGCTAAGCTGTATCAGGTAGCGAAGTCAGCAGTGGCTTCTACATCAGATGTCAGAATGGATATGGTTAATGATGTTAAGGCACGTATTCAGGCCGGAACATATAATATAAGTTCTGAAGATGTTGCAGATAAGATACTTGACAGAATTTCAACATTAACATTTTAGTGAGGTTAAAGCATGGCAAGTTTAATAGATCTATTAATCGATGATTTGAATAATGAGGATACAGGATATAATAAGCTTCTGGACTTGTCCAATGATAAGACTTCCGCAATTGTTAAGGGAGATGTTGATGAATTACAAAAGATATTCCTACAGGAACAGAAGTTAATAGAAGAACTTGAAACCATTGAACAGAAAAGACAGGAAGATGTGAAAGAGATATGCTCGATATTAAGGCTTCCATATGAGCAGATAAGAGTAGAACATATAGTACAGATACTTGAGAAGAAGCCTAAAGAGCACGATGCACTAGAAGAAGTATATCTCAGACTTAAAAGAACTTTGAACCAGCTTACAACAGTTAATGATAATAATAAGCTGCTTCTCAAGGAATCAATGGATATGATACAGTTTGAGCTTGATCTTGCCAGGAATTCAGTTATGGATCCACAGACTTCCAATTATGGAAGAACAGCTTATGAGGAACAGGGGATTACTGGAGCGACAGGATTTGATGCAAAACAATAAATATAATCCGGACTAATAATCAGAAGAAACGGATTGACTCTGATTATTACACAATATAGATTAAGTAATATTATTCGGAATTAAGGGTCACATTTTCAAAGGAATGAATTGGGATTTTTCTTTGAGAATGTGATTTTTTTCTGGGTTTAGGATATGGAGGAATTATGGCTAACGGAATGGCATCGCTTATGGTAGGAGCGTCAGGACTTAAAACATCACAGACAGCACTTAATACAACGGCACACAATCTGTCAAATGTTAATACAACAGGATACACAAGACAGCAGATTACATTTGCAGACAGTACGTATGTTAATGTGTTCGGAACAGGAAACAGCACAGGCAAGTGTGGACTTGGTGTTGATGTTGATGCTATAAGCAGAATAAGAAATGATTTTATAGATAAGTCATACAGAACAGAGAATGCAAGACTTGGATATTATGAAAGCCAGTATAAGGCAGTAGAAGAAGTAGAAGATTTATTTGGAGAAATGCAGGGCGTTACATACCAGACACAGATAACGAATCTGTATAACGCAATTAATGAACTTACTAAGAATCCAACAAGTACAATTGCAAGATCTTCGCTTATCCAGAATGCAACAGCATTTATAGACAGGTCTGAAGCAATATATGCTGGGCTTAAGGATTATCAGGTAACTCTTAACACAGATATTAATAATATGGTAAATAAGATTAACAATCTTGGACAAAAGATATATGACCTTAATAAAGAGATAGCCAAGGTTGAATCTGGAAGTGGTGAACGTGCTAATGATTTAAGAGATACAAGAGATAATGCGTTAGATGAATTAAGTGGTTATATTGATTTTGATTATTATGAGAATGAACATGGTGAGGTGATTGTAACTGCTGAGAATGTACCATTTGTTACATCGGCACAGGTTACTGAGATGGGAACAAGACAGGTTGATAATAGTGCACTGTTAATCCCAATCTGGCCAGGTTATGACAGGGATGTATTTAATCTTTCTAATATTAATAATATGAAGGATACAGACAAGGGAGAACTCAAAGGTCTTTTAGTAGCAAGAGGTTCTATAGAAGTTAATTATACAGATGTACCTGTTATGCCGGAGAAGGAAGATTACGATCTTACAACAGCAGACGGACTTCAGGCTTATAATGATGCAATGGATGCATATAACGAGAAGCAGGAATATTACAACAAATATATTGAACCATCAGCAATACTTAGTGCGATAGCTGGATTTGATAAGCTTGTTAATGGAATAGTTACTTCCCTTAATGATATTCTTTGTCCAGAAAAGACAATAGAAACAACAAAAGAGCTTACAGATAATGACGGTAATGTATTACAGGCTGATGAGTACATATATAATGCTTCAGTCAATGCAACACTTTATGACAGATATGGTAAGGAAGTTAAAGGTGTTGCCAATGGTGATGGAACTTACAGTTATTCATCAGGTGAGAAGCTTTATGTTGACCAGGCAGGAACAACAGCTGAGACTATTGATAATATGAAGTATTCTGTACTTGACACAGACAAGGCTGGTTTCGGTATGGATAAGGATATGACTATGGGTGTTGAATTGTTCAAGAGAGAGGGAACAGAAAGATACATCCAGATAACAGCGGCAGACGGAACTAAGACTTATGTCCGTAATAATCTTAACACAGCAGATTATGAAACAGATTATACACTTGGTAAGCTTTTAGTTAATCCAGAAGCTTCACAGCATGTTGACAGAATTCCATTATCAACAATACAGGGCAAGGAAGATTTTTCTAAAGCTAATGAACTTATTGATGCATTCAGCAAAAAGTTCGCATCGCTTAATCCTGATTCATATGCCAAGGCAGACTTTAATTCATTCTATAATGATTATATAGGTGAGTTTGCTACAGTTGGTAAGGTACTTTCAAGATTTGTTAATAACCAGACATCAATGGTTGATGGTTATGATAACCAGAGATTACAGACATCAGGTGTATCTTCAGATGAAGAACTTGAGAAGATGATAAAATATCAGCACGCATATAATGCGGCATCAAGATATATTAATGTTGTAAGTGAGATGATAGAACATCTTGTTACATCACTTGGTTCTTGATTATATTAATTACAGATTATATTGAATTATAATTGATGTTTAATACAACAATGTAAATAATGCACTGGTATAAAGGTGCAGAATGGAGAGTTAATATGGCATCTACATTTTTTGGATTATCAATCTCATACAAAGGACTTCAGGCGGCACAGACATCTATTACAACAACAGCACACAACCTTTCTAATATTAATACTGATGGATATACTAAGCAGAGCGTGCTTTTACAGGCATCAGATGCTTTAAGAACATATTCAACATACGGAACAATTGGTTCAGGTGTTAATGTTGTAGAGATTAAACAGACAAGAGATTCTTATTATGATGAGAAATATCGTAACAATTGTGCTAACTATGGACAGTACGAAGCTAAGAATAATTATATGACACAGGTTGAGGATTATCTTAATGAATTTCTTCTTTCAGGTTTCTCAAAGGAATACGGCAATTTCTTTGATGCAGTTAACCAGCTTACAATTACACCAGCTGACACTTCTGCAAAGAACCAGCTTATTAATAATGCCAAGAGTATGACAGATTACTTTAATACATTAGCTAATAACTTAAGAAATGTACAGGCAGATGCCAATAACGAAGTAAAGGATACTGTTGAGCATATTAATACACTTGCACAGAACATAACAGCACTTAATAAGCAGATTAACCAGATTGAGGCGTGCTATGGTGATGCTAATGATCTTCGTGACCAGAGAAATGCATTAGTTGATGAGCTTTCAAAGGCAGTTAATATAACAGTAAGCGAGACAGAAATCCAGAATGGTCTTACATCATTCCAGATAACAATTAATGGACAGTCACTTGTTAATGATTACAGTTACAGGACATTAGAGGTTGTGGCAAGAGGTGAAGTAAGAAATACAAGCGATGCAGATGGACTTTATGATATAAAGTGGAATGACGGATCTGATTTTAATATATACAGTGACTCACTTGGAGGACAGTTAAAAGCACTTATAGATATAAGAGATGGCTGTAATGGAGAGATTGAGTCTTATGCTAAGAATGATGATGGAACATACACAGATATGAGTTCTGATGCTGATTTTCTGAAGTCTGCCGTGGCCGGGGGCCTTGAAGTAAAGGTGTCGGCAGTAATCAGGGCTTCGGATAAAGCGTATGCAACTACCATGCAGCCGGGATATATAGGTTACACATCGGAGCTTGCCAATTACATAGTTTCAGAGAACGAGAAGACAGATGTACTCAAGGCTCAGATGGATAATCCTGATACTGACATGTTCACAGGAATGCCATTTTCAGATGGCAAGGAACTGACAGCGGATGATGTGGATATGGATTCTGTTATGCAGCAGCTTATGGCTTCAGGTCAGGTTACTGAGGACATGCAGGCACAGATGGCGTCCATGACCAAGGATCAGCTCTTCGATATGCTCAAGGGTTACGGTTTCTTCCAGGAGTCAACATCTACTTATGAGGATAACATGTCAAAGCTTGGATATGCAGAGCTTGCAAAGCCGGCTTCCATCAACCTCTACTGTGCAGAATTTGCGGATAAGGACGAGATAACAAAGCTTATAGACAAGTACAACGAGGATTATCCTGACAAGGAGATCACATACACTGATTACATCGGAATCATGCTGTCATCGGTGACCAAGATCATCAACGCGATAACTTATGTACTCATTGCATTTGTGGCAATTTCATTGATAGTTTCATCCATCATGATCGGAATAATCACATATATCTCAGTTCTTGAGAGAACAAAGGAGATTGGTATTCTGCGAAGCATAGGAGCTTCAAAGAAGGATATCTCAAGAGTGTTCAATGCGGAGACATTTATCATAGGTCTCTTCTCAGGACTCATAGGAATCGGCGTGACGGTGCTGATCAATATACCGATCAGTAAGGTGATAGAGAGTTATATCAACGTTGCCGGTGTATCGGCGCTTCCTTGGAAGGGTGGAGCGATGCTGGTAATCATCAGCGTTATACTGACATTGATCGGAGGACTTATCCCATCGAGAATTGCAGCTAAGAAGGATCCTGTTATAGCGCTCAGAAGTGAGTAATTATAAATTATCTG
>OKTJ01001352.1_pt1 | contig 9753 bp, 9 predicted proteins | sample 1606201 | NCBI WGS metagenome assembly OKTJ01 (sample SAMEA3879536, study PRJEB24766) | human gut metagenome | biome: human-associated habitat; feature: feces | place: USA | collected 1985/1987 | reverse complement strand
CAAAGCCTGCTCGCGCTGCTCGGCATTTGGGGCGCGATGAGCGACGAAACCCGTTCTTTCCTGCCGTGGACAGACGGCTTCTCGCGCGGTTTGTACCTCGCGGGCGTGGAATGCCCCATCGACGCGGAAGTGCCGGACGGATGGACGAAGTGGGTCGTGCCGGGGTATGAGTACCTCGCCATAGAGAATCGCCGCGCGGACACGTTCAGCCGCATGGTCGATTACTTCCGCGAAAACGGCTTGAAGCTCGTCGGCGCGGTGCAGGAATTCACCGACCCGAAAACGCAGCAGGAGTATCTGTACTTTCCGATTCGGGCATTATGACAGCTTGACGCATTCCCAAACGGATGCTATAATACCCCCTGAATCTGATGCAGAGGTGAACATGATGGCAGAAGAATGTACGCATGACTGCTCCTCATGCGGGAGCGCGTGCGCATCGCGGCAGAAGCCGCAGAGTTTGCTTGCCCCGGCGAACGCGGGCAGCCGGGTGAAGAAGGTCATCGGCGTCGTCAGCGGCAAAGGCGGCGTGGGAAAATCACTGGTGACGGGTCTGCTCGCGTGCGAAACGGCGCGGCGCGGGAAAATCGCCGGGGTGCTGGATGCGGACATCACCGGGCCGAGTATGCCGCGCATTCTGGGCATCCGCGACAAGGCGGTCGGCAATGAGCTGGGCATCCTGCCGCAGGAAGCTGAAAACGGCGTGAAGGTCATGTCCATCAACCTGCTGCTGGAAGATGAGGAAGCCCCCGTTGTGTGGCGCGGCCCCGTGATTGCCGGTGCGGTCAAGCAGTTCTGGCAGGAAGTGATCTGGGACGACGTTGACTTTTTGTTTGTCGATATGCCTCCGGGAACCGGCGATGTGCCGCTGACCGTGTTCCAGACCCTGCCGGTAGACGGCATCATTATTGTATCCAGTCCGCAGGAGCTGGTCGGCATGATCGTCGGCAAGGCCGTCCAGATGGCCCAGATGATGCATGTGCCCATCCTCGGCCTGGTCGAGAACATGAGCTACGCCGTCTGCCCCGACTGCGGCAAGCACATCAATGTCTTTGGCGACAGCCATGTGGACGAGATCGCCGACAAATACAAGCTGCCGGTGCTGGCGAAGATGCCCATCGACCCCGAGCTGGCCAAGGAGGCCGATGCGGGCATGATCGAGATGTTCGCGGGCGACTATCTGGACAATGCGGCCCAGACCGTGGCAAAGCTGCTGAAAAAGTAAAACGCTGCATCGACATTTTAAATTTCGAGGAGGTTACTTATGAAAAAGTTCTTTGAGGAATTCAAAGCTTTCGCCCTGAAGGGCAACATGATGGACATGGCCATCGGTGTTATCATCGGCGGTGCGTTCTCCACGCTGGTCACCTCCCTGACCGACAACCTCATCAGCCCGATTTTGGGTATTCTGGGCAAGGTCAACTTTGACGCCATGATGTGGGATGTCTTTGGCGACGGCAAGCTGGTCTTTAAGTACGGCGCGTTCATCACCGCCGTCATCAACTTCCTGATCATGGCGTTCGTGCTGTTCTGCATCGTCAAGGCTATGAACAAGCTGATGGAGATGGGCAAGCACGAGGAGCCCGCGGCGGAGGAGCCTGCTGCCCCCGCCGCCCCCACGCAGGAGGAGCTGCTGGCCGAGATTCTGGTCGAGCTGAAAAAGCAGAACGGCGAGAAAACGGCGTAACGTTTTTTATGACCGCGCAGGGCGAAAAGCCTTGCGCGGTTTTTGTTTGGGCGGCAGCGGCACACGGCAAGGGAGGGATGAATCCCTCCCCTGCGGGTCAACCGTGAACGGGCGGTTCCGGGAGGCCGCGGGCCGGGCATGCCCGGCCCCTACAGTGCAATAACAAAAAGAGGGTACCTGCCATTTCAGCAGATACCCTCTTAAAATTATGTAATACTAAATTACATCAGGCTGCGGTACAGCTCTTTGATCTCCTCAACGCTGGTGTCGCGGGGATTGCCGGGACGGCAGGCATCCGCATACGCAGACTCCGAGAGGAACTGTATATCCTTTTCTTTAACGATTTCTTTAAGGTCTGCGGGAATACCTACATCGGAAGCAAGGCGTTTTACTGCATCAACAGCAGCCTTTCTGTACTCATCCTGAGTCATATCGTCTGTACCCTTTACGCCCATAGCCTTTGCTATATCTCTGTATTTTTCACCGGTAGCCGGAGCATTATATTCCATAACAGTCGGAAGAATAATTGCATTTGCAACACCGTGAGGTGTGTCGTAAAGCGCGCCGAGCGGATGAGCCATAGAGTGAACTATGCCGAGGCCGACATTTGAGAAGCCCATTCCGGCTATGTACTGACCGAGAGCCATTTCCTCTCTGCCCTCGGGGGTGTTTTCAACAGCACCTCGAAGAGCGCGAGAAATTATTTCGATTGCCTTCAAATGGAACATATCGGAAAGCTCCCAAGCGCCCTTTGTGATGTAGCCCTCAATAGCGTGTGTAAGAGCGTCCATACCGGTTGCGGCAGTAAGCCCCTTTGGCATACTCGACATCATATCCGGGTCAACAAAAGCAACTACCGGGATATCGTGAACATCGACGCACACCATTTTTCTGTTTTTCTCGGCGTCGGTTATAACATAGTTTATGGTAACCTCAGCGGCTGTGCCTGCGGTTGTGGGAACGGCAAAAATCGGAACAGCCTTATTCTTTGTGGGAGCCACTCCCTCAAGGCTTCTGATATCTGAAAATTCGGGATTCGCAACAACTATGCCAATCGCCTTAGAGGTATCCATTGAGGAGCCGCCGCCGATTGCGATAAGATAATCGGCGCCTGAAGTCTTAAATTCCTCAACGCCGTGCTGACAGTTTTCTATTGTGGGATTAGCCTTGATGTCAGAGTATATCTCATAGTCAAGTCCGGCTTTATCAAGAACATCCGTAACCTTTTTGGTAACTCCGAATTTAAGAAGATCGGGGTCCGAACAAATAAAAGCCTTTTTAAAGCCTCTGCCCTTTGCCTCGTCGGCAATGCTCTCTATTGCGCCCTTGCCGTGATAAGAAGTCTCATTAAGAACAAATCTGTTAGCCATAACTTATTCCTCCGTATTCAATAAAATAAATTTAACGGCAACGTGGGTAAACGTTTAACCATCTACGTTAAAATTTTAACAACCGTTTTTTGAAAAATCAATAGGCAATACTCACAAATAATCAAAAAAATTTTTGACACTTAAAAGACCTGCCCTCGCCGCAAAGCGAAAACAGGTCTTGGAATCATAAAACCATATAAGACTTACGAGCCGGAAACTATCCAGCCTATGCCGTATGTCACGGTGGTCATTATAAGCCCGGCTATAAGTACGCCGAGGGCGATTATCGGAAATGCCTTTTTAGGCGGTATTTCCAAAAGCGACGCCATAAGCGCGCCCGTCCAGCCGCCGGTTCCGGGAAGCGGAATCGCAACGAACAGCAAAAGCCCCCACTGCTTACCGCGGTTTATTTTATCTCGATTCTTTTCGGCTTTTGCTTCAAAGTGCTTTATTATTTTGTCAAAGCCCTTTATCTTTCTCAGCCACTCGAATATCTTTTTGATGAACAAAAGGATAAACGGTATCGGCACAAGATTCCCGAGATACGAGATGATGAATGCCTGAAGCATATTCATATTGAGCAGTCTTGCGGCTATCATACCGCCGCGGTTCTCAAGAATCGGGAACAGCGAAATTATAAACACCGTAAGCCATGACGGTATGGTATCTCCGAACAGATGCACCATTTTTTCCGCGAGATTTTCTGTCGCGGACAGCGTCATAAAGTACTGCGAAAATGTAGATAGCATATAATTCTCCTTATAATCAGATAGAGTGCTCCGTCAAATAAGCCTTTGCTTTTTTGAGAATAGCCTTGTCGTTTTCATAATTAAGGGTCTTATAAGCATTATCATAGCTTAACCAAATGTAGTCCTCAATTTCCTCCGGCTGAATAACGGTTCTTGTGTCTTTTGTGGAGGCGATATAAATTATAACCGTTTTTTCTATTCTGCCCTGAATCGTATACTCCGAACGGCTCTTAAATTCCGGAAGAATGGCTATATGAAGCCCGGTTTCCTCAAGGACCTCGCGTCTTGCGGTATCCTCGTTGCTCTCGCCCTCTTCGACATGGCCTTTGGGGAAGCCCCAATTTGCGCTGCGCTTGTTTTTGATAAGCAAAAATCTTCTTTCGCCCGCTATTTCCCGGTAAACTATCGCGCCGCAGCTGCGCTCATAAAGACAATCTACCGAATAGGAACCTTTTTTGTACATAAACGCGAGTGCGTCACGCACATCATTTACTATAAATTTTTTACTCTTTGGCGACACAACAATAATTACACCTTTTGTCTTAGGTATTTTAACGGTGGCTATTACCCTGCCGTCAAAATTTCTTACGGGGTGATTTATGCCCATAATAAAGGCGCCCTTTACGGGAGAGTGCGGCTCAAGCCCGCTTTCGACGGTACCGTAATTAAGGCGGTACTGCGTCTTGCTGTTGCCGTCAAAGAATCCTATGGGTCTTGTGACCCTCACTTTGACAAACCTTCCCAGCATCGTGGTTCTCCTTAGAAAAATCTGAAAATATTATACAGGTTTTTTTTGCTTGTTTCAAGACAAATTTAAACATTAAGTCTCAAATCACGCCTCAATGTTTAAATTGACATTAAAAATTACTTTTTTGTAATAAAATTTTAATCAAAAGGGATTGTGAAAAGCCGCGATTTACGATAAAATATACTCAATGTATATAAGCTGTTGTGTGAAAGGGTGTCAATTATGGCAGATGACAAGAAATTCGGCAATAACGATTTTGAGGATATTTACAGTTCTTCCGAAAAGAACGGTTATGAGGATATATACAGCGACAGCGAGGAGGAGGGACGCGCGGTCTCTTCCGACAAGAAGGGTAACGACGATTTTGAAGATTTCTTCACGGGGAGAAACGACAAAGCAGACAACGAAGATTCCGAAAACGAGACTCCCGTTCCGCGCCACAGAGAGATAAACACAAGCCCGGAGGTAAAACCTTACAGCTACAACTATAACAGAGCCGCAAATTCAAGAGCCAAAAAGGTTTCCGACGAGCACGGCTTTACCGATATTTCAAGCGGCAGGCAGCCGAGAGAAAAAAAGCCTCACCGACACAGCGCAGGCAAGATAATCGGTATAGTCATATTGATTTTACTGGTGCTCTGCGCCGCCTTTGCCGCAGTTACATACCATCAGGCAAAGAAGCTGCTCGGCGAGGTCAACTACTCTCCGCTTCAGGAGAACGAATACATAGATTCTTCAAAGCTCGCACATTCGGATTCGGTACGTAACATTCTCCTGATAGGCGTTGACGCGCGCGAGGGGGAAAGCTCAGACAGCACAAGGTCCGACACCATGATGATTCTTTCCATTGACGAAAAGAACAAGCAGTTAAAGCTCACCTCCATTCTTCGCGACACATATGTTGAAATTCCGGGCTGGAAGTGGAACAAGATAAACGCGGCGCAGAGCCACGGCGGCAGGCAGCTGCTTGTAGACACGATAGAATACAATTTCAAAGTGGATATAGATAACTATATGCTTGTGAACTTTGATATGTTTACCACTATAATCGACGAGCTCGGCGGCGTAGATGTTGAAGTAACCGAAAAAGAGGCAAACTACATAAACGCGCGTTACAATATGACTCAGGCCGAAAAAGACGCTTTCCCAGGAACCACAAACGCCGGTGTAAATCACTTCAGCGGTATGCAGGCTCTTTGGTACAGCCGTATGCGCTATCTCGACAGCGACTTCTACCGCACACAGCGTCAGCGCAAGGTCATTTCGGCAATTATAGATAAGGCAAAATCAAATCCGACGGCACTCTATTCGATAGCCGAAAAGGTTATGCCGATGATTGAAACGGATCTTACCACGGACGAGCTTGTAAATCTCGCAAAGGGCTCCGTAAAATATATGAAATACGATCTTGCTCAGATGCAGGTTCCGATTGACGGAAGCTGGAAGAGCGTTAAAAAATCAGCCGGCAACGTGCTCTCGATAGATATGGATAAAAACGTTTCGGCAATGCGTACATTCATATACGAAAAGGCGGACACCTCAAATAACGAGACTACAACGGAGAATTCCAAAAAGAAATAATTTTTCAGGAGCTATAATATGAAAAAAGCTGAATTATCACTTGCCGGCGAATTTAAAGTAGGCAAGGTTGACGACAGAATCTTCGGTTCGTTCATAGAACACCTCGGCAGAGCCGTTTACGGCGGAATATATGAGCCAAATCACCCCTGTGCCGACGAAGACGGGTTCAGAAAAGACGTTATCGACGAGGTTAAAAAGCTTCGTGTACCGATAGTGCGCTACCCCGGCGGAAACTTTGTTTCCGGATACAGGTGGGAGGACGGTGTGGGTCCCATAAGCGAAAGGCCGAAAAGGCTTGAACTCGCCTGGGGCGTTACGGAGCCCAATCTCTTCGGCACGGATGAATTTATGAAGTGGTGCAAAAAGGCGGACACAACGTGTATGATGGCCGTAAACCTCGGTCTGCGCGGAGCCGACGACGCAAGAAATCTTGTTGAATACTGCAATCACCCGTCCGGCTCATATTACAGCGATATGCGACGTAAAAACGGTGCCGAAAGCCCTTACGGTATAAAGCTGTGGTGCCTCGGAAACGAGATGGACGGCGGTTGGCAGCTCGGCCACAAGGAAGCGAAGGAATATGCTTTTTTGGCGGATCAGGCATCAAAGGCAATGAAACTCACGGATGACTCAATCGAAACCGTAATTTGCGGCAGCTCCAATGACCATATGAAAACCTTTGGCAAGTGGGAGGATACCTGCCTCGACATAGCCTACGACAGCGTGGATTACATATCGCTTCATCAATACTACGACAACAAGCTCGGCGACACGCAGAGCTTCCTCGCTAAGAGCATGGCTATGGACGAATTCATAAAAACGGTAATTTGTATATGCGATTCCGTAAAGGGCAGAAAGCATTCAAAGCACACCGTCAATCTCTCCTTTGACGAGTGGAACGTTTGGTTTCACTCAAACGATGACGAGGTAGAGAAGTGGAGCACCGCTCCGCACCAGCTTGAAGACGTATACACCTTTGAGGACGCACTTTTGGTCGGGCTTATGCTGATAACCCTGTTAAAGCATGCCGACAGGGTTAAGGTCGCGTGTCTTGCACAGCTTGTAAACGTCATAGCTCCCATTATGACGGAAAACGGCGGCGGAATTTTTGAGCAGACTATATTCTATCCGTTTATGCACGCGTCAAATTACGGCAGAGGAACCGTTTTACTCTCAAACACAGTATGCGGCAAGCACGACACAAGAGAGTTTACCGATGTTCCGGACGTGGACTCCGTGGCGGTTTTAAGTGACGACGGCAACGCTCTTACCGTATTTGCGGTAAACAGAGACCCGAGCGAAAGCTATGATATGTGCATAAAGCTTTTAGATCTTGAAGACTTTTCGGGCAAGGAGCATATTGAAATGTGCGGCTTTGACAAAAACGCGGTCAACGGATTCGACAAAATAAACGTCTTCCCCGTAAGCGGAGAAATCCCCACGGTTGACGGCAAGACGGCACACGCTGTTTTAAAGCCGTTTTCATGGAATGTTATAAGATTTTATAAAAACAAATAATAAAAAGGATTGAGAATTATGGCAAAATGTCCCAAGTGCGGAGCAAAGCTTCATTGGTACGACTTCCGTGCCGAATGTAAGCACTGCGGAGTTAATATTCCCAACTACAAATGGGAAGAGAGGCTTGAAAATGACGCCGATACGGCCGAGACATCATTCGCAAAGCTCCATTACAAAATGAGCAACTTCAAATACGGCACGGTAGGCTCTCCGCTTATGATAGTGCGCCTTGTTTTTACTCTTTTGCCGCTTGTGGCTCTTGTTGTGCCGCTTGTAAAAATCACACTCTGCTTCCCGTTTTACGAAAAAACGGAGAGTGTTTCATTTCTCACGTTTATACTTAACTATTTGACTGAATTTGATATAAAGGCTTCGCTCTCGCTGATACACGGCGAGGCACTCGGCGGTGTTTTTGCAAAAATGTTTCTTGGCGTTGGCTTTGCATTTTTGGCTGTTGCGCTCGGAGTTGTAAATTTCTTTGTTGTGCTTATAGCGTCAATGTCACTCAGCAGCAAAGCCGACACGGTATTAAACATCCTCAGCACCGTTTTTTGGAGTCTTTCGGCATACTTTGTTTACGCCTTCTTAAATGCCGCGACCGAAACAAGCGTAAACATAATCACAGGCTCGGTATCCCCGTTATTTGCGGTAGGAATAGCGTTGTTCCTCGCAAATGTCATAATCAATATTGCGGTGTCCAAAAAATTCAAAAACAAAAAAGCCACAGAGCCGTCTATGGAGGAAGCCATAGAAAAAGAGCTTCGTGAGCTCCGTGAAAAAGACAGCGAGCCGGTAGCCGAATAAAGTCTTAAAAGCTTGTCCCCCTCATACATTTAGTATGAGGGGGTGTTTTTTTGAAATATATAATTTTGACTAAGAGAGGGCTTACGGCGATAACCGCTGTCACATTATCCGCGCTGCTGACCGTATTCGGAATCTGCGGCAGAAAAAGCGCACTCAGCTCTGCCGCTGCCGAGGAGGGCAAACGGCTTCTGCCCATCTACTGCGTTGAGACGGACGAAAAAAAGGTCGCAGTCACCTTTGACGCTGCTTGGGGAGCCGACGACACGGAAAGGCTCATAGAAATTTTAAAAAATCACAATGCCAAGGCTACGTTTTTCGTCGTCGGGGAATGGGCGGAAAAATATCCCGACAGCGTAAAGGCGTTTTATGCCTCCGGACACGAGATAGGAAATCACTCTGCATCGCACAATATGTATTCGAGTCTTACAGAGAGCGAAATCATAAAAGACATAACACTCTGTAACGAAGCGGTAAAAAAAGCCATAGGAATTACACCCGTTCTTTTGCGCGCTCCGTCGGGGGATTATACAAATGACACGATAACCGCGGCGACAAAGCTCAATATGAAAACAATACAATGGTCCGTCGATTCGCTTGACTGGAAGGGACTTGACACCGATGAAATAGTAAAGCGCGTAACGGATAAGACCGAGTGCGGTTCAATTATACTCTTTCACAACGATATAAAAAACACGCCCGACGCGCTCGACCGAATTCTCACGGGACTTGAGAAAAAAGGCTATTCGTTTGTTACGGTAAGCGAGCTTATATACGACGGCGATTACAAAATAGATTCCGCCGGCAAGCAAATCAAAAATGCCGCCGCGAATTGAACGCTCCGCCGTATAAAAAATTCGATTGGAAATTTTATCCGAAAAAATACGTTTTTACTTGTCTCTTTACCGTATAAAGAATTTATAACTGCGCAAAATATAATATCATCTTACGGGAGGTGACATTATGGAAAATAAGGGTGTAAAATGCGATGTATGCGAATGCGTACACAACACCGCCGGCTGCGGCTGCGACAGAAGCGTTATTGAGGTAACTCATGACTGCTCATGCACAAATCAGCAGATTCAGGACCCGCATTTCTGCAAAAGCTACGAAAAGAAATAAGCACGCGAATTAAAGAAAAAAGGAGCCGTAAAAACCGCTGTTTTTACAGTTCCTTTTTTATTATCGGTCAAAGCTTTTTTGAATCAGCGTTTTTGTTGTTTGACGATGCGGCGCAAGCGGCACAATTGCCGGAGCAGCCTATACACTTGCCTTTTTTGCGGCGCCTGACTATAAAGA
>OKTJ01001346.1_pt1 | contig 9792 bp, 6 predicted proteins | sample 1606201 | NCBI WGS metagenome assembly OKTJ01 (sample SAMEA3879536, study PRJEB24766) | human gut metagenome | biome: human-associated habitat; feature: feces | place: USA | collected 1985/1987 | reverse complement strand
TTCAAATACCCATTTTTGTGCATTTGAGTTATTTGATGTATATAACTGAATATTTGAACCATTACAAATATTACCATTCTTAACATCTAAAACTATAGTAGAATTCAATGCTGATATAATGTGTAAATTTTGGTTATTATCAAATGTGATAACCCATTTTTGATTATATTCATTCGATTGTTTTTGTTGATATACATTAGCACTATCAACATTACCACCTGCTGTTAAATACATGCCAGAACCAACATTTTGGAACATTACATATCCTTTTGAATCATGTGTGATTTTCCATTTTTGAGCATTTGTTCTATTCAGAGAATATAACTGAACATTTGTCCCACCATATAAACTACCATTTGCAACATCCAACGCATAGTTAACATTCTTATTTTTGATGTAATAGACACCATCTGACATAAGTCCCTTGTTTTGACTTGCATATGAATCACAACGTTCCCGATCTGAAACATATTTATTAAACACCCATTGTTGTGCAGCTGTATTATTACTCTTATATATTTGAATATTTGATCCTGAAGATACAGTTCCATTTCTTAAATCTAGGACATAACTTGTGTCAATCGCAGAAACAATCGCATATCCTGAGCCACTCTTTTGTACAATCCATTTTTGAGCACGCGTACCATTTGATGCGTATTGATGAATATTTCTACCATTTTTTGTGATAGCACCATCTAAATCAAGAATTTTACCTGAATTCACATTTGTAAAAGTAACAAACCCTTGAGAATCATGAGTCACTCTAAATGCTTGTGCTTGTGTTCCATTACGTAAATACAATTGAATATTCGCACCATTTTTTGAAGAAGCAGAATTTACATCTAAAGTATAGTTGCTATTTTTTGCACTTCTTATCTCATAAACACCATCTGCTATTATATTCTTGTTTTGTATAGCTAAATCATTAATTCTTTTTTCTTTACTATCATACTTTGTAATATTCCATCTTTGAGCATTTGTTCCATTATAAGAATAAAGTTGAATATTTCTATAATTATTAATTACAGCACCATATAAGTCCAAGACATAGTTAGAATTTAATGCAGATATAATTATATATCCATCACCATCTCTTTTTACAATCCATTTTTGTGCACGTGTACCATTGGAAGTATATTGCTGTATATTACCTGCATCTTTTACAACTGCTCCATTTAAGTCTAATACTCTGCCAGATTTAACGTTTGTAAATGTTACATACCCTTGAGAGTCATGTGAAACTTTAAATTGTTGAGCTGCCGTATCATTCGCTTCATATAATTGAATGTTGGCTCCATTTGATGTCGAACCATCTTTTACATCTAATACATAATTAGAATTTAATAAAGTAGAAATTGTATATGTACCATCTGCTAAAACATTTCTATTTTCCGCTGCCAGTCCATCTATATCAGCATTTTTAGTTTGTAAACCTAATGCACTTACAATACCCTTCGCATCCGCAATACCAAGTTGTTGTAGCTTAGCATTTGAACCTAAATATTTATCAAACTCTTCTTTATTACTAATAAAACAATGTTCAACAATCAATCCCGTAATATTTGCCTGTTTCGCATAACGGATGACACCATAGTAATCTTGATCACTACTGTTTGGATTTGATGAAGTTGTACCATCCGTATAGTTACGAATCTTAATACCGCGATCATACAATCCCAAAGCTGTTAATTGTTTTTGAATCGCCTTTGCTAGATTCTGTCCATTACTAGAAAGGTTCTTATTTCCACTTATATTTGGATAATAAACCTCTGCACCTTTTGCCGCACTATTTGCTGCTGAATTAATGTGAATACTAATAAAGTAAGAAGCCCCTGCTTTTTTAGCTACTTCCACACGATTTTTTAAATCCATAGCTGCTTCTTCACTTAATCTCGTATCTGTAGTTCTTGTCATAACTACATTTACATCATATTTAGCTAGTTCTTCCTTACAATATTGAGCAATCTTTAAAGTTAAATCCGATTCCTTTGCCCCAAATGCAGTAGCACCCGAATCACTACCACCATGTCCTGGATCCAAACAAATTGTCATTCCACCAGTCGCATGTCTTGAAAACTCATCAACTGACATTGTAGCCGGTTGACTCGCAACCCCATTCACAATCTCTTCTTCAGCCTTATTTACGTCTGTTACTTCAATAATGCCTTCCGAACTTATAGAATCCTCAGTTAAATCCGGTAAAGTCGCATCATATCCATCATATTCTTGATCCACACCAAACTTAACATCCATCTCTAAATCACTAAAGTTTAAATAATAAGCTTGTCCATTATAAACATAGTGAAGTGTAGTCACACTATATTGTCCCTTTTCTTCTGCATTAAACACTCTAGAGAATTTTACTAAATTATCAACTTGTTCTGTACTCTCTAAATCAAAAGTAGTTCCATCCTCTTTTTGAATGGTCAATCTAAAATCTGAATACCCTTCCGCATTATTTAATGAAAAAACAAAATTTTCTGTTTCCTCACTTGATAATACTGGATTATCAACCAAGAAATATTCCATCATATTCGAATCACCCAATTGCTCCTCTTCCACAACTGGCTCTTCCTTCTCAACTGGAACTTCCTCCTCTTCTGTAGGTGTTTGTTCTTCTATAGTAGGAACTTGCTCTTCTTTAGTCTCTTCTTCAGTTTGTGTTTCTTCTACAATAGGCTCTTCTTGTGTAATTTCATCATCTGCACGAACTGTATACATATTAGTCATCGTTGAAACAGACATAAATACACTTAATGCGAAAGCCAAAAGTGGTTTCATTCTTTTATGCATCTTCTTTCCCCTTTCGATAAATTTATTTTAAATGAATATGTAAACAATTTCAACAATACTTAAAAAAATAACCAAGCGTACTGTTACTACGCCTGGCTATCCTTTAAATCTGTGTTAATTTAAATTTTTGAGCATTTGTACCATTGTTCTTATACAATTGTATTTTTTGCGAATTTATAACTTTTCCAGCATTAATATCTAATACGTAGTTCGCATCTAAAGCAGATATAAATGTCAAACTACCATCCGTATTCTTTTTCGCAATCCATTTTTATGCATTTGTATTGTTTGACTGGAATACCCAAACATTAGCTCCGCTTTTCTTTGAACCATTACTTAAGTCTAATACATATTTAGGTTGCGTATAATTTGAAATCACATACGTTGATTCTGTAATATTCGCATTATATTCTTTCGCCATCTTGTCCATCTTTTGACAAGCAGTTTCAACCGTTGGTTTTACATATTTATCAAACTTCCATCTTTGTGCAACAGTTCCACGTCAACTTCCCACAATTTTTATACATCTATACAAAAAACATCCCGTTGTGCTGTCACAACGGGTATTCTTTATAATACATTCAATGCTTGTATTATTTTATTGACTTTATCCATGTAATCTTTTTCTATTACACCAACTGCACCCAATATTTTTTTCTGTCTGCTAGTCAAACTATATCTGACATGATATTTATTATCTGAAAGTTTTGTTATTCCTAGTCTTTCATATTCTCTTATTACTTTTGGTACTGTATTTTCTTTGCGGTTCTTTTTGTACATTGGCTTCAACGCCTGATATATTTCGTTTCTTATTATGAGTGCTACAGACGATATAAACGCCTTGCTTTCCAGCTTTTCTGTATCATGTACTCTGAATACATCAAATCCAAGATAGCTCTTTTCCATTCTGAATGTCTTTTCAACGGCATCTCTGTCTCTGTATATACTTAATGCTTCTGCTGCATCCATCTTCTTTGATGTTACTATCATAAAGTAACCTACCTTGTTCACCATTTCCTTGATTTTTTTCTCTTTTCTTTGATACGCAAATAAATATCCATTATCATCAAACTTTACTTTATACCTTTACATCTTCTTTTCTCTGGGTCTTTCTTTGCACTTTTTTTCCATTATTTCATCCATCTTTTTGTATCGGCCATTGATGATTATTTTCTCTTCTTCCACCTGGATTCCATCATAATATACATGCACATACTCTGTTTTGCCCGTTCCAAAAAGATCTTTTTCTAATGTCATTCCGTACAGTTCATGTTCCTCAATATCATTTGTATATCCATTCCGTAATATGGCCTGACATCCTTCTACTGCTTCTTGTACAGACCCCACATTTCCTTTTGCCATCAATATGTAGTCATATCCGTTTTTCCAAAATAGCGAATGTTCTTTATTGAAAAATATCCTCTGTCCAATATAAACCCCATATTTTCACATTCATAATATTTCGCTCTTTCCACCATTTTTTCACATTCTGTATTGTCTATGATACTTCCTGGATACAGCGAATAAAATAATGGCCTGTTCCCAGTTTGATTATATCCAAGTGACATGTTTACTTGCAGAAGGTTTGGATTATCTTTCGCGTGTCCATACTCTGCCAGTTCAAGATTTCCTGCAACACAGTTCATGTTCGTTGAATCATAGGATATATAAATATCTTTATCTGCATGTATCTGCATGCATTTTTACCCATGCTCTTATAAACAGATCCATATCCTTTATATTCATATTGTCAAACAGTCTTCCAATTGTACTGTCTGTAAAATTACTTTCATTAAACAATGCATGATGGTAACCATAATCCTCAAAATACTGCATAACATTATTTTCTGTCATCATCATATATGTAGCTAGATCCAGTATCTTTTCCCACTGTTCCGGAAATACACTTTCAAGCACATCCATGAGCTGTGTCTTTCTGACAATCGCATCTACAACGGCAAAAGGACCACAAGATACAGTATCAGCTCTTTCACCAGGAACATCAAGTTCAACGGGCTTACCATAAAGCTCAAAATAATTCTGATTAGGAATCAAAATTCCTTCCTCATTTAATTTTCCAATCGCAATTCTTTTAGGTCGTGAACATTTAAGTTTTGAAGAATATTCAACCCTCTGTGTCAGATACACATAAGTACCACTTTTAGTTCGAACTGTGACAGTACGTTCAGGTAAATCAACTGGTTTATAATGAATCATAAAGAAACCTTACAAGATGTATTTTTTTACATATGCATAACATAAATCCAGGCTCAAAAAAGCCCATTTTAGCTTTATTTTAAAGTAATTTTGTCTATTTTTAATCATTTGAAATTTTAGATGTTTATAAATCACGAGAAGTTGACGCATATATTTGTAAAGCTTTTGGATGATTATCTATATGAGCAACTAATGTAGGCTCTCCTTCTTCACCATCCAATGTCCAAGCTAATCTTTCAGTAGATTCAATCGTAATGGATTTAGCTTTATATCTTTCAACATACTTCATATTTAATTCAGGATGTAATACGCCTAAAGGATAATTATAAAGTTCTAATAAGTTAGGTGTATGTTCCACTAAGATAATATCAAATACACCATCCTTAAATGTATTATCATCTTGTTCAACCATTTCAAATCCAGCAACACGATTCCCATTAATAATCAAACCAAACATCAAGTCTTTTTCAAATTCCTTGCCATCCATATTCATCTTTACATGATACGGATGTAAGTTAGGTATTTCATGTAAAGCCTTAATAATATAAGCCATATTCCCTAATTGTTTCTTTAATTCCTGTTTTGTTTCATAACTCACATTACAAAAAGCTCCAAAACCAGCTACATAATTAAAATAACGAGAATTCATCTTACCCACATCAAAAGACTCTACATTTTCTTTACAAGCAATCTTTGCACATTGCAGCATATCATTAGTAAGACCAAAGTTCGTGCCAAAATCATTCATTGTACCCGTAGGAAAGTAAGAAATAATAGGTTTCTTCTTTAATTTCATTAAACCGTTCGTAGCTTCATTCAATGTACCATCCCCGCCAAATACAGCAACTACGTCAAAATTTTCACCATTCTCTTCTATATAATGACAAATATCCATCTGCTTCTGAGAAACATATACTTCCATTTGATAATTATGAGATGAGAATTCATTTAACACATCTAACAATTGAACCTTCGAGTTTTTCTTTCCAGAATTTGGATTGATCAATAGCAATACTTTCTTTCTATCCATTATTCTTTCTTCTTTCCATATAAAATATATTTATCATAATAATTCGAATGACGAGTCAATTCCTTATCAAACTTTTTGAAGCCAAGCTTTTCAACTAAGGTTTCCTCATCCGCATATAAATTTGTACCTAATCCAAGTCTATCCGAATTAAACGTTACACCAAGACTAGCTAATGTAGTTGGAAATAAATCATATGTTGTAATCTTACGTGAATTTTGTGTTGTTGGTGTTGCAACTGAATTGATAATTGCATAATAACATTTACGATTATATCCAGACTCTTCAATATCCTTAAACCAATCTGGATCCATACTTGTATGATCTCCTGCCAATACTATTGTCGTATTTTCATACCAAGGCTGTTCTTGTATCCATTGCACTAATTCAGTAACATGCTTGCTCGAACAACGAATGACATTCGAATACTGATCACCATATAAATCTTCACATTCAGAGCATGGATAACCTCCAATATGATGTGTATCAGCAGTTAACATATTAAAATTAAATGGTTGACCAGTTGCTGCAAGATTTGATAGTTCTATTTTGGCAAATTCAAACAGCTTTAAATCCTCATAGCCCCACCATACTTTATAGTCTTCATCAATCCATCCGTTTTTCTTAGCTGAGTTGTAATCAACAATATTAAAGTTACCATGTTGTTCAAAATAATATTTTCTACCCCCAAATGTAGCATCTGAACCTAATAACAATTCATTTTGATAGCCATTTGCGGCTAAAATAGCTCCAATTGAATAGGCTCCAGGCAAAAAGCTTTTATCACTTACATAGCTGTTACCATCAACCGGAATATTTAAAGGTATACCGCTTGTTTGTCCAACAAGCCCACCCACAGTCCAACTAGATAATGAAGGAACTAAAAAACCATTATTATCATTATTCCCAAAAGAAAAGGTTAAATTGTTATCAGCTAATTCTGTTAATTCTGGAATTCGCGATTCTTCAAAAGCACCACCGTGTTCTAAATCTTCATATGTAGTTTCCATTGATTCTAAAAAAATGTATACCAAGTTACGTTTTTGTTCAGAAAATGTATAGTTTACAGTCGACGGATCAACATAATAGTTTTCATATATTTTAGAAGGATGCGAAATATTATACCAATATTCATCAATCCCAACTGCTCTAATACAATCAGTTATGCCAAAACCATATATAAATAAACAAGCCACTGTTGTAATGATAATTAAAACATTGTTCTTTTTATGCTCAAACACATCATTTTTAATGTCTGAACTTACAATCATATCACTTAAAAAACAAAAGAATAAAAGTAGACCAGAAACAAATGCAGGTATTGGTAAACAATATTCTATAAAGCTCTCTACAAATGATGTGTCTGTACCTTCCATAGGAACAATTAAATGAAACAATATTTGTTCAAATGGTATATCTCCAAAATTTTGCGGAATCCATTCTCCAACTTTAATTAATAAAAGTCCGAGAAAAACTAAGATACATGTTAAAACTGAAATTATTCTTCTTCTTTTCACAAGACGGACCTCCAAAGCAATCATTAGTATAGCAAAAAAAGAGTTCAATAATCAAATATCATTGAACTCAAAATGTTTATTTTGATAATAATGTGTTGATATAATCTAATAAACTATATCCATATTTTTCAGAAGTCGCCCAACCTTTTCCATTTGGATTCTCTTTTTGTCCTAACCATTCAACATATTGTGCAGATCCTCTTGGAGATACTAAATTAAATCTAGGATCTACACATGGATTTACCAATGGATTCAATGATGCATAAGCTTTTAAATGTTGTATTTGTGCACGTATGCCCGTTCTAACATCTTTAAAGCTAGCACCGCTTCCTCCACCTGTAAGTGCACCTAATCCTGCAAAATTATATTGATTTGGTTTTACTTGACCACCGAATTTTAAAAATCCAGTTTCTTTCATAGTTTGCGCAAATGCAACTTCAGCACGTATTCCTTCAGCTTGTGCTTCTTCATAGAATATTTGTGCAAATTCACGAATATTCTTTGCACCACCTTTACTTAATACACCATTATACTGTTTCCCATCTTTAAAAGAATATGTATCATAATCTTTTCTTACCGAGTTATAATAGCGTACCATCTGATCAACTGATGTAGTTGTCTTACCCATAATTTTTGTTAGAGAATCCAATGGACTCCAAGTAATAAAACACCAATTTTGTGCTCCACGATCATTATTTTGGTAAATATCAATATTTTGATTTTCTACAACATTACCTGTATACATATCCAAGCTAAGATTTTGATTCATTGCAGAAACAATACGGTACCCATTTCCATCTTTTAAGACAATCCATTTTTGGTTGCGACCACCATTTTTCTTATAAGTGATTACATTTTCTCCACTTGAGGCATTTCTGTTGTTTACATCAATAAACTTCACCCGGTTGCTCAATTAATACTTTCTCCATACCATTTTATCTATTACACCAGTATATGATTGAATGATTTTAACAACCTTATCACTCACATTCTCATCGACATAATCTGGTACTGGAATACCTAAATCATTGTTTTTATTCATTTCTACAGCTACATCAACGGCTTGTAATAGATGGTCTTTGTCAATTCCTGCTAAAATAAAGTCACCTTTATCTAATGCTTCAGGTCTTTCTGTACTTGTACGAATACATACAGCTGGAAATGGATGTCCTACACTTGTAAAGAAACTACTTTCTTCAGGAAGTGTACCACTATCAGATACAACACAGAATGCATTCATTTGAAGACAGTTATAATCATGGAATCCAAGAGGTTCATGTTGAATAACTCTAGGATCTAATTTAAATCCGGTTGCTTCAATTCTCTTTTTACTTCTTGGATGACAAGAATAAAGAATTGGCATATCATACTTTTCTGCCATTTGATTGATTGCGTTGAATAGAGATAAGAAATTCTTTTCTGTATCAATATTTTCTTCTCTATGTGCACTCAATAAGATATATTTACCTTTTTCAAGACCTAATCGAGTATGAATATCACTCGCTTCAATTTTAGCTAAGTTATTATGTAATACTTCAGCCATTGGAGAACCCGTCACATACGTTCTTTCTTTTGGAAGACCAGTATCTGCCAAATATCTTCTAGCATGTTCAGAATATGCCATATTTACATCAGAAATGATATCTACAATTCTACGATTTGTTTCTTCAGGTAAACATTCATCCTTACAACGATTTCCTGCTTCCATATGGAAAATAGGAATGTGTAAACGTTTAGCTCCAATTACACTTAAACAACTATTTGTATCCCCTAATACTAATACTGCATCTGGTTTAATTTCTGCCATTAATTTATAAGACTCAGAAATAATGTTACCCATAGTTTCCCCTAAATCATTTCCTACGGCATTTAAATACACTTCTGGATCATTCAATTCTAAATCATGGAAGAAAACACCATTTAAGTTATAATCATAATTCTGACCTGTATGAGCCAAAATTACATCAAAATATTTTCTTGTTTTGTTGATTACTGCAGCCAAACGAATAATTTCAGGACGAGTACCTACAATAATCAATAGTTTTAATTTGCCATTGTTTTGAAAACTTACATTACTATAATCTGCCATTTCCTATCCTCTTTCTACAACGCAACAAGCTTCTATTTTAGTTAATGAAGCTATTTCATTATTAGCCTTAATAACTGCATTCATACAAACATGAACACCTTCATTCACTATACAATTATGATCCACTACAGCACCACAATTAATAATAC
>OKTJ01001344.1_pt1 | contig 9822 bp, 10 predicted proteins | sample 1606201 | NCBI WGS metagenome assembly OKTJ01 (sample SAMEA3879536, study PRJEB24766) | human gut metagenome | biome: human-associated habitat; feature: feces | place: USA | collected 1985/1987 | reverse complement strand
CATCCATCTCGTATGCTATTGCAGCCTTAGGCGGAGATATAAGAATCAAGACTGTTGATGGAGATATTATATACACAGTTGCACCGGGTACACAGACAGGTACACGTATCCGCTTAAAGGGCAAGGGTGTTCCTTCAACAAGAAATAAAGCAATAAGAGGTGACCATTATGTCACACTTGTTGTCAATACGCCTACAGGTCTGTCTAAGGATGCTAAGGAGGCTCTTAAGAAGTTTGATGAGCTTTCAGGCGGTTCTCTGACCAAGGAGGGCGGAGCTTCTACTGATTCTAAAAAGAAAAAAGGATTTATGGATAAGCTCAAGGAGTCTTTGGACGATCTGTAAATAGATGATCTGTAATAGATGTCCTATAATATATGTCCCGTCATGTGTGGCGGGGCATTTTTTAGGCTATTTTTACTTATAAAAAAATGGGGCTTTTATACAGCACATTTTTATGGTATTATATGAGATAAGTTGTGGAGGCAGTCGTATGACTGCCTTGTAAAATGTACGGAAATGTTTTGAAATAAAACTGTATTTATACTATGTATCTATTTTATTAAGAGAGGATTTTTATATGAAGTGGAAGAAATACACGATTGAGACAACAACCGCGGCTGAGGATTTCATGAGCAGCATGCTTATGGAACTTGGTATCGAGGGAATCGAGATTGAGGACAATATTCCCCTGACCAAAGAGGATCAGGCGGATATGTTTATTGATTTTCTGCCGGAGCTGCCTCCGGATGAGGGCATAAGCCATGTCAGCTTTTATATTGAGGATGATGGCAGTGATCAGTCTGATATGCTTAGAAAGGTAAAGCTTGGACTTGAGGATTTAAGAGATACTGTTGATGTGGGAAGCGGTGTAATTTCGTCATCTGAGACAGAGGATCTCGACTGGATTAATAACTGGAAGAAGTATTTTTCATCATTTACAATCGGTGATATATTGATTAAGCCTACATGGGAAGAGGTAAAGCCTGAGGATGCGGATAAATTTATGATAGAAATTGATCCTGGAATTTCCTTTGGTACAGGAAAGCACGAGACAACACAGCTTTGTATCAAGCAGCTTATCAAGTATATTGAGGGCGCAAAGGAAGCACCTACAGTGCTTGATGTGGGATGTGGAAGCGGAATCCTTTCAATTGTAGCTTTAAAGCTTGGTGCAAAGGAGGTTGTAGGTACTGACCTTGATGCTGACTGCATGATTTCTACGCGTGACAATATGCAGGTCAATCATCTGGATGAGAAGCTTGGCACGTTTTATGTCGGCAATCTCATAGATGATACAGAGCTTCAAAAGAAGGTTGGTACAGAAAAATATGATATCGTTGTTGCAAATATCCTTGCTGATGTCATCATTCCTATGGCACCTGTTATTCCTGACAGGTTAAAGGAAGGCGGATATTTCATCACATCGGGTATCATAGATTTCAAGGAAAATGAAGTTAAAGAGGCTATCGAAGCAGCGGGGCTTAAGGTGATAGAAATCAATCATCAGGGCGAATGGGTCAATATCACTGCGCAGAAGCAGGCTAAATAGTTTGGTGGATTATGTATCAGTTTTTTGTAGAGGAAGAGCAGGTTCATTCTGACAGCATATCAATCACCGGAGGTGACGTAAATCACATAAAGAATGTACTGCGCATGAAAAACGGGGAAAAAATAAGAGTAAGCTCAAAATCCGGACAGGCATATTTCTGTCACATATCATCGATTCTGGATGATGAGGTCATCGCAGCTATTGACAGTGCAGATGAGACGGGCACAGAGCTTGATAATCACATCGTGCTGTATCAGGGGCTGCCAAAGGGCGATAAGATGGAGCTTATTATTCAAAAGGCTGTGGAGCTTGGTGTATCTGAGATAGTACCGGTTGCCATGAAAAACTGTGTGGTAAAGCTGGATGAAAAAAAGGCATTAAAAAAGCTGCAGAGATGGCAGGCTATCGCTGAGAGCGCAGCAAAGCAGTCAAAGCGCACTGTGATCCCCACTGTGAAGCAGCCGGTTACATACAGGGAAGCTTTGAAAATCGCTTCAGAGCTTGACATCACGCTGGTGCCATATGAGAATGAGCGTGGCATGGATGCGACAAGAGAGATAATGGGGCAGCTTAAGGCTGGTCAGACTATCGGTGTTGTCGTGGGTCCTGAGGGCGGCTTTGCACCGGAGGAGATAGCACTTGTGGATGAGCATGCCACAATGCACAGAATAAGCTTGGGACGCAGGATTTTACGCACGGAGACAGCAGGACTTGCTGCACTTGCCATGCTTGTATACAATTTGGATGTATAGACAGTAGAGATACTTAACAGTTAAGAAGTAGAAGTTAGGAGCAAAAATGGAAGCATATTTGGATAATTCTGCCACAACCAGATGCTCAAAAGCAGCGGCAGATATGGTTTATAAGCTGCTTACAGAGGATTACGGCAATCCTTCATCACTTCATATGAAGGGCGTTGAGGCAGAAAATTATATTAATGATGCTAAGAAAAAGATTGCAAAGACACTCAGGGTGCAGGACAAGGAGATACTATTTACATCCGGCGGCACAGAGTCGAATAATACTGCAATAATAGGTGCTGCAATGGCCAATAAGCGTGCAGGAAGGCATATCATCACATCTTCTGTAGAGCACGCATCGGTTTTGTCTGTGATGCAGTTTCTGGAGGAGCAGGGCTTTGAAATTACATATCTGCCTGTAAACCATGACGGCGTGATAAGTGTTGAAGAGCTGAAAAATGCAGTAAGGGAGGATACAATTCTTGTATCGCTTATGCATGTAAACAATGAGATTGGCGCAGTCATGCCGATTGAGGAGGCGGGAGCAGCTATAAAAGAGAAAAATCCTGCCACACTTTTTCATGTGGATGCCATACAGTCCTACGGCAAGCTTGAAATCAGACCAAAGCGCATGAATATAGACATGCTTTCAGTCAGTGGACACAAGATTCACGGACCAAAGGGCAGCGGATTTTTATATATAAAGGACAAGACTAAAATCAAGCCGATTATATACGGAGGCGGCCAACAGAAGGGCATGCGCTCAGGTACGGAAAATGTTCCTGCATATGCAGGTCTTGGAGTGGCAGCAGAGGAAATTTACACGGATTTTGATAAAAAAATAGCACATATGTATGAGCTTAGGGATCATTTTATAGAGTCAGTGCAGCGCATTGAAGGAGTATCTGTAAATGGACGCACGGACCATACAAATGCCCCTCATGTGGTAAGCGTGAGCGTAGATGGTGTGAGAGCGGAGGTTATGCTTCATACTCTTGAGGACAGGCAGATATATGTGTCTGCAGGAAGTGCCTGTTCATCAAACAAACCGGCAATCAGTTCAACACTAAAGAGCATAGGGCTTAAGCCGTCACTTTTGGATTCCACGATCAGATTCAGCTTTTGCGTGAATACCACACAGGAGGAAATTGATTACGCGGTATCAGTGATGGCAGAGGTGATACCAATGCTGCGAAGATATACAAGGCGCTAATGAGCTGCAAAGAAATCGCAGGTATTGGCATAGCCGGTAACAATGAAGGGCTAAAAAGTTACGCATACAATGAAATATTAAGTAATTAAAATAATAAATAATAAATAAAACCAATAAATAAAACCAGAACAGGAGAGTTACATGTACAAGACATTTTTGATCAAGTATGCTGAGATTGCGATAAAGGGCAAAAACAGATACATTTTTGAAGACGCGCTCGTTAAGAATATCAAATATCAGCTTCGCAATGTGGATGGAAGCTTTGAGGTAAGAAAGGAAAGCGGACGTGTGTACGTGGAGACAGACGGAGACTATGATTATGACGAGACAGTTGCCACATTGTCAAGAATTTTTGGTATCGTGGGTATCTGTCCGGTCGAGCTGCATGAGGATGAGGGCTTTGACAAGCTCTGTGAAGCAGTTATCGAGCATATCAACCATGTATACAAGGATAAGGGCTTTACCTTCAAGGTAAATGCGAGACGTGCCAGAAAGAACTATCCGATGACCTCCATGGAGATAAATGCCGCAGTCGGTGAAAAGGTGCTGGAGGCATTTCCTGAGACAAGGGTAGATGTTCATAATCCACAGGTTATGATCAATATAGAGATCAGACCTATGATAAATATTTATTCAGAGGAGATTCCGGGACCGGGCGGTATGCCGCTTGGCACAGCAGGAAAGGCAATGCTTCTGCTCTCAGGTGGAATCGACAGTCCGGTTGCAGGATACATGATTGCAAAGCGAGGCGTGGTAATCAATGCCACATATTTCCATGCACCGCCATATACGAGTGAGAGAGCAAAGCAGAAGGTAGTTGACCTGGCTAATCTGGTAGCACGTTATTCCGGCCCAATCAATCTTCATGTAGTTAATTTTACAGATATCCAGCTTTATATTTATGAGAAATGTCCGCATGAGGAACTGACTATCATCATGCGCCGCTATATGATGAAAATTGCAGAGCATTTTGCCGAAGAGGGAAAATGTCTGGGTATGATTACTGGAGAGAGTATCGGGCAGGTGGCAAGCCAGACCATGCAGTCCCTTGCTGTGACCAATGAAGTGTGTCATATGCCGGTATACCGTCCGCTCATTGCCATGGACAAGCAGGATATTGTATCAATCGCAGAAAAAATTGACACATACGAGACGTCCATTCTTCCGTATGAGGATTGTTGTACGATTTTCGTGGCAAAGCATCCGGTTACCAAGCCAAGCCTGAAACATATTAAAAAATCAGAGTGCCGGCTGGAAGAAAAAATAGACGAACTGATGCAGACAGCAATCGATACGACAGAGACGATTCTGGTAGATGCAGAATAATCTGTTTTTGGAAAATTATTTCCGTGAAACAAAAAATCCCCTGTCTGCAATACAGACAGGGGATTTTGTAAGTAATTACTGGGAAATAATGTATGGCTTTAAAGCTTCCAGAATCTCATTCAGATTATCCTCGGTATGGATGGCGAGATCAATCGGCTTGGAAAGATCCAGGCTGAAAATTCCCATGATGGATTTTGCGTCAATGACATATCTGCCGGAAATCAGATCAAAATCGTACTCAAACTGAGAGATGGTATTAACAAATGATTTTACTTTTCCAATAGAATTTAATGAAATCTGTACTGTTTTCATAATGAAAACCTCCTTGAAAATATTCATGAAAAACTCATGCTGTTTATATCTTTGATAGTAATATTTTTTATTGGAAAAGTCAAGAAATGTATGAAGATAATTGTATAAAGGAGTAAAAATGAAAAAAGCAGCATTACACAATCTGGGATGCAAAGTGAATGCATATGAGACAGAAGCTATGCAGCAGATGCTTGAAGAAGCGGGGTACGAAATCGTGCCGTTTTCGGAGAAAGCAGATGTCTATGTGATTAATACCTGTTCCGTAACAAATATGGCAGACCGCAAATCAAGACAAATGCTGCACCGGGCAAAAAAGCTGAATCCGGATGCGGCTGTTGTTGCTGCCGGATGCTATGTACAGACCAAAGAGGATGAGGCAAAATGTGATGAAGCAATTGATATTCTGATCGGAAATAATCAGAAAAAAGAACTGGTAGAGCGGCTGGATGCTTTCTTTGCGGGCAGAGGAGAAAAGGTGGAGGCTGTGGTGGATATTAACCACGAAAAACAGGCATTTGAGGAGCTGACACTGGATCATGCAGCAGAGCATACCCGCGCGTTTATAAAAGTACAGGATGGTTGTAACCAGTTCTGCAGTTACTGCATTATTCCGTATGCCAGAGGACGGGTGAGAAGCAGAAATGTTCAGAATGTTCTGGAGGAAGTAAAGCGTCTGGCAGCGTCCGGATATCAGGAAGTGGTACTGACCGGAATTCATTTAAGCTCCTACGGGATTGACTGCGAGGAAAGTCTGCTGCATCTGATCCAGATGGTGCATCAGGTGGAGGGAATCCGGCGTATCCGTTTAGGATCGCTGGAACCGAGAATCGTGACGGAAACATTTGCAGAAGAACTGGCAAAGATGGAGAAGATCTGTCCGCATTTTCATCTGTCACTGCAGAGCGGATGCGATGCAACGCTTGCCCGGATGAACCGGAAATATACGACGGAAGAATACGAAAATGCATGCAATATTTTACGGAAAAACTTTACGCATCCGGCAATCACAACGGATGTTATTGTTGGATTTCCTGGAGAGACAGAAGAAGAATTTGCACAGACAAAGGAATATTTAAAACGCATTCATTTTTATGAGATGCATATTTTTAAATATTCCCGACGGCAGGGAACCCGTGCGGCAGTGATGGAACATCAGGTGCCGGAGGAAATCAAGACGAAGCGCAGTGCCCAGCTGCTGGCACTTGCGGAAAGTATGTCGAGGGAATTCCGCGCATATTATGTGGGAAAAGAGGAAGAAGTACTCTTTGAGGAACCAATGGAAGTTGACGGAGAAACGTGGTATACTGGATATACCAAAGAGTATGTAAAGATCGCGGCAAAAACGGCAGAACCGCTTGATAATGTGATGAAAAGGGGAAGAGTGGAAGCGGCTCTGACCGATGAGATTTACCGTATGAAACTATAGCGCTTGTATTTTTCCTCAATTTCGTATACAATAGATGGGACAGGACTTGTTGGAATGAACAAGGGCAGGGACGGCGAATATGGAGAATTTAAATAATACACAATATTTTACAGTACAAAAGGAACCGGAATTACAGGTAAGAGATGTTTTAGAGATCGTATTCCGTGCATTGAGTGAGAAAGGATACAATCCGGTGAATCAGATTGTAGGATATATTATGTCCGGAGATCCGACATATATTACCAGTCATAACAATGCGAGAAGTCTGATCATGAAGGTAGAGCGGGACGAACTTGTAGAAGAAGTTTTACGTGCATACATCAAAAACAATTCCTGGGAATAATCCGGTACGGGAGAATTATGCGGATTTTAGGATTGGATTTCGGTTCAAAGACAGTGGGTGTTGCAGTGAGTGATGCGCTGTTAATTACAGCGCAGGGAGTGGAAATTATCCGAAGGAAAGCTCCAACGAAACTCAGGCAGACACTGGCGCGGATCGAACAGTTGGTAAGCGAGTACGAGGTGGAAAAAATTGTGCTCGGTTACCCGAAAAATATGAACAGTACAGAAGGGGAGCGCTGCGAGAAAACAAAAGAATTCAAGGAAATGCTTGAAAAACGCTGTGGTCTCCCTGTTATTTTATGGGATGAACGGCTGACAACAGTTGCAGCAGACCGTTCGATGATGGAAACAGGAATTCGAAGAGAAAACCGCAAGGAATATGTAGATGAAATTGCGGCTATTTTTATATTACAGGGATATCTGGATTATCTTTCAAATCATCCAGAAGAAAAATAAAAATACAAGGAAAAAATAAATGGAAAAAATTCAGTTTACAGATCCGGACACCAATGAGGTGGTGGAATTTGCTGTGGAAGAACAGACACAGCTGAATGGAATCAGATACTTACTTGTCTCTGATGGCAATGAAAACGGGGACAGTGAAGCATATATATTAAAAGAAATAAAGACACAGGATGAGGAAGTATTTTACGAGATGGTAGATGATGATACAGAGTTTGCTGCACTCGCGAAAATATTTGCTGAACTTGCGGATGAAGAAACACAGCTTTTATATTAGAGCGGAATATTATATTTGGAGGATTTATGAAAAAACAGGAAAAACAGAATAACAGTAAGCTTAAGATTATACCGTTGGGAGGTCTTGAGCAGATTGGTATGAATATTACTGCCTTTGAATACGAAGACAGTATTATTGTGGTGGATTGCGGTCTCGCATTCCCGGAAGATGACATGTACGGAGTGGATCTGGTGATTCCGGATGTCACTTATTTAAAGGAAAATATTGATCGTGTCAAAGGATTTTTTATTACGCACGGACATGAGGATCATATTGGTGCCATCCCATATGTTTTAAAAGATGTCAATGTGCCGATTTATTCGACCAGACTGACCAATGCCCTGATCGAGCACAAACTCGAAGAGCATGATATGCTCAAAAAAGTAAAAAGAAAAGTTGTCAAATACGGACAGCACATCAATCTTGGATGTTTCCGTGTAGAGTTTATCCGCACGAATCACAGTATTCAGGATGCGGCGGCACTTGCGATTTATTCCCCGGCAGGAATTGTCCTGCATACAGGAGATTTTAAGGTTGATTATACACCGGTATTTGGAGATGCCATTGATCTGCAGCGTTTCGGCGAGATCGGTAAAAAAGGAGTGTTAGCACTGCTTTGTGACAGTACCAATGCGGAGCGCCCGGGATTTACAGATTCCGAAAAGTCAGTAGGAAAAACGCTGGATAACATTTTTTCCGAGCATAAAAATACAAGAATTATTATTGCGACATTTGCATCCAATGTGGATCGTGTGCAGCAGATCATCAATTCTGCAGACAAGTTTGGCAGAAAAGTTGCGATTGAGGGACGAAGCATGGTCAATATTGTATCCATCGCATCGGAACTGGGATATATTTCCCTGCCGGATAACATTCTGATTGATGTGGATCAGCTGAAAAATTATCCGGATGAAAAGACGGTTATCATTACAACGGGAAGCCAGGGAGAGTCCATGGCCGCATTGTCCCGCATGGCATCCGGCATGCACCGTAAAGTTACCATTAAGCCAAATGATACCATTGTATTCAGTTCCCATCCGATTCCGGGAAATGAGAAGTCTGTTTCCCGTGTGATCAACGAACTTTCTTCCAAAGGGGCGGAAGTTATTTTCCAGGATGCCCATGTATCGGGACATGCCTGTCAGGAAGAACTGAAATTGATCTATTCTCTTGTGAAGCCGAAATATGCCATTCCGGTCCACGGAGAATACCGTCATTTGAAAGCAAATGCGGAAGTGGCAAAATCACTTGGAATTCCGAAGGAAAATGTATTTATCATTCAGTCCGGAGATGTGCTGGAACTGTGCGATGACAGTGCGGAAGTAGTAGATAAAGTACACACGGGAGCGATTCTTGTAGACGGACTCGGGGTAGGAGACGTAGGAAACATCGTTCTCCGCGACAGAAGACTGCTGTCGGAGTCGGGATTGATCATTCTGGTAATGTGCTAGAGTTAAGTGAAGAAAGTGCACTTGTTACCGGACAGGTAACTCACGGCGGTATTCTTGTAGACGGACTTGGCGTTGGTGACGTTGGAAACATAGTTCTTCGTGATCGTCAGAATTTGTCTCAGGATGGTATTATTATTGTTGTTCTGACGCTGGAGCGTTACACCAACAACCTGCTTGCAGGTCCGGATATCGTATCGCGAGGCTTCGTTTATGTAAGAGAATCAGAAGAACTGATGGATGATGCGAGAAGAGCGGTATCCGAGGCGGTGGATAAGTGTCTCTCGGGACGTCATACAGACTGGAATAAGATCAAACTTGTGATCCGCGATTCCATGAACGACTATATTTGGAAAAAGACAAAGAGAAAACCGATGGTGATTCCGATCATCATGGATGTGGATGTGTAAATTATGATAGTAGATGAACGTATTATTACATTCATCAATTCGCTGGATACGAAAAACAGTGAAATATTAGAGGACATCGAGAGAGAGGCTCTGGCTGATAACGTGCCTATAATACGCCGTGAGATGCAGAGCTTCTTAAAGGTGCTCCTTATGGTAAAAAAACCTATGCGCGTTCTGGAAGTCGGAACTGCCGTAGGTTTCTCTGCGTTATTGATGAGTGAATATGTACCGGAAGAATGTGCGATCACAACGATTGAAAATTATGAGAAGAGAATACCGATTGCCAGAGAAAATTTTAAAAAAGCAGGAAAAGAA
>OKTJ01001342.1_pt1 | contig 9828 bp, 10 predicted proteins | sample 1606201 | NCBI WGS metagenome assembly OKTJ01 (sample SAMEA3879536, study PRJEB24766) | human gut metagenome | biome: human-associated habitat; feature: feces | place: USA | collected 1985/1987 | reverse complement strand
TTAAACGCGTAGACCGCAAAGAAAAAGGCAGGATGCTTCGCTATTATCCGACTCAGGTGCTGAAGCTTGCCGGGGTTCGCTGCAGTTATGAAGGCCATGTACCCGAGCTGCTGCATGAATGCGGTCTGACAGATACACCTCCGGCCTGTCTGGTTTTGAGCAACCATGTTTCTTGGCTGGACATCTTCTCTTTGGACTCCCAGCTTCCTAGTCGCTTTATCGCGAAGACCGAAATTGCGAAGTGGCCGATTTTCGGGTTGATCGCTCAGCAGATCGGAACGCTTTTTATCAATCGCTCAAGTAAGCGTGCGATTTTGCGCATCAACGATGACATTCGCGGTGCGCTTTGCAACTGCGAAGCTGTCACGATTTTCGCCGAAGGTACCACAACTTTCGGCAATGAACTTCTGCCGATTAAAGCCAACTTTATTGCGCCGGCCTGTGAGATCGGAGCAACGGTCCAGCCCGTGATTCTTTCCTACAAAAACAAAGGAAAGCCGACTAAGCAGGCTGCTTTTTCCGGCGATGTCACTTTGTTCGGTTCCTTGTGGAATGTCGTCACGATGGAAGACGTCGAAGTGGTTGTTCACTTTTTGGAACCGATTACCAACACAAAAGATCTCACGCGCCACGAAGTCGCAAAGATTTGTGAGGAACGTATGAGAGCTAAGCTCCAAGAAATCTGGGGCGACGAATATATAGCTAACGATGCGAATGCGGCGGAGGCTTTGGCCAAAGCGATCGCAAACGGCTAAGGTTCGAATTTTTTGAGAAGACGATTAAACTTACCGCAGTAGTGTTTTGTACTCAAATGACGAAAATGAAACCTGTTAGAAAAGCAGTATTCCCGGTTGCCGGACTCGGCACTCGTTTCCTTCCCGCAACGAAAGCGATGCCGAAAGAGATGCTTCCCGTGGTGGATAAACCTTTGATCCAGTACGCAGTTGAAGAGGCAGCAGCTGCCGGTATTACAGATATGATCTTCATTACCGGCCGCCATAAACGCGCCATTGAAGACCACTTTGACAGCGCGCCCGAGCTTGAGCGCGACTTAAAGAGCAAAAATAAGAATGCCCTTTTGGCTACATTGAAAGCAGTTGTGCCGCCCGGAATTAATTTCATTTTTATCCGTCAGCCTGAACCGCTTGGCCTGGGACACGCAGTTCTCTGCGCACAGCCCGTTGTCGGGGAAGAGCCGTTTGCCGTTTTACTGGCTGATGACCTGATTGATGCCAAACAGCCTGCGATTGCCCAGCTGATCAAGGCCCGTGAAGAGAATGACGGCGGCAACGTACTTGCTGTACAAACCGTTCCTCGTGAACTGACCAAACAATACGGTATTGTCGAAGTTAACGGTGAACACGAGAAGTGTCCGACGATCCGCTCTATTGTTGAGAAACCTGATCCTCAGGTTGCACCCTCGACCATGGCAGTGATCGGACGCTATGTTCTTGAACCTGAAATCTTTGACAGTCTTCGCAAGATCGACCGCGGTGCCGGAGGAGAAATCCAGCTGACCGATGCGATCGCCCGTGAAATTCCTAAAGGCAAAACGATCGCCTGCAAGTACGACGGAGAGCGCTTTGACTGCGGCTCCAAACAAGGCTTCCTGAACGCAACCGTTCACTACGCCCGTAAAGAAGGCTACAGAATTATTTAGATCTGACCTTATTGAGGAGTTTGGTTGTGCTGCGGTCGTAGTCAAAAGCGACCGTCACAACTTTTCCGCCGTATGAGTGAACGATCTCGGCTTCAGGAAGCTGAGAGATCTCATAATCTCCGCCCTTGACGTAAATGTCGGGGCGGACTTTTTTTACAACTTCTAGCGGAACCTTATCTTTGAAAATCACAACACAGGCAGTACTTTCCAATGCGGCAAGGACAGCGGCTCTGTCGTTTTCCGAATTAATCGGACGGTCCGGTCCTTTGCCGAGCATCCGCACGGATTCGTCACTGTTGACGGCGACGACCAAGCTGGCACCTAGAGAAGCGGCTTGTGCCAGGTAAGTCACATGACCGCGGTGCAGGATGTCAAAGACGCCGTTCGTCAGGACGATCGGATGCGGGAGCTTGCTTACGAATTCTTCGAGCTCTTCGAAGGGAACAATCTTTTTCTCGAAAGAAGGAGGAGGAAGATGCTGACTCATAGTAATTTAGCGGCGGCGAGAAGGTCTTTCGCTTGTAAGTGCGGAACGGTGCACTCGGTTAAAGGTTTTGTGCCGTCAGACTGAACTAAAACAGCCTCGGAGAGGCCGGCGGCTTTGGCGGCTTGTATGTCGGAAGGTTTATCACCGATGAGAACGCTTTGCGTCAGGTTAATATTGAGATCCTGCGCGGCTTGAAGCAGCATCCCGGGGTTGGGTTTTCGACAATCGCAGTCTTTCAGGTAAGGAGCAAAAGCATGCGTCGGATGGTGAGGGCAAAAATACAGGGCCGAGAGCGGAGCGTTGCCGCTCGAAAACACCGGCAAGCCAAAAGCTCAGCTCGCGAAACTCTTCAATACTGTATTTGCCGCGTCCGATGCCGCTCTGGTTTGTCACGATAACCGGCTGATAGCCTTTTCGGACAAGCTCGGCAGCGCCCTCAAGCGCGCCGGGAATGAAATGGAAATTTTCCCGCCTGTGGACATAGGCGTAGTCGACATTGATGACGCCGTCTCGATCCAGAAACGCGGCTTTTACCGCGCTGCTGAACCGAGGTGTGAAGGTAAAGCAAAATCTCATGCGAATTTTTTAAGAAGTTCGAGCATGTAGAGGCGGGTACCTTCCTGGACGCTCTTAAACTTAACTTCGCATCCGGCTTTTCTGAGCTCAGTGAGGTCCGCCTGTGTATAGGCTTGATACTTGCCGACCAATGCTTCGGGGAACGGAATGTATTCGATGAAGCCCTGATTGACAGCCTCGGTAAGCGACAAGGCGGCTTTGCCTTCCTGTTCACGCAGTGTATTAACAACGGTCAGCGCGACGTCATTAAACTGCTGAGCCTTTCCGGTGCCGCAATTGTAGATACCGGAAACGGACTTATCTAAGCAGAAGAAGTTCACATCGACGACATCGTCCACGTAAACGAAGTCACGCATCTGGGCGCCGTTTGTATAACCTAAGCAGCCCTCGAAAAGTTTGACCTTTCCGTCCTTACGGAACTGGTGGAACTGGTGGTATGCCACGGAAGCCATGCGGCCTTTGTGCTGTTCATGCGGACCGTAAACATTGAAGTAGCGAAGTCCGGCGACAGGAGCCGTAAGACCCTTCTGCATTTCTTTACGCAGAACCTGATCGAACAGATATTTGGAATAACCGTAAACGTTCAAAGGTTTTTCGTAGCGAATGTCTTCTTTAAAGACATTGGAAGCGCCATAAGTTGCGGCTGATGAAGCATAGATGAAGGGGATCTTTTCTTCCTGGCACCAGCGGAAAAGCTCGAGCGTATAGCGGTAGTTGTTTTCCATCATGTAGTGGCCGTTGTGCTCCATGGTGTCGGAGCAGGCGCCTTCGTGGAAAATGGCTTCGGGCTTTGCGATCTTGCGGGCTTTAACTTTTTCAATGAAGTCGACCTTATCGAAATAATCGATGATGTGGTGGTCGGCCAAATTGACAAACTTGTCTGCCTGAGTGAGGTTGTCGACAGCGATGACATCATTGCAGCCTCTGTTGTTGAGACCTTTGACGATATTGGCGCCGATAAAGCCGGCAGCACCGGTAACAATAAAGCTCATTCCTAGTTCCTCAAGTTAAAGCGTATTAAAGAGTTCTTCCGGGGTAACAGTTGCGGTACCGAGTTTGCCGACGACGATGCCGCCGGCCTGGTTGGCGATGTAAACGGCAGTGTGCCAGTCGCAGCCGGCCGAGAGCATCACACCGAGTACGGAAATGACCGTATCACCGGCGCCGGACACATCGTAGACCTCACGGGCGTGCGCGGGGACGGTCCAAGCACCGTCGTCATCAAATAAGGTCATGCCTTCTTCGCTTCGCGTCAGAAGGATTTTCTCCAAATTTAATTCTTTTCGCAGGTTTTGTGCGCGGTTGAAAAGGTCGGCTTCACTGTTCCATTTTCCGACAACTTGGGCCAATTCGTTGCGGTTAGGCGTGATCACCGTGGCGTCTTTATATCGGGAGTAGTCGTCTCCCTTCGGATCGATCAGGATCGGACGGCCGAAAGTGCGGCCCTCTTGGATCATATTTTCGATGCGGTCCAAACCGCCCTTGCCGTAATCGGAAAGAATGACGACATCATGATCAGGCAGCAGAGAGGTGAAGCGGTGAGAGTGCTGATCAAGGACTGTTCCTGCGACGGAGGATTCAAAATCAGTTCTCAGCATCTGCTGGTTGCGCGCAAGAATACGAAGTTTGAGTGTTGTAGTGAAATTTTCAGCGCGGTAAAGGCACGGACGAACTTTGGAGGCCTCAAGGAGGTCCATGATTTTGGTGCCGGCTTCGTCATCGCCGATGATCGCAAGCAGAGAAGTACGGGCTTCTAAGCTGGCTGAGTTGCGAGCCACGTTGGCTGCGCCTCCGAGACGGTCTTCTGTACGGGTTACCTTAACGACGGGAACGGGCGCTTCCGGAGAAATGCGGGAAGCATCGCCGAACCAGTATCGATCCAGCATCGCATCCCCGACAACAAGAACAGAGGCGTTGCGAATGGCCTCCATGGAGGGTTTGAGAATGTTCATTTTAAAGACCCAATTGAATGTTCTCCAAATTTTACCGCCATCATTTTGCGGTAGTTCATCGGACGCTAAAGCCGTTAAAATCGGTAACTATTCTTTCTTTGGATGAAAACGATGGCTGAAACGATTTCCCGTTCAATTTTTAAGGCTTATGACATTCGCGGAATAGTTGATAAGACGCTGACCGAAGAGGTCTGCGAAAAAGTCGGCATGGCACTGGGCACACTGGCCCAAAAGAAAAATGTTTCTCACATCTGTGTGGGCAGAGACGGTCGTCTGAGCGGTCCTCGTCTGCAGGCTGCTTTAATGAAAGGCATCCGTAAGGCCGGAGTCGGCGTTTATGACATCGGTGCGGTTCCGACCCCGGTGCTCTATTTCAGTACGGTCTACCTTAAAACAGGAAGCGGCGTTGCCGTCACCGGAAGCCACAATCCTCCTGACTACAACGGTTTGAAGATGATGCTTGCGGATGAGACGCTCTACGGCCCTGCCATTCAGCACATTTACGAGATGATCGTTAACAACGAACTCTACACCGCTGAAAAAGAAGGGCCTTTTCGTCAAGGCCAACGACGGCATTACGCTGGATATCTACGAGGGCGAGACCTTCGGTCTGGTCGGCGAGAGCGGCTGCGGCAAGTCCACGGTCACAGCGGTATTTGCCGCCCATGGCGTGCCGCTGGCCGACGCCGACCAGCTCAGCCGGGAAATTTTGCTGCCCGGCTCGCCGCTGCTGCCAAAGCTGGCGCAGCGGTTCGGCGCGGACATCCACCTGCCGCACAGGCGGCCCATCTCCCGCTCCCTGCGCCGGAGCTCCTCTTCGCGCCAGCCGGACGTTACGACGGGTTCCCCGAAAGGAGCCGGTGCGGGGTCGGATGCCTCGTGTCCGCAGGCGGAAAGTTCACAGGCCGGAGGGTCGCAGAATTCGCGTATCTCGCCGAAGATCGTCTCCGGCATCGGTTCCCGATGATCGGGGGACAGGAGCGCTTCGGTCAGTATCTCGCCGATACCCGCGTGGTGGCGGACAAGGCGTCGGAGTTGTTCGCAACTTATGATTTTCGACATGATGTTTTCGGTGTTTGCGGGGCGTCGGCCCCGGTTGATGACTATTTTTCGGCGAGCTGTTTGATCGCCAGTTCTATGTCGCCGCCCAGAGATTCGGCCAGACGTTGCACCTCGATCTTCTCGCTCTCCTCGGTCGTGTAGGCGAGGTATTCCTGTTTACTGACCTCGGTGGCATAGACAGCGCTCTGCACGCCGCCCAGCCCGATCCAGACCTCCTTGTACTTGCGGCCCGGATGATTCGACATATTGATCGAAAGTATCTGCGCCTTCTCCTTGTCCGTAAGGCCCAACAGGGTTTGGATGGCGTCGAAGCGGTTCATGAACTTGCGCTGGTCGAGCAGGATTTTGCAATCGCTGTTGTTGATGATCGCCTCCTTCACGATGGGCGAGGAGATGATGTCCTGCACCTCCTGCGTGACCGTCACCACCTCGCCGAAGTGCTTGCGGACGGTCTTGTGTAGGCTAAGTACCCGGCGCCTTACCGTATTTCTACGGCAGGTTTCCAAGAACTCGCCCCCGAACCGGACTTACACCTCTCGGCGTATCCGGCTCTCCGCTAATTTTTCTCAGTCTAAACTTTCCCCAGATGCCGCAGCCTGTGGCAACTCGGACACAACGCAATGGTCTTGCGCTTTCGGGCCGACATGAGCCGTTCCCAACTCTCTTTTCCCTTCAGGTCTTTGAGGTTGCGGACATGGTGCATAATCAGCTTTCCCGTTGCCCCGCACAATTCGCATTTTTCCGCTTTGAGCCTGTCCGTCAAATTGGTGCGGCTCACGTCTGCGATAGAGTACGGTTCGATGTCGCAGCTTCCGTTGAACGCCGTTGTCCGGCGTTTGAAACTCGTCTTGTAAAAGGTTCGGGACTTGATTGCCCCTTTCTGCTCGTACTTTACGGTGAACAGTTTGTTGTAGCGGTACTTCTTGTTGATTTTTCGTACCGTGCTCCTGTATTTGCCCGCAAATGTTTTATACATACTGTACTCCATGATATATCTGAAGTTGTGCAGCACGACGCAGTTGTTGGCGATCAGGTAATAGTTGCAAAATCCCACTGTTTCCCGATTGTATCGGTCGAGGATTTCGAGGTCGTCGTTGAATATCAATCCTGAACGGCATTTTGGTTTCCAAACCTCTTTCCCGTTGCGGAGCTTGATTTCCATAGCTCCGTATTCCAGAAGTTTGTCCCGCAGCGTCGCCATGCTCACATTCAGCCGAACACGCTTGCCGTAGGTGCGTCGCAGACACCCTCGCACATCCCGGCGTTGATGATTGTCCCGTGTTACCGTAATCTCGTATCCGAGAAATTTCGCCGATTTACCCGTATGGGTTATCAGCGTCTTTTCTTCGGACAGTTCGAGGGCGAGGCTTGCGGACAGGAATGATTTAATGTCTTCCTTTATCCGCTGTGCCTCCTCTTTACTGCCGATTACGCCCAGAATAAAATCGTCGGCGTAACGGATGTATTTGAGTCTGCGGTAACTTTCGTCCATTTCATCTCCGTTTGGAAATGCGGCACGTTCCTGTTCGATGGCTTTGAGTCTTGCGACCAAAGCCGCCTTCTCAGTCCCGTCTTTTACCTTTTTCAGTTTCCGCACAGTCCGTTTTCGTTCATTGGCCAAATTGTTGCTCTCTTTGCCCGGCCTGCGTTTGGTTCCCTTGTCGAAATGTTGGATATACTCTTTCACGTACTTGTCCAGTTTATCGAGGTATATATTCGCCAAAATCGGGCTGACGATACCTCCTTGCGGCGTTCCGCTGTAAGTGTTGTGAAACGTCCAATCCTCGACGTATCCCGCTTTCAGGAATTTCCGTATCAGACGGATAAAACGGTCATCCGAAATGCGCTCCCGCAGGATTCCGACAAGTACATCATGGTCGATGTTGTCGAAGAACCCTTTGATGTCGCCCTCGATAAACCATTTCGCCCCGTTGAACGTCTTTTGAATATGAAGCAATGCGGTATGGCAGCTCCGTTTGGGTCGGAAACCGTGCGAGGTGGTCTCGAAATGTCCCTCGTAAATGGCTTCCAGAATCATACGGACGACCTCCTGCACCAGCTTGTCTTCAAAAGCCGGTATTCCCAGAGGGCGCGTTTTCCCGTTTTTCTTCGGGATATGCACCCTCCGCGACGGGTGGGGCTGATAACTTTCGTCTTTCAACGAGGCTATCAGCGTTTCGATCCGGGCAAGGCTCATCCCGTCGATACTGCGACCGTCGGAGCCTTTGGTCGTGCTGCCTCCGTTCGATGCGATCTTTTGGTAGGCAACATAGAACAACTCTTCGTTGAACAGAAGCCGGTAAAGGCGTTCGAACTTGTAGCTCGAATCCTTACTGTGTTCGTTCAGACTGTTTAATACTCTTTCCGGACTTCTCATAATGTCTCTCACATTATCCATTAAATTGTATTAAAGAAAATTAGCTGCCTCCCTTCGCCATGTACAGGGCGTTATCCTGCTCGGACTACTACGGAGGCTCCGTTACCTTGCCGGATATTCAGAGGTCTGCACCTCATAGCCTTACGGCGTTCCGGGTTAGGTAATCCCCGTTTACTTACTTAGTAACTGTTGGCATGATGGATTGTCGGATGCGATTTCCGTCCTTTACCATTTATTATGGTTGCTCTGCGGCAAGTTCTTGCTGGCATCCGTACCTGTACACCGGAGCAGTACCGCAGTATGACGATTTATAGCTACCTTACGTCATAGCTTCCAGGTAGAGCAGCTCGGACTGTCGTTCAAACAATTCGGTTTTCATCCTCATATCCATCGTTTCATCTTGCCGTTCAGTGGCAGTCTGGTAACTGACTGACTTACGGCGTTCCCGACATGCTACACTCCCCGTCCGGTTTCCCTTTCGGATAAGTCGGGTGATGATAGGTTTTTCAAAGAACACTTACCTAATCCCTTGCCAGTGGGATATTTACTAAGCAGCCTGTACGGGCGCACACAAATACTTGATAAATCCCGCCATGCCCGCCTTGGCGATAGCTTTCCATGCTTCTTCGAGCAGTAAAACTTTGCGAATACCCTTCAGCCGCCGCATCTTTGTAAGGAAGGTCTCCATGATAATCAGTGTAATGACAGGATAAAGGACTTTGTTTTCGCTGATATTATCCAGTTCGAAGACGATGAATCGCTTATCCAACAAGTCCAACTGCTTGTCAGAGTTCAAGAGGTAGTCGTACTCCCCGCCACGATAGTAAGGTTCGAGAACGTTCAGAAAATTTTCAATATCGAAATCCTTTTCCCGGACGCGCTTTTTTTCCAACAGACGGCGGTAATCCGTTGCGACGAACTCGTAGAAGGTGTTGAACGAAGGTGTGACCGCAGTGCCGGTCTTGAGTTGCGAGAGGTATAGGTTCACGGCATTCGACAAGGCCACCTCTTCCGCACGTGTCGGTTCCTCGGATTCGCGCTTCCACAAAGTCAGCAACAGCGCCTTGAGCGATTCGCGCTTCTCGACGTCGTACACTCCGTCTTCGACAAAGAAGGGGTTGAAGGCAACGGGGGCATCCTCCTGATAGGTGAAATATATTCCATCCCGACCTTTGGTTTTCTGCCGGATAAGCGAGCACAATCCTTGATAGGAGTTTCCCGTATCGACAATCACGATATGTGCGCCCTGTTCATAATATTGCCTGCATATATGATTGAGGATAAAAAATGCCCCGAAGTGCTGGCTTCGGGGCATTTTTTTATTTTCCAAGCACAATCGCATTCACAGCCTCAATAAGGTTGACCGTCCGGCTTCTTGGAACCAGTGCAACGGATTTGCCGTCGACGGTGGCAAGACATGTGCTGCCATCATACCTGTAGAGCTTGATGGTCGTCTGCGGAAAAGAGTCATTGTCCAGGTAGAGAGTAATGCTTAGCTCCTCCTTCTGAGCGGCTTCCTCATCGGTGAAGCTGTCGGCTTCGGTAAGCCCAGGCAGCTCATCGTGCTTTATCATGTCGGGCAGAGTGACCTCGTAGGTGTCGAATGGGTCAACACTCACCAGATACACATTGCAATCCCTGTTGAGAGTTTATAGTGCATGTTTTGAACCCAACATCATCATAGTAGGTGATTGCATGGGCTGAGGAAAACAGT
>OKTJ01001340.1_pt1 | contig 9845 bp, 10 predicted proteins | sample 1606201 | NCBI WGS metagenome assembly OKTJ01 (sample SAMEA3879536, study PRJEB24766) | human gut metagenome | biome: human-associated habitat; feature: feces | place: USA | collected 1985/1987 | reverse complement strand
GAACCCTAAAATGGCTCCATACATCTACACAGAACGTAACGGTATCTACATCATTGACTTACAGAAGTCTGTTGGCAAGGTAGATGAGGCATATGATGCAATTTCCGATATCGCTGCTCAGGGTGGTACCATTCTTTTCGTTGGTACAAAGAAGCAGGCACAGGATGCTATTAAGACTGAGGCAGAGCGTTGCGGAATGTACTATGTAAATGAGAGATGGTTAGGTGGAATGCTTACAAACTTCAGAACCATCCAGAGCCGTATTGCACGCCTGAAAGAAATCGAGACCATGTCTGAAGATGGAACATTTGATGTTCTGCCAAAGAAGGAAGTTATTGCACTGAAAAAAGAGTGGGATAAGTTAGAGAAGAACCTTGGCGGAATCAAGGATATGAAGAGAATTCCTGACGCTATCTTTATCGTAGATCCTAAGAAGGAGAGAATCTGCGTACAGGAAGCACAGTCTTTAGGAATCACACTGATCGGTATTGCTGATACAAACTGTGATCCGGACGAGTTAGATTATGTAATCCCAGGTAATGATGATGCAATCAGAGCCGTTAAGCTTATCGTTTCCAAGATGGCAGATGCTGTTATCGAGGCAAAGCAGGGAACTGAGGAAGTTGCTGCAGAAGCTGCTGAGGAGACAGTAGAAGAATAATTTTTGCATAATCATTCGAGAATTGGAGGAAAAAAAGATGGCAATTACTGCTGCTATGGTTAAGGAACTGCGTGAGATGACAGGCGCAGGCATGATGGATTGTAAGAAAGCTCTGACAGAGACAAACGGAGATATGGATGCCGCTGTTGACGTTTTGAAAAAAAGCGGTGCAGCCAAGATGGAAAAGAAGCAGAGCAGAATCGCTGCGGAAGGTATCGCAAGAGTTGCAGTAAACGGAAATGTTGCTGTTGTAGCTGAGGTTAACTCAGAGACAGATTTCGTTGCTAAAAATGAAACATTCCAGGAGTTTGTTCAGACAGTTGCAGATACAGCACTTGCTTCTGATTTAAACGGTGGAGCAAACGGCGAAGATATCGAGGCACTTCTTGCTACAAACGGACTCAGTGATCTGCTTGTTGAGAAGACAGCAACAATCGGAGAGAAGTTATCTGTGCGCAGATTCGCAAAGGTAACCGGTGATGCTGTTGCTTCTTATATTCACGGTGGCGGAAGAATCGGTGTTGTTATCGCTGCAGACGGTGCATCTGATGATGCTGCAAAAGAGGCTCTTACAAACATTGCTATGCAGGTTGCTGCAATGAACCCACAGTATATCAGCAGAAACGATATTTCCGCTGAGGAACTTGCAAAGATCAAAGAGATCACAATTGACAGTGCATTAAATGATGCAACAACTCTTCCAAAGCCTATCTTAAACAAGTTACTGGACAAGGCAATCGGCGAGAAGGTATGGAGTGATGAGGATATCAATAACTTCGAAGAGCATAAGAGCAATATGAATTATGTCTGGAATTTCCTTTCCGATGCTGCAAAGGTTCAGCTGGGTGAGCTGGCTATGGCAGATAAGGCATCTATCACTGCTGAGAAGATGTTCGGCGGTCTTGTAGAAGGTCGTGTATCCAAGCAGTTAAAGGAGATCTGCCTTCTTGATCAGACATACGTTAAGGCGGAAGATGGCAAGCAGTCCGTAGCTAAGTATCTTGAGTCTGTTTCCAAGGATCTTAAAATCACCAAGATGATTCGTTTCGAAGTTGGCGAGGGTATGGAAAAGAAACAGGAAGATTTCGCAGCAGAAGTTGCTGCACAGATGAACGCATAATCCGTTCACAGAGTCAAGCTGTGTGAAAACACAAAAGGAGTCGTGGTTTTGGAAAAATAAAGAAACCGTGGCTCCTTTTTTATAACAATTTTACAACAACAGGGAATTAAATCTTTACAAGTTTTCAAAATATGTTAAAATAGAAAAGGATATTTCCCGGTGGAGGAACAGGATGAGTACAAAAGATTCAGAAGCTCTGGAGCAGCAGCGCCAGAGGAGAAATCGCATCAACCGTATGAAGACGGGAATCATTGTGACGATTACGGTATGGATGCTTGTCTCACTGTTGGCAATTATCCTTCTGACGGTGCAGGTAGCACGTTTGAGCAGCCATGTAAAGAGACTGGAGAAAGCGGGACAGACAACCGTTTCGCAAAATATTCCGGATTCTGAAAATGTGCAGGCTGCGGATACAGAAAGCAGTGGGCAGGAGACACAGAAATCTGCTTACGATAAAGTTGTGACGGGGATTGATTCCGGGGACAATATGGCAAAAGAGGGAGATGCACATAAAGTATATCTTACTTTTGACGGTGGACCGGATGAAAATACGGACAAGATTCTCGACGTATTGGATAAATACGGAGTAAAAGCAACTTTTTTCGTAGTAGGGGATGATTCCAAGGATATGCAGGAGGTCTATAAGAGGATTGTAAAAGACGGACATACACTTGGAATGCATTCCTTTTCCAACAAATACAGTACAATATATGCCTCCACAGAGGCATTTGAACAGGATTTTGATAAGATTTCCTCATATCTGAAAGACGTTACGGGAGTCAATAGTCTCTATTATCGTTTTCCGGGAGGAAGCAGCAATGAGATCAGCAATGTAAATATGGCTGAATTCGTTCGTGTCTTAAATGAAAAGGGAATTACATACTTTGACTGGAACGTTTCCGCAGGAGATACTTCATCGGATTATACGGTGGATGATGTTGTGACAAATGTGACAGAAGGAGTAAAAAGATACAAAACCTCGGTTGTGTTATTACACGACGGAGATGACAAGTCAACAACGGTAGAGGCTCTGGAACCTTTGATTCAGAAACTGCAACAGATGAAAGCTGAGATTCTGCCGATTGATGAAAATACAAAAGTCATTCAATATATCAAGGCAGATAGTGTTGAATAAATATGAGTGGAGGAAGCACGATGGGATTATTTAAAGATTTTAAGGATGATTTTTCCCAGGCAGTCAATGAAATGATGCCGGGAGCAGACGTTCCGGGAAAAGAAAACAAGACAGAAGATCTGGTAGTTAACACTCTGGGAGAAGATGTGGATGTAAAATCCGAATTATCCAAACTGGATGGTTTACTGGAGCAGGTACAAAAGGATGACGGGTCTGATACACAAAAGTTAGAGTCGGAGCTTCCACCAATTCACAAAGAGGATAAAAAACCGGTGATCACACCAACTGTGGATCCGGTAATCAATACATTTAATGAGGAGAAAAAAATTATGAGCGACACAACAATGGAAACCCCAAAGCCAACAGCACCAGTGATGAATAACAAAGTGAATCCGGATGCAGTTTCAGATGAGACATCTGTTATAACAGCAGGAACCGTTCTGACCGGTGATATCGCGTCTGACGGATCATTTGATATTCAGGGAACCATCAATGGAAATGTAACCTGCAATGGTAAGCTGGTTGTAACCGGAACGATTAACGGAAACAGTGCAGCTTCAGAGTTTTTTGCTGATGTGGCAAAAGTAGAGGGAGAAGTTGTAAGTTCCGGTACGGTTAAGATCGGAGCCGGTTCTGTGATCATTGGTAATATTTCAGCAGCTTCTGCAGTTATTGCTGGTGCGATCAAGGGTGATATTGATGTACAGGGACCTGTTGTTGTTGATACATCTGCAGTGGTAATGGGAAATATCAAATCCCGTTCCGTACAGATTAATAACGGTGCAGTAATCGAAGGTTTCTGCTCTCAGTGCTATGCTGATATTGATGTACAGGGACTTTTTGACGGAAAGTAAAATCAATCATAGGAGACAGATACGATGAAACGTATTTTATTAAAACTCAGTGGAGAGGCACTGGCCGGGGACAAGCATCATGGATTTGATGAGCCGACAGTTACGGTTGTTGCAAAGCAGGTAAAGCAATTGGTAGATGCAGGTGTACAGGTTGGTATTGTCATCGGAGGAGGCAACTTCTGGAGAGGACGTACCAGTGAGACGATCGACCGTACAAAAGCCGATCAGATCGGTATGCTTGCTACGGTTATGAACTGTATTTATGTGTCAGAAATTTTCCGTTCCGTTGGAATGATGACTTCCGTGCTTACTCCGTTTGAGTGCGGATCTATCACAAAGTTATATTCCAAGGATCGTGCAAATAAATATTTTGCACATAACATGGTTGTATTTTTTGCAGGTGGTACCGGACATCCATATTTCTCAACAGATACGGCAACGGTACTTCGTGCGGTAGAGATTGAAGCAGATGGAATTTATCTTGCCAAGGCAATCGATGGTGTATATGACAGCGATCCGAAAGTAAATCCATCCGCTAAAAAATATGATCAGGTTTCCATTCAGGAAGTCATTGATAAAAAACTTGCGGTCGTTGATCTGACAGCATCCGTAATGTGCATGGAAAACCACATTCCAATGTATGTATTCGGACTTGGTGAAACGAACAGCATTGTAAACGCGGTAAACGGCCAGTTCAACGGAACCGTCGTTACTGTGGACTAGGAGGATATAGTATATGGACGAGAGATTACAGATTTTTCAGGATAAAATGGAGAAATCCCTTGCCAATTTAAATGAGGAGTTCGCGGGAATCCGTGCAGGACGTGCGAATCCGCATGTGTTGGACAAACTTCGTGTTGATTATTACGGAACACCGTCTCCGATTCAGAGCGTTGCAAATGTCAGTGTTCCGGAGCCGAGAATGATTCAGATTCAGCCATGGGAAGCATCTATGGTAAAAGAAATTGAAAAAGCCATTCTCAGTTCGGATCTGGGAATTAACCCGACGAATGACGGAAAACTGATTCGTCTGGTATTTCCGGAACTGACCGAAGAGCGAAGAAAAGAGCTGGCAAAAGATATTAAGAAAAAAGGTGAGGGTGCCAAGGTCGCTGTGAGAAATATCCGCAGAGATGCGATGGATCATTTCAAAAAAGTAGGCAAGGCGGAGGATATTTCCGAGGACGAGATCAAGGATCTCGAAGACGGAATCCAGAAACTGACCGATCAGTATGTTGCACAGATTGACAAGGCTGTGGATGCCAAGTCGGATGAAATTCTTACAGTATAAGATGTTTAAGGGACATAAGCCTGTGGCTATGTCCCTTTTTCACTTGCAGGAAAGAGGGGAACAAGATTGATGAAAATTCCAAAACATGTGGCGATTATACTCGATGGGAATGGAAGATGGGCAAAAAGCAAGGGTATGCCACGCAATTACGGACATACCGTTGGCGCAAAGAATGTAGAAACGGTTTGTCAGGCTGCAGATGAGCTTGGAATTGAGTACCTGACACTGTATGCATTTTCCACGGAAAACTGGAATCGTCCGGACAGCGAAGTGGCTGCACTGATGAAACTGCTGGAGAGTTATTTGAAAAACTGTATCCGCACGGCAAATAAAAATAATATGCGGGTACGTGTGATTGGGGAACTTTCCAGATTATCCGAAAGTTTTCAGAAAAAGATTCAGGAACTGGAAGAAGTTTCCGCGGCAAATACGGGACTGAATCTGACCATTGCCATCAATTATGGAAGCCGGGATGAGATGCTTCGGGCCATGAAGCATATGTTTACTGATATAAAGAATGGCAGAATCACGGAGGAGGAAATCAATGAGAAAACCTTTTCCGGATATCTGGATACAAGGGAACTTCCAGACCCGGATTTACTGATTCGTACAAGTGGAGAGCAGCGGCTTTCCAATTATCTGCTGTGGCAGCTTGCGTATAGCGAATTTTATTTTACGGATGTTCCGTGGCCGGATTTTCATAAAAAAGAATTGGAATTAGCTGTGGAAGCGTATAATAAACGAGACAGACGCTTTGGCGGACTTAAGGAGGAAGAATAGGATGTTTAAAACGAGACTGTTAAGCGGAATCGTGCTGGTAATTCTGGCTCTGTTTTTGATTATTTCAGGCCATGAAATTTTATTATTTGCAACACTTGCCATTTCCTGTATCGGAATGTTTGAATTATATCGAGTGTTCAAGATGGAAAAGACCGTTCTGGCAGGCGTTGGATATCTGGCGGCAATCGTTTATTACTGTAATTTACAGTGGAAGTTTCTGCCGGATCTTATGATTTTATTTATGGCATTTTTGATTCTGTTAATGTTTGTATTTGTATTTGCATATCCGAAATTTCATGCAGATCAGGTGATGGCAGCATTTTTTGGATTCTTCTATGTAGCGGTCATGCTTTCTTATGTATATCAGATCCGTACGCTTGAGAGAGGGTTATATCTTGCCTTTCTTGTATTTTTATGTTCGTGGGGATGCGATACCTGTGCATATTGCGTCGGAATGCTGATCGGAAAGCACAAGATGTCGCCGAAACTCAGTCCGAAAAAATCGGTAGAGGGTGCAGTAGGAGGTGTGGCAGGTGCTGCGCTTCTGACCGCTTTATATTGTTTTATTTTCCGTAGCCCGATGCATCTGGAACGTGGAGAAATTGTAATTCTTGCTGTGATTGCGGCAATTGCCGGACTGATTTCCATGGTAGGGGATCTGACAGCTTCTGCCATCAAAAGAAATTATGATATCAAGGATTACGGAAAGCTGATTCCCGGTCATGGAGGAATTCTCGACCGGTTTGACAGCATGATTATTACTGCACCAATCATTTATTTCCTGGCGCTTCATATGCTGTAAGAGGTGAACGATGAAAAAGATAGCAATTTTGGGATCGACAGGGTCCATTGGAACACAGACACTTTCTGTGATTGAAGAACATGCAGATGATTTTGAAGTGACCGCACTTGCCTGTGGAAACAATATCCGTCTGCTGGAAGAACAAATGCGGAAATTTCGCCCAAAGCTTGTTGCTGTGTGGAGCAAAGAGGCAGCAGCTTCCCTTCGGGTCCGCACGGCGGATCTGGGCATTCCTGTGGAAACCGGAATGGATGGATTACTTGCGGTTGCAACTTATGAAGAGTCGGAAATTCTGGTGACGGCGATTGTCGGGATGCTCGGAATCCGGCCGACCATTGCAGCCATAAAGGCAAAGAAAACGATTGCCCTGGCAAACAAAGAAACGTTAGTTACGGCAGGACATCTCATTATTCCGCTTGCAGCGGAGTATGGAGTGTCTATTCTTCCGGTAGACAGTGAACATAGTGCCATTTTCCAGTCTTTGCAGGGAAACGAAGAAAATCCGATCAGTAAAATCCTTCTTACCGCATCCGGAGGACCGTTCCGGGGCAGAAAGAAGCAGGATCTGCTCCATATACAGGTGGAAGATGCATTAAAGCATCCGAACTGGTCCATGGGACACAAGGTGACCATTGATTCTTCGACACTTGTGAACAAAGGGCTTGAGGTTATGGAAGCAAAATGGCTGTTTGGTGTGGAACTCGAACAGATTGAAGTTGTCGTGCATCCGCAGAGTGTCATTCATTCTGCTGTAGAATATGAGGATGGTGCAGTGATTGCGCAGCTTGGAACGCCGGATATGCGTCTGCCGATTCAGTATGCACTGTATTACCCAAAGCGGAAACATTTATCCGGGAAGCGTCTGGATCTTTTTGCTCTTCGTGACCTTACGTTTGAGCGCCCGGATACGGATACCTTCCGTGGGCTTTTCCTGGCATATGATGCTGCCAGACGGGGAGGAAATATCCCAACGGTTTTTAATGCCGCAAATGAAAAGGCAGTGGCAATGTTTCTGGACAGAAAAATCGCTTATCCGGAAATTACGGAAATGATTGAAGCTGCAATGGAAGAAGTCAGCTATATCGCACATCCGGATTTAGAGCAGATCTTAGAGACAGAGCAGGCAACATATGAATATATAGGGGGCAGGTGGTAAAAAAAATGAAAATTGTATCATTTCTTATCGCATTTGTAATATTTAGTATTGTAATTTTATTTCATGAACTGGGGCATTTTTTGCTTGCAAAGGCAAACGGAATCCGGGTAAATGAATTTTGTTTCGGCCTTGGACCGACTATCTGTGGGATACAAAAAGGCGAAACCAAATACTGCATTAAGGCATTTCCGTTTGGAGGAGCCTGCATGATGGAAGGGGAAGACGAAGATTCGACGGACAATCGTGCATTTGGTAAAAAGCCGGTATGGGGACGTATGAGCGTCGTATTTGCAGGACCTTTTTTTAATTTTATTCTTGCATTTATTTTCGCGTTTATCCTGATGAGCTGTGTGGGATATGATAAGCCCGTTCTTTCCGGGGTAATGGAAGGATATGCCGCAGAAGAGGCAGGTCTTCAGGAAGGGGATGAGATTATCCGGATGAATCATTTTTCGGTTCATTTCAGCAGAGAAATCACTGCATACGGAACATTTCATTCCGGGGAAACCATTAAAGTCACTTATGCAAGGGATGGGCAGAAACATACGACAACACTGGTTCCGAAACTGGATAAAGAGACCGGAAGATATCTGTACGGATTTCAGACCATGGGAAATGTCCGGGTAAAGGGAAACGTGCTCACAAACTTAAAAAACAGTTTTTACGAGGTGCGATACTGGATTTATACCACTATCCAGAGTCTGAAAATGCTTGTGACACGTCAGGTATCTCCAAACGAACTGAGCGGACCGGTCGGTATCGTAAAATCAATCGGAGACACCTATCAGCAGTCTGTAAAAAATGACGGGTATTACTATGCACTTTTGAATATGCTCAACTGGACGATTCTTTTATCTGCGAATCTGGGCGTTATGAATCTGCTGCCGCTTCCGGCACTGGACGGAGGCCGGCTGTTATTTCTGATTATTGAGGCGATCCGCAGAAAGCGGATTGATCCAAACAAAGAAGGCATGGTAAATCTGGTTGGTATTGTATTGTTGTTTGGACTGATGTTTATTGTTATGTTCAATGACATTCGAAAACTATTTATCTAAGAGGCTAGAGGCGTTATGATGGAGAGACATATCACAAAGGAAGTACAGATTGGAAACAGATGGATTGGAGGAAATCATCCGATTGCGATTCAGTCTATGACAAATACAAAGACAGAGGATGTTGCGGCAACGGTGGCACAGATTAAGCAGCTGACAAAAGTCGGTTGTGAAATTATCCGCTGCGCGGTTCCCACCCAGGAGGCAGCTGCTGCGCTGACGGAAATCAAAAAACAGATTACCATCCCGCTGGTTGCGGATATCCATTTTGATTACCGGCTTGCGATTGCAGCCATGGAGCACGGTGCGGATAAAATTCGTATCAATCCCGGAAACATTGGAAGTCGTGAGCGTGTAAAAGCGGTTGTGGATGTGGCAAAAGAGCGCCGGATTCCTATCCGTGTGGGCGTCAACAGCGGATCTTTAGAGAAGGGTCTCGTGGAAAAATACCATGGTGTGACCGCAGAGGGAATTGTGGAGAGCGCAATGGATAAAGTGAAACTGATCGAAGATATGGGCTATGATAATCTTGTGATCAGTATCAAATCCTCGGATGTCATGATGTGTGTCAAAGCACATGAGCTGATCGCAAAACAGACGGATCATCCGCTGCATGTGGGAATCACGGAGTCTGGAACAATCATCAGCGGAAATATCAAATCCTCTATCGGTCTGGCACTGATCCTAAATCAGGGGATTGGCGATACAATCCGTGTATCTCTGACCGGAGATCCGGTGGAAGAAATCAAATCAGCCAAGCTGATTAAAGTCTTTGTTCTTGACAAAAACTTTTTATCAGATCGTAATCCGCAAGAAACTAACTTAACCTTTGGAATGCTACTTATTTCCTGAAAAGTATCATCTAATACATCATGCCAATATACGCAAAAAAGGATAGTATCAAATACTTCTGAATAGTGTCTAATCATTTCTCTATAACGATCTAATTCTCTTCCATCTATCTCAGATTTTTCATATGTATGAGTTGGATATA
>OKTJ01001339.1_pt1 | contig 9848 bp, 7 predicted proteins | sample 1606201 | NCBI WGS metagenome assembly OKTJ01 (sample SAMEA3879536, study PRJEB24766) | human gut metagenome | biome: human-associated habitat; feature: feces | place: USA | collected 1985/1987 | reverse complement strand
CGACCCCGGCTGCACCCTCATCGAGCCCATCGGCGCGCGAAAGAGCGAGCTGAAAAAGCTGTACGAGGGCGAGCTGATGCAGGGCGGCGGCCACATTGCAGGCTGGGCCGTGGAAGATCCTGCGATGCTGGCACAGATCGATGCTGCACTGGCTGCACTGGGCAGCCAGGAGGCTTTCGACGCCAAGTATCCCCAGGCCAGGGGCGCAGCGCCCCTGACGCTGGCTGTGGGCGACGGCAACCATTCGCTGGCCGCAGCCAAAGCCTGCTGGGAGGAGCTGAAAGCCACCCTGACCCCTGAGGAGCGGGAAAGCCATCCCGCCCGCTGGTGCCTGGCTGAGGTGTGCAACGTCCATTCGCCTGCCATCGAGATCGAGCCCATCCATCGGGTGCTGTTCAATGTGGACTGCGCAGCGGTGCTGCTGAGCCTGATCACGTGGAGCGACTCCAATATGGCCGGCTGCAGCTTTGGCGGCAGCAAGCAGCAGCCCTTCACGCTGGCCGGGCCGCACATGTCCAACGTGCTCAGCTTCGAGAACCCCACCGAGCCGCTGACCGTGGGCACCATCGACGATTTTATTTCGGATTATATCGAGCGCCACCCGGAAGCAAAGGTGGACTATGTGCATGACGAGCCGGCTGTGCGCGCTTTGTGCAAGCAGGGCGCAGTGGCGTTTTTGATGCCGCCCTTCGCCAAGAGCGACCTGTTCCGCGGCGTTGTGATGGGCGGTGTGCTGCCCCGCAAGACCTTCAGCATGGGACACGCGGAGGAAAAGCGTTACTACATCGAGTGCCGGAAGATCACAGAATAATAGGAGAGCCATGACATTTAAAGAACTGAATCTGTCCGCCCCGCTGCTGCGCGCTGTGCAGGAAGCGGGCTACGAGACCCCCTCGCCCATTCAGGCAGCGGCCATCCCGCCGGTGCTGTCCGGCCGGGATCTGATGGGCTGCGCCCAGACCGGTACCGGCAAGACGGCTGCTTTTGCGCTGCCCATGCTGGACCGGCTCACCGCCAATGCGCCCCGCCGCAAGGGAGCTGTCCGCGCCCTGATCCTGACCCCCACCCGGGAGCTAGCTTTGCAGATCGGCGAAAGCTTTGAAGCCTACGGCAAGTACCTGAAACTGCGCAGCACCGTCATCTTTGGCGGTGTGGGTCAGGCTCCGCAGGTCGCAGCCCTGAAAAAGGGCGTGGACATCCTCATTGCCTGCCCGGGCCGCTTGAACGACCTGGTGGGGCAGGGGCTGCTGGACCTTTCCAACATTGAAATCTTTGTTCTGGACGAAGCCGACCGGATGCTGGATATGGGCTTTGTCCACGACGTGAAAAAGGTGATCGCCAAGCTGCCCAGGCAGCGCCAGAACCTGATGTTCAGCGCCACCATGCCCGCCGAGATCGAGCAGCTGGCTTCCGGCATCCTGCATGACCCCGCCTTTGTCAAGGTGGACCCGGTGTCCAGCACCGTGGACCGCATCCAGCAGAGCCTGTACTATGTGGAAAAGGGCAACAAAAAGCTTTTGCTGCCGTGGCTCATCAAAAATTTGCAGCCGCCGGTGGTCAACGCACTGGTGTTCAGCCGCACCAAGCACGGCGCGGATAAGATCGCAAAAGACCTGACAAAGCAGGGCATCCCCGCCGCCGCCATCCACGGCAACAAGAGCCAGACCGCCCGCGTGACCGCGCTGGAGGATTTCAAGTCCGGCAAGACCCGGGTGCTGGTGGCGACCGATATCGCCGCCCGCGGCATTGACATCAGCGAGCTGTCCCATGTGTTCAACTACGACCTGCCCGAGGTGCCCGAGACCTACGTCCACCGCATTGGCCGCACGGCCCGTGCCGGTGCCGACGGCACTGCCGTCAGCTTCTGTGCCCCGGAGGAAAAGGAATATCTGGCCGGGATCGAAAAGCTGAACCGCCGCCAGATCCCGGTCGTCTCCGGCCATCCCTGGGACGGCGTGCCTGCCCCTGTCAAGGCTGCGCCCCCGGTGCGGGGCAAAAAGCCCAAGGCGGAAGCAGAGCAGCCGGAAAAGCCTGTGAAGGCAGAGAAGCCTGCCAAAGCAGAAAAGGCAGCCAAGGCCGAAAAGCCCGCTGCCCCCAAGAAGGAAAAAGCGGCTGCAAAACAGCCCAGCCCCAAGAATACCGAACCGAAAGAAGGAACATCCATGGAGGAAAACCAGAAGCGCACTTCCGGCGGCCGCAGTGAGAACCGCCGCTCCAATAACAGCCGCACCCGCCGCGAGGGCAATGCCCCCGCACAGGGCGCAGGCCGCGGCAGCAACGCCCAGCCGAAGTTCGACCCCCACTTTGTGAGCGCCCCGGAGGCCACCCCGCTCCGTTCTGCCAAGAAAAACGCTGCCATCCCCGCCGTTCCGGCCCAGACCATTCCTACCGCGATGCAGAACCGCCAGCCCGCCCAGCGCAGCGAGAACAATGGCCGCAATGGTGCAGGCCGCAGCCCCCGCAATGAGCGGAACGACCGCAGCGCCCGCCCGGCTCAGCCTGCCCAGCAGAACAGCCAGCGCAATGAGAACCGCAATGGCCGCAGCAGCAACCGCAATGAGCAGAGCGGCGCAGGCCGTGCGCCCCGCGCCCCCAAGGCAGAGCAGTCCGGCCGCAATAACCGCAGCCGCAGCAATAATGTCCCGACGAAGGACGAAGACCCGGGCCTCGTGCTCATCAGCCGCCGCCCGCCCCAGCAGAAGTACACCAGCTTTGAGGAGTATATGGACGCTCACGGCGGTGCCACTGCACCCATTGAGGATCACAGCGAAGAAGTATGAGCCGGAACGAAGCCTTTGCCCCGTGGCAGTGCCCCCTGTGCGGCGGCGCGCTGCAAGGGGAGAATGACCTGAAATGTGAAAAAGGCCACTGTTTTGACCGCGCCCGGGAGGGCTACTGGCATCTTTTGCCGGTGCAGAGTATGCGCACCAAAGCCCCCGGGGACAGCAAGGAGATGGTTGCTGCCCGCCGCGCCTTCCTGAACGCCGGATACTACGGCATTTTCGGGCAGGCGCTGGGGGAGCTGTGCCTTGCCCACGGCGTGCCCGCCGCGAAGGACGCCCCGCTGCATCTGCTGGACGCAGGCTGCGGCGAGGGCTGGTACGACCGCTGCATCGCGCAGCAGTTCGCGGCGGCAGAAAAGCCGCTGCAGCTGGCCGGGTTCGATATCGCAAAGCCCGCCGTGCGTCTGGCGGCAAAGGCGCTGCCCGCCGCGCAGTACGCGGTGGCGTCCAGCTTCAGCCAGCCGGTGCGCACCGGCTGGGCAGATGTGCTGCTGAACTGCTTTTCGCCCTTTGCACAGGAGGAATTCAGCCGGGTGCTGCGCCCGGGCGGGCACATGATCTACGTTGTGCCGGGGGCAGAGCATCTGTACCAGATGAAGGCCGTGCTCTACGAAAAGCCCTACAAGAACCCGGTGCAGCAGGTGGAGTACCCGGGCTTCCGCGCCATTGATGAGCGTGAGGTGCAGGGAACCATCACCGTGCCCGCCGCCCAGCTGGAAGCCCTGTTTGCCATGACCCCCTACTACTGGAAAACGCCCCGCGACGGTGCTGCCCGCCTTGCGGCTCTGCCGCAGCTCACCACTACCATCGCTTTCCGCTTTCTGGTGTTTGAAAAGCTGTAATAAGATAAAAAAGGATTGCCGTGCAGAGTGCATAGCAGTCCTTTTTTGTACCCATTCTCATGCTTGTTGATTTTCACAAGAACTGGCATACTAATATATCAATTTAGCACAAAAACAATAAAATCTATTTACAAGTGCATTGTATTGTGGTACGATTTGTGCAGATTTCGATGGCATGATACAACTGGAATGTCTATCGGGCCCGGCAGCAGGGCGTTTGCTGCACAGCTTTGGGCGGCTTTGCTCTGCACAAACGAGCCGTCTGCATTTAAAAGGAGAAATGATGATGAACAGAAGAGACTTTATGAAGCTTTCTGCCGCTTCTGCTGTGACCATGGGCGCAGTGGCTGGCATGGCGCCCGCATCCTTTGCTGAAAACGCTGGCGTGCACACCGATGCTGAGGTGCAGGCCATGGTGGCAGAGGAACTCCGTCTCTCCCGCGAGGTGGCCTTTTATCCGGCTGCTTTCCGGGGCGATTTTGACAAGTTCTATGTGCTGTTCCACAAGCTGTCCCGTGCTCAGTACGAGAAGGTGGACGGTGCAGCTGTGCCCGGCATCAATGCTTCTCACTACGAGATGTGTGTTGCTCTGACCAATGCCCGCAAGGCGCTGCGCCAGATCAAGGACCCCAAGAGCACTGTTTGGGAAATTTGGGGAGATCAGATGGCCGTGGAATCTCCGCTGCCCACCAACTGGGAAAATTGCTACGATAACGAGGGCTTCCGTCCCTTCCTGAACCCGTACTTGCTGCGAGATCAGGGCAAGGTGAAGGGCAACGTGATCATTATTGCAGGCGGCGGCAGCACCCACCGCAACAACGTGGTGGAAGGCTACCCGGTGGCCGAGTTCTTCAACAAGAACGGCTACAACGCCTTTGTGCTGCAGCGCCGCGTCAACCCTTATGCCGCTGTGGATCAGCAGCTGGATCTGGCCCGTGCTATCCGCTACATCCGCCACAACGCCTCTGAAAAACACATCGGCAAGACCGATATCATGATCGCGGTGGGCTTCTCTGCTGGCGGCATGAATGTGATGCAGGTGGTGGCCGACCAGTTCGGCACTACGAATACCCCGGATAAGGTCTATCCCAGCTACGTCTGCGATGCTGTGGACCATGAGAGCGCTGACCTGAATGTGGCGATTCCCATCTACGGCCTGTTCGTCACCGGTCTGAACTTCACGAAGAACCCCAACCTGCCTCCGGTCTTTGGTGTTGTGGGTCAGAAAGATGGCCTGAGTGCGATGATGCTGCCCTCTCTGCCGGAGTGCGCAAATATCTTCACGGACTTCAGCTTCTATCTGGCACCTGATGCGCCCCACGGTGTGGGTCTGGGCACTGGCACCAAGGGCTATGTGGACTACTACACCCAGATCGCCCAGTGGCCGGATATGGCTGTCAACTTCATCGAGAGCCGTCTGGGGCTGATGGAAAAGAAGATCGACATGGACTCCGTGGGCTTTGCATGGTAAGCTGCCCCGACAGGAGTACCTGAAAAACAACGACCCGCCGCATCTCTTTCAGTGCGGCGGGTCGTTGTTTGTAAAAATGTTATGTATGATACTCCATCCATTTGCCCTTCCACGCATACAGGATCATGAGCAATGCGCCCAGACCCCAGCTGACGGGGTAGAGGATGAACACGCCCTCGATGCCGGAGAAGAAGGGCAGCAGAAACTGGATCCACACCACACGGAACAGGCACAGCGAGACCAGCAGCACCACCATGGGCGGGATGCTGGCACCCGTGCCGCGCACGGCACCGGCAAGGCCGTGCAGGATGCTGAGCAGGAAGTAGAACGGACAGAACCACCGCATGGCCAGCTTGCCGTAGGTGACCACGGCCTCGTCGGCGGTGAACAGGTGCAGAATGGCGTCCTGCCCGGCCAACAATGCAGCGCCGGTGCAAAGGGTGTAGATGACCCCGATGGCAAGGGTGACCCAGACTGAGCGCTTTACCCGGTCCAGACGCCCCGCACCGTAGTTCTGCCCCACAAAGGTGGTAGCTGCCATGCTGATGCTGCTCACCGGCAGGATGTTGAAGCCATCGATCTTCATATAGGCTGCAAAGCCCGCCATGGCGGCGGCGCCGTAGCTGTTCACACTGGCCTGCACCAGCACGTTGGAAAAGGAGATGACCATGTTTTGGATGCCGGTGGGCAGACCCACCCGGATGATGCGGCCTGCCATTTTGCGGTGCAGCCGGATGGCGGAAAGTTCCACCCGGCAGGCGTCCTCGCTTTTCATCAGAAAGCGCAGGCTCAGCACGCAGGACACCAGCTGGCTTAAGTCGGTAGCGATGGCAGCGCCCGCCACCCCCATCCGCAGCCCCACGATGAACACAAAGTCCAGCACGATGTTGGTCACCGACGCCCATGCCAGATACACCAGCGAGCGGCGGGAGTTGCCGGCGGCGTTCAGGATGCCGGCGGTCATGTTATACACCACGCTGAACAGCACCCCGCCAAAGTAGATGCGGATATAGGTCACGGCATCGGCCAGCACCTCGGCGGGGGTGTTCATGGCCACCAGCAAAGCGCGCCCGCAGGCAACGCCGCCCACCGTCAGCAAAAGCCCCATGACCACCGCAATGGCAAGGGAGGTGTGCACCGCCTCGCGGGTCTCCTTGTGGTCGCCCGCGCCCAGATACTGCGACACCACCACGCCCGCGCCCACGGCAAGCCCCTGACTGAAGCCGATGAGCAGGTAGATGGGCGACCCGCTGGAGCCCACGGCGGCAAGGGCGTTGCTGCCCACAAAATTGCCCACGATGATGCTGTCGGCGGTGTTGTACATCTGCTGCAGCAGGTTGCCGAAGATCAGCGGCAGGGCAAACAGCAGCAGGCTTTTTACAATGCTGCCCTCGGTCATAAGGGTAGCGGTATTCCGTGTTTTTACGGCGGCCATGGGGTTCCTCCTCTCAGCGCAAAAAATCGCTTGTACCCCTTAGCATAGCACAAACCCCGCCTTGGGACAAGGGGACGGCTGACGATTTTAAATCGTCTCACCCGCAGACAACAGCGGCGGCGCGGCGCTGCCGTGCAGCTTGCGGGCAAGGTAGTTTTGGGTGATCTTCACCACCGTGCCGGACAGCGCAATTACGCCGATGAGGTTCAGCAGCATCATCAGGCCGTTGAAGGTGTCGGAAAGCGTCCATGCAAGGTCCAGCCGCATCACCGCGCCCAGCGGCATCAGCGCCACGAACAGCACCCGGTAAAATGTCCCAGCCCCCGCGCCGAAGAGATACTCCACGGCTTTGCAGCCGTAGCAGCTCCAGCCCAGCGCGGTGGAGTAGGCGAACAGCAGGATGCACACTGCGATGAGCTTTGACCCCAGTGCACCGAACACGGCGTCAAAGGCCTGCCCCACCAGCGCACTGCCCACCGCCCCGGCGGCAATGCGCCCGGTGTCCGGCTCCACAAAGCCGGAAGTCAGCACCACCAGCGCCGTCAGGGTGCACACCACCATGGTGTCCGCAAACACCTCAAAAATGCCCCACATGCCCTGCTGCACCGGCTCTTTTACGTTGGAAGCCGTGTGCACCATCACCGAGGAGCCAAGCCCGGCCTCGTTGGAAAAAGCACCCCGCTTGAAGCCCCAAGTGACCGCCCGGGACAGCCCATAGCCTACGATGCCCCCACCGGCGGCCCGCAGCCCGAACGCGCCCTTTACGATGGTGGCAAGCGCCGCCGGGACGGCAGTGATGTGCACCCCCACCACGGTGAGCGCACCCACGATGTACAGCAGCGCCATGGCGGGGACAAGCCTTTCTGCCACCGCAGCCACACGCTTCAGCCCGCCCAGCAAAATCACCGCCGACACTGCCGCCAGCACTGCGCCGGTAACGGCCTCCGGCACGCCAAACGCCGCTTTCAGGTTGCCCGCGATGGAATTGAGCTGGCTCAGGTTACCGATGCCAAAGCTTGCCAGCGCGCAGAACGCGGCAAACAGCACTGCCAGCAGCAGGGCAAGGCAGCAATAGGAAAAAACAAGGCGTTTGCGGCTGGTCATAAGCGGCTCCTCAGGTGATCTTGGTCAAAAAATGCAGGGTGTCGGGGCTGGCAGTTTCCCCGGTAAAAACAGCGTGGAGGTCCAGCATAAAATCTGCCAGTGCCATGCTCTGCTGGAAAAAGCTGGGCGTCGTGCACCAGATATCTCCGCTTTGCACCGCCTTGCACTCTGCCAGCAACGCGCAGCGGGCAAGCAACTCTTCCTTGGTGGAGATGGTGCCCTCGATGGTACCATTATAAATAAGCACATCGGCATCCTTGACCCCGGCGTAAAGATCCTCCAGCGGGATATTCATGGTGGAAAGGCTGTTGCCGCTGTCGGTAAGGGCCGTAAAAACGTATTCGCCACCGGCCATGCCGATCATCTGCGCCACATAGTCTCCGCTTTTGCGCACAGTGGCAAGGCCGCTGGAAGTAATGGAGAAAAACGCGCAGCGTTTGCCGGTGGAGGGCTGCTCCAGCAGCGGTGCAATGCGCTGCGCCTGCTGCGCAAAAACCTCCTCGGCAAGGGCTTCTTTGCCCAGCAAGATACCGTACAGTTTGATCCATTCCATCCGTGCCAGCGGGCTGCTCTCGTAGCTGGAGCGCTCCACCAGCACCGGAATGCCGAACCGTTCCAGCTGCTCCTTTACCTCCGGGGTGTGGTAGATCATGGTATTTTCCACCGCAAGGCCGCATTCTGCGGTCAGGATGCGTTCGTAGTCCGGGGCGCTGTACTTGCCTGCGTAGGCGATGCGCCCGGCCTGCATGGCCTGCTTTGCCTCGTCCAGATACCAGCCCTCGGCGCGGGTGCCGGAAAGGGCAATGCTGTCCAGCGCGTCCAGATGGAGGAACAAGTCCATGGCAGAGGTGGACACCAGATAGATGTTCTGCACCGGCTGCTGTAAAACGGTCACTCCCTCGGGCACGGTGTGCAGGGTGGCAGCGCCCTCCGGCCGGACAAGAAACTTTGCCTGTGCGTCCGGGATGGTCAGCAGGGTAGAGCCGTCTGCATAGCAGTCGGCGGTAAACTGGGTGGCATAGTCCAGCGGGTAGGCGTGGTCAAACATCAACTCGTCCGTATCGGCGGGTGCGGTGGGCGCGGCGGTGCAGCCTGCAAGCACCAGCGCGGCGGCGGGCAGAGCCTTTAAAAATTGAGCGCGGGTCAGCTTCATGGAAGATTACTCCAAGGTAAAAGTCAGGGTGTATTCGATCTCGTGGGGCTTGCTCATGGCAACAGTGTCGGCGGTAACAGCCAGCGGAGTGCCCAGTGCAGCTACAGGAATTTCAAAGGTGGAGTTGCCCTCGGTATTGGTGGGCAGATACTTCTCGCCGTCCACGATCATGTAGTCGTAGTTGGGGCTGCTCCACACGATGGTGGCGGTCATCTTGCCCTCTGCCACGGTCAGGGCAGCGGGGCTTTCCACGGTGGCGCGGCCGGAGCCGCCCTCCAGCGTGACAGCGCAGGTGTAGCTGCCATCAGCAGGCACAGCGGCGGTTTCGGCAGCGGCATCTTCGGTCTTAGGCTCGGCATTGCGCACGCTGACGGTATGGTCGTACCAGGTGCCCTTGGTGCCCAAAATGGCCAGCTGGAAGTCGGTATCCACAGCGTCCAGCGGAATATCATAGCCGTACACTTCATCGCTGGTGCCGTCGGAATAGGTCACAGTATCGGTGGTGGGCTGCAGCCAGTCACTCTCGTGGCTGGGGGCGTCCTCGGCAGTGCCCAGGTACAGGTTGACGATCTTTTTCGATGCCAGGCTGACATGGAAGGTCATTTTGCCATCGGCGACAGTCAGGGTGCCCTTGCCATCGCAGGCTTCGTTGGCGTGCACCATACTGCTGTCGGTTTCAAATTCGGCGGTATACACGCCGTCCGCCAGAGCGGGCTGGTCAGGCTCATCGTTGCCGGGGGCATCGGTTTGCTGCTGTCCGCAGCCTACCAGCAGCGCCGCCATCATCACAGCGGCCAGCAGAAACGAAAGAATTTTCTTCATGGTCAAGGTCCTCCTTACTTTGAAAAAGGCTCCGAGGCGATAATATACCGCCCCGGAGCCCGTTCAGTCCTTGTTACGCGATAGCGTCGATGGCAGCCTTGGTGTGTGCCACGTAGAGAGCCTGCACGTCCGCGATACGGCCCAGACCGGAGATCTGGCAGTTCACGGTGAAACCGGCGGCCTCAAACATGGTCTTCCAGGAATCCTCGTCCGCACCGGCCATGTCGTTGTTGGCGTG
>OKTJ01001329.1_pt1 | contig 9966 bp, 6 predicted proteins | sample 1606201 | NCBI WGS metagenome assembly OKTJ01 (sample SAMEA3879536, study PRJEB24766) | human gut metagenome | biome: human-associated habitat; feature: feces | place: USA | collected 1985/1987 | reverse complement strand
GAAGTTTTGAATGGATATGCGTTTAAAAGTGAAAAATATACATCTTCAGGTATACGTGTTATTAGAATAGCAAATGTGCAAAAAGGCTATATAGAAGATGATTCTCCAGTGTTTTATCAAACAGCTGATGTTGACCTTAATAAATACATGCTTAGAGAAAACGATTTGCTAGTGTCACTTACTGGTAATGTTGGAAGAACAGCTTTATTGACTAAAGATATGTTGCCTGCAGCCTTAAACCAAAGAGTAGCTTGTTTAAGGTTGAAAACAAATAAGATAACCAGAGGATTTCTATTTCATTTGTTGAACAGTGATTATTTTGAATCTAAATGTATTCAATCATCACAAGGGGTAGCTCAAAAAAATTTGAGTACCGAATGGTTAAAATCGTATGATTTACCACTTTATTCTCTATCTAAACAAAATGAAATTACTAAAATATTAGATAACGTAAGAAATACAATCATTTTAAAAGAACAAGAAATTCAAAAATATGATGAATTAATTAAAGCCCGATTTATAGAGATGTTTGGTGATCCGATAAGAAATCCCTATGGTTGGTATAATGATTGTTTAAATAATGTTTGTACAAAAATTAATGACGGTACTCATTGTTCACCAGAAAGTTTTGATAAAGGTGATTACATGTATATTACTGCAAAAAATATTAAACAGAATGGTTTGGATTTATCTAATGTTACGTACGTTTCTGAGAAAGTACATAAACCTATTTATCAAAGATGTAATCCTGAATTTGGTGACATTTTATATATTAAAGATGGGGCAACAACTGGAATAGCTACGATCAATACAATGAAAAATGAATTTACGTTGTTATCAAGTGTTGCATTGCTTAAATATGATCGATCATTAATCAATGGTTACTATTTGATTCATTTGTTAAATAGTAAAGAAATGTATTCGAAAATTAGAAAAAATATGGGCGGTGCTGCTATTACTAGATTGACTATTGCTAAAATTAAAGAAATTAAGGTGATTGTACCACCCATTGATTTACAAAATCAATTTGCTGACTTTGTTCAACAAGTCGATAAATCAAGGGAAGAAGTTAAGAAGTCATTGGAAAAAACACAGCAATTATATGATAGTTTGATGCAAGAATATTTTGGATAAGATAAATAAAATTTATGGTTGTAGAGATGTTGGTAATGGAGGTTATTAACATGAAAAATACAATCATACAAGAAATCGAACAATCTTTATTGAATTACTTAGATAATTCGCAATTGGATGTTTTGCACAAGGTATTGTGTCGTTGTTTAGATAAAGTAGAAATAAAAGTGGTTGAAAATACGGGTATCCATATTAGTGAATTTACAAATATGGAACTTATAAATAAATTTATTGCTGCTAAAGAAATAGAAGGATGTAGTGAAAGAACTACAAAGTATTATTATGCTACTTTAATTAAAATGGATTCGATGATTACTAAGAATGTTACACATTTAACAACGGATGATTTGAGAATGTATTTGACTGAATATCAGAAGATTAATAATTGTTCCAAAGCAAGTATTGATAACATCAGAAGAAATTTAAGTAGTTTCTTTTCTTGGCTGGAAGAAGAAAATTATATTTTGAAAAGTCCAATGAAAAGAATTCATAAAATAAAGACGGATAAAGTTATTAAAGAAACATATTCAGATGAAACTTTAGAATTGTTAAGAGATAATTGTAATAATCTAAGGGATTTAGCAATTATTGATCTACTTTCATCTACTGGTATGCGTGTTGGTGAACTAGTTAGATTAAATATAAATGATATTGATTTTGAAAATAGAGAGTGTGTTGTCTTTGGTAAAGGGAATAAAGAAAGACCGGTTTATTTTGATGCCAGAACAAAGATTCATTTAAGAAATTATATTAATTCTAGAAATGATGACAATGTAGCGTTATTTGTTTCATTAGATGCACCACATGACAGATTAAATATTAGTGGTGTCGAAATAAGACTTCGTCAATTAGGTAGAAAACTTGGCATTAATAAAGTGCATCCACATAAATTTAGGCGAACAGTTGCTACTAAGGCTATTGATAAAGGAATGCCTATAGAACAAGTACAAAGTTTATTAGGACATTCTCAAATAGATACTACGATGCATTATGCAATGGTAAATCAAAATAATGTTAAAGAATCTCATAGAAAGTTTGTAGCTTAATTTCGACACATTATAATCTACACAAAGCTAAATTCGGATTTGTTGAATAATGATATATAAGACAATTGAAGAATTAACAACTGTTGCGACAGGTGGGACGCCTTCTACATCAAAAGCCGAGTATTGGGAGAATGGAAATATTCCATGGTTACAATCGGGCTGTTGCCAAAATTGTGATGTAAACCAAGCTGATAAATTTATATCTCAAAGCGGTTATGATAACAGTAGTACACAAGTAATGCCAGTGAATACTGTAATGATTGCTTTAACAGGAGCGACTGCTGGAAAGGTTGGTTATTTAAATATTGAAGCATGTGGAAATCAGTCTATAACAGGTATTTTTCCATGTGAAGAATTAAATCCAAGGTTTCTATTTTATTTTCTTATATCACAAAGAAGAAAAATATTAGTTGATTGCGTTGGAGGAGCCCAAGCTCATATATCTCAAGGATATGTAAAAAAGATTAAAGTACCAGTTTACTCAAAAAACATTCAAGAACGTATTGTTAATATTATGAATATATGTTCGAAAAATATTAAACATTATGAAATGATTTTAAAAGAATATGATGAACTAGTTAAAGCCCGATTTATAGAGATGTTTGGGACACTTCATAATAATGAAAATTGCTTTGATATAGTTACTATAGGGGAAGTTTGCTCGTTGATTAAGGATGGAACGCACCAGACTCCTGAGTATACAGAAGATAGAGAAAATGGATTTAAGTTTTTATCTTCAAAGGATGTTATGTCGCAGAAAATAGATTGGAGCAGTATCAAGTATATTCCTGCAGAATTACATGAAAAATTGTATGTCACTATTAAACCTCAAAGAAATGATGTTTTAATGTCCAAAAATGGTGTTAATTATGGTGTTGCTGCAGTTAATGATACAGATGAAGTGTTTGATATTTATGTAAGTCTAGCTCTATTAAGACCCAAAAAGATAATTGATCCCGTTTTCTTATGGTGTGTAATTAATAATCCTGAAACAAAGAGGCAGTTTGATTCTAGTATAAAGGGTATTGGAGTTCCTAATCTACATCTAGGAGAAATAAAAAAAACAAAAATATTTCTTCCGCCTATGGAACTCCAAAAGGAATTTACACAATTTGTACGACAAGTCGATAAATCAAGGTTTGATATTAAGAAGAGTATTATAGAACTAGAAAGAGAGGTAGTATATGACTAACTTCGATTATTTAAAGAAAGAAAAAGATTTTGATAGCTTTGTAGATATAGCTATTGTTGCAGAGAAGACGTATAAGATTGATGTTAGTACGTGTATTATCAACTGTAGACGTGCACTAGAGGCAGGTATTAAATGGATGTATTCAGTAGATGCAGATTTAGATATTCCTTACCAGGATAATCTGCATACATTAATGAATACACGAGCTTTTAAATCAATCATGGATGATGATATTTGGAAACGAATAGAGTTTATCCGTCGATATGGGAACGAAGCGGTTCATACTTCAACGACAAAAACGGCTAGTATTGCCAAAATATGTTTACGTAACTTGTTCTATTTTACTGATTTTATAGCGTATTGTTATGGTGATAATTATGAAGAAAGAGAATTTGACGAATCATTATTAGAACAAGAGGAAGTGGCTCCTGTTAAAGTGGTTCCTGATGTTGATTTAGAGGCTTTGATTGCTGAAAATAAATCTTTGAAAGAGGAATTGAGTTCTCGTCGTGTTCAACAACAAGAGACTTATGTTTCAAAGCCATTAGATTTATCTGAATTTAAAACACGTAAATTATATATTGATGCCATGTTGATGGATGCTGGATGGGTTGAAGGCAAAGACTGGATTAATGAAGTTGAACTTGATGGTATGCCAAATAAGTCTGAAGTTGGGTATGCAGATTATGTTTTATATGATGATATGAACATTCCGTTAGCAGTGATTGAAGCCAAGAGAAGCTGTAAAGATCCTGCGGTTGGAAGACAACAGGCGAAATTGTATGCGGATTTATTAGAGAAGAAATATAAAAGAAGACCTGTGATTTTCATTACGAATGGCTTTGAAACACGCATAATAGATAATGATTATCCTGAAAGAAGAGTATCGAGTATTTATTCAAAACGTGATTTAGAAAAGTATTTTAATTTGAGAAAAACAAAATCTCATTTGAACTATATTGCGATTAATAAGAATATAGCTGGTCGTTATTATCAGGAAGCTGCAGTTCGTGCTGTATGTGAAGCTTTTGATAAAGGGAATAGAAGAAAAGCTTTATTAGTCATGGCTACTGGATCAGGTAAAACTAGAACGGTTATTAGTTTAGTTGATGTGCTATTAAATAATGGTTGGATTAAGAATATTTTATTCTTGGCAGATCGTAACTCATTAGTTACACAGGCTAAGCGTAGTTTTGTGAATTTATTGCCGGATCTTTCGGCTACAAATTTAGTGGAAGATAAAGAAAATTATAATGCTCATGCTGTATTTTCGACTTACCAAACAATGATTGGTTGTATTGACACAATTAAAGATGAAGGCAAGAAATTATTTACTTGCGGACATTTCGATTTAATTATTTGTGATGAAGCGCATAGATCTATTTATAACAAGTATAGAGATATATTTTCATATTTTGATGCACCTTTAGTTGGTTTAACTGCAACGCCTAAGGATGAGATTGATAAGAATACATATGAGGTTTTTGAATTAGAAAGTGGAATTCCAACATATGGTTATGAATTGGCTCAAGCTGTAAAAGATGAATTTTTAGTTGATTATAAATCTATAGAATGTTCTACAGAATTTATGAAGAATGGAATTCATTGGGATGAATTGGATAATGATGAAAAAGAAGAGTATGAAGAAACATTTGTCGATGAAGAAGGGAATGTTCCAGAAGTAATTAGTGCTTCAGCTATAAACCAATATGTTTTTAATAAAGATACAGTGCGTAAGGTATTAGCAACTTTATTTAAGTATGGTATTCGTATTGATTATGGACAAAAAATTGGTAAAACAATTATTTTTGCGAAGAATCATAAGCATGCAGAATTTATTTTAGAAATTTTTAATAAGGATTATCCTGAATTAAAAGGATATGCAGAAGTCATTGATAATAAAATTAACTATTCTCAGACTTTAATTGACCAGTTTTCTGATCCAAGAAAATTACCTCAAATTGCAATTTCAGTTGATATGTTAGACACAGGTATTGACGTGCCTGAATGCGTGAATTTGATTTTCTTTAAAAAAGTAATGAGTAAGGCTAAATTTTGGCAAATGATTGGTCGTGGAACAAGACTATGTCCTGGACTTTTAGATGGAAAAGATAAAGATAAGTTCTTGATTTTTGATTTCTGTGGTAATTTTGAATTTTTCAGAATGAAGACTGGAAGTGCAACACCAAACATGCTTGCAGTACAGGGAGCTGTTTTTGCATTGAAGTTTGAGATTGCTTATAAATTACAAGCTTTGAATTATCAAACGAATGAATTAAAAAAATGGCGTAAAGAACTTGTCGATTATATGGTTAGTAAAGTAAAAGAATTGGATCGTAATCGTTTTGATGTTAGACAACATTTAAAGTATGTGGATCTCTATTCGAATCCAGATCATTATCAAATGCTTACATATGAAGATTGTTTGATGGTGCGTCAAGAATTAGCACAACTAATCTTACCGGATGAAGATGAGGTAAGTGCTGTGCGATTTGATGCTTTAATGTATGGCATTGAATTAGCTCATTTGGCTGAGAAACAGAGTAAACGTAGAATTAAAGATTTATTAAAAAAGGTAACAGGTTTATCTAAAGTATCGAATATTCCTGCAATAGAAAAGGAAAGCGAAATTATTCATGCTATCTTAAATACGAATTATTTGGAATATAGCGGTATAGATGAATATGAAAATATCCGTTTAAGACTAAGAGATTTAATCAAATATATTCCAAGACAAGGATTATCTTATGAAACTAATTTTGAAGATGATATTTTAGATGTTCAATTTAATGATTCAGAATTAGAGAATGATGATTTAAAGAATTATAAATCTAAAATTGAGTATTATATTCGCCAACATCAAAAAGATGATCCTGTGATTTTGAAAATCAAAGAAAACAAACCATTAAGTAGTACAGATTTAGTTTCTTTAGAAAATATTTTATGGAAAGAATTAGGTTCTAAGAAAGACTATTATTCAGAAGTAGGAGAAAAGCCTATCTGCGAATTTGTTCGAGAAATTGTTGGCTTGGATATGAATGCTGCCAAAGATGCTTTCTCTAAATACTTAGATGAAAGAAATCTTAATACTGAACAGATCTATTTTGTAAACCAAATTGTAGAATACATTGTAAGAAATGGTTTAATGAAAGACATGAGTGTTTTACAACAATCTCCATTTACGGATAAAGGTTCAGTTGCAGATTTGTTTGGAAATGACATTCAAACTTGGATGGAGATTAAGAGTGTTATTGATAATATTAATAACAATGCGAATTATAATTAGTGTTAATTACATGGCTTTATAGGAGGAGTAGCAATAAAAGGACAAGTAATTCCTTTTAGTTTAGAAGACCAAAATGTTCTATTAATTAACGAAAAAATAACTTCCGAGCATGATGTTGTTGATTGCTTAAAAGATCTTTTCTTAAAAAACGTTTCACTATCATTGAATATTACAAGGACAGCTGAAAAATATACCAGACAGTATTTTGAATACATATCGACAATTGATTATAATCTGGATGAAGAGAATGATGTGACTAAAAAAACGTCACAGTTGGATTATAATTTTAACAAGGTGAAAGACTTTATGTGTAAACCACAGCGTATTAAGGATAAAGTGATTGGCGGATATGCCAAAACATGTCCTCTTTGTGAAGTAAAAGTGCATACTGAACTAACAGGGATGAGACTTTACAAATACAAAGATAGCGATGAAATTTTTGAGTTTATTTGTTATCCAACTTGTTATGAAAATCTTCGTTATTCAACAGATTTGCAGATTGATAAATAAGAATTAAAAAAGAATTTTTTAAGTTTTAAAGTAATTGTCTGTGGTGAAGAATGGAAGGTTGAACATGTCAAAATTCGTTTAGAACACAAGGCAATATTGAATTATTTGAATAGAAAAAATAATGAGGAGAAATTGGATATGAAACCAAAAGAGTTTGTTGAATCAACATGGCTAGACTATAGTGATGTGACAAGTGACTGTGTTTTGATGGATTTAAATGCTTATATAAAATTTCAGTTCTTGAATCATATAACTAAGGAAGCTATGGCTGAGAAGTTATATGATCATTTCATGATGGTTGAACTTATGAATAAGTGTGATTTTAATAAGCTTCTTAAGAATTATTTTAAATGTTTGAATGAGATTTTAGAATCACAGATTGAAACATCGAAACAGAAGACGCGTGCACAGAAGTATTATGAAAGGGCGATATCTATTAGTAAATCTAAAGAAGTAAATTTTCAGAATTTGATGGATTATACGCGTATTATGATGTGTTTATATATGGCGGTTACTAAAAATCAATCGAAGTTGATTTCTGATTTTGATTTGTCTAAGGGATGTTTGGATATGGATACCATTCTTACTTTTATTCATAGAGAAACAGTTCCAGCACTTGGAATTAATAAGCGTAAGCCTCGTTTTGATTTCCATAATCCATATAGTATGGATTCTTGTATCTTATTGATTTTGACATTGCTTTTATACAAATTAAAGGATGGAGAATAGGTATGGATGAAATTGAAGTAATACGAACAATAGAGGAATTGCGTAAATTCTTGAATGACAAGAATTTTATGGAGATCGTAGTTCGTCAAAAGAATAAGCGGTTTAAGAAGTTCTATAAAGTGGCTTTAGATAATATTTTTAAAGAGGCTGAACAGCAGGTGGCTGCAAAAGAAGTTTTAAAGGCGGTTCAAAAGAATTCTAAGTTATTAAATCAGAATATGAAGATGATGAAGAATTTGGCTAAGGTTCAGAATATAGGATTGATTTTGGATGGTGTGAATTTGGTTTCGAATTGGGCTACTTTTGCGATTCTATATGAGAAGTTAAATTCCATGGAAGAAGAGATTGTTGGTGCGATTGAAAAGGTTCAAAAGACTTTAAATAAAGGGACTGAACTTCATATTAAAGCTGAATACAATAAGGTGATTAGTGATTATCAGGATATGTTGGATTGTCGTAAGAAACAAAAGCCTTATAGTGAAGAGCAAATGCGTAAGTTAGTGGATTCATTATATGTTGTATTGGATATGATGATTGATTCTTTAAAATCGGATTTGATTGATAATAAGGACAATATGATTCTTACTGTATTTATGATGCTTTCGATGTATACTGCTTCATTGCGCTTCTTTGATGAACAATATTATTTTAATTATAAAGACATTTTGAGTGGTGATGAAGTATGGCATACGTCTCACAATAAATGGATGAGTTTATATGATACTCTAACTCAATCTTGGTTTGTTGAATTGTTACAAGATCATGGTATTTTTGATTTAGGTTTAAATACGGTTGAAATGGATACGTATTATAAAGAGTTTTTAGAGCAGGTCCAAGATCAAAAACAAGAAGTGATTGATAATCAAGAAATTATTTTAACACTTCAAGATACATCCTTATTGAATGTATTCCATGAAAAGACGAATGAAGAAATTCACAATGAATTGGAAAAAGAAATTTCTGAGATGTTTAATGGTATTGAGGGTGAAGATGCATCGAAATTATATGATTCGTTGCATAATCAAATTCAATATGCATAAAGAAGGTTGTAATTTATGGATATAGATGTAAAACAGGCATTGGCTAAATTATTATTAGCATGTTCAAAAGAGCAGGAATTGATTAATAAAGATGGTGGCCATTTAAATGTAAAGCAGGTTATTTTAAATAATATTGCTGGGTTTATTGAAATCATATCTTTGGATCATGCAGATCTTCGTATGGATTACTTTAATAAAGCGTTTCTTGGTTCACAAGATAATTTGAATGACGTTATTTCTATTCATTCTTGGTTTTCTGATTTTGAAACATTAAATGTAATGCCTATTGTAAAAGCTTTGTATGCCCAATTTGCGTATGAACTGGGTCGTTATTATTTGTTTAATAAGAATGATAAGAAGGATATTGTAAAAGATCATTTTATTCAATACATTAAACTATTGGATATTAAACAAGAAGGGAAACCTTTAGCTGTTGATAAAGTCAAAGAAGAAGTGGTTCAGGATGAAATTGAGGTGGAGTCTGAAGAATCTTTAGAAGATCTTCAAATACAATTGGATTCCATGATTGGATTGGATGGAGTAAAGCAACAGGTACATTCAATCATTAATGAGTTGAAAATAGATGCACTTCGTAAGAGCAAAGGATTGAAAGTTTCTAATACTTCTAAACACCTAGTATTTAAGGGAAACCCTGGTACTGGAAAGACAACGATAGCGCGATTATTATCTAAAATCTATAAGGTACTTGGAATCTTAGAAAAGGGTCAATTGGTTGAAGTGGATCGTAGTGAGATTGTTGCGGGATATGTTGGGCAAACAGCATTAAAAACGAAGGAAAAGATTGATGAAGCTATGGGCGGCATTCTCTTTATTGATGAAGCGTATACTTTGGCTAAGGGTGAGAATGATTTTGGTCAGGAAGCTATTGATACTTTATTAAAAGCGATGGAAGATCATCGTGATGAATTTATTGTGATTGTTGCTGGTTATGATGGGCCAATGGAATCTTTCTTACAATCAAATCCAGGCTTAAAATCTAGATTTAATGAATATATTCATTTTGATGAT
>OKTJ01001319.1_pt1 | contig 10060 bp, 10 predicted proteins | sample 1606201 | NCBI WGS metagenome assembly OKTJ01 (sample SAMEA3879536, study PRJEB24766) | human gut metagenome | biome: human-associated habitat; feature: feces | place: USA | collected 1985/1987 | reverse complement strand
AGAAAGAACTGGCTGATTGCGGGAAACAGGTATCAAGACGCAGGATTGGACGGATTATGAAACAGGAAGGTCTGGTATCAAGCTATACTACAGCACAGTTTAAACCGCAAAAAGACAGATGTAATGAATCAAAAGTAGAGAATGTGTTGAACCGACAATTTCAAAACCAGCCATACCGCAATGTAGTGGTAAGTGATTTGACCTACGTAAGGGTAGGAAACCGCTGGAATTATATCTGTGTACTGATTGATCTTTTTAACAGGGAGATTATTGGATACAGTGCAGGAGAACATAAAACAGCAGAACTTGTAAAACAGGCATTTATGAAAGTAGACGGAAATCTGTCGGAAATCCATATTTTCCACACAGACCGTGGAAATGAATTTAAAAACGAGACAATTGAAGAACTGTTAGAAACGTTCCATATGGAACGCTCCCTGAGCCATAAGGGATGTCCTTATGACAATGCAGTGGCAGAAGCTACGTTCAAGATTATAAAAACAGAATTTGTATGGAATGAAACATTCCATACGCAGGAAGAACTGAAGATAAAACTATGGGATTATGTAAACTGGTATAATCATCACCGCATACATTCTTCCTTAGGGTATCAAACGCCTGTACAATATCGGAAAAATAACCTAAAAAAATTTGTCTGAAAAAGTGTTGACAATCCAGTCCTTCAATTCTGCCGACAAGCATTACACTCCTTGCCACAGCAAAGAAATCAATGGAACCCATTCCCCGGTAAGCAGCCTTTGCTCCTGAGCCTTTATTCATATGACCGATAAGAACAATGGCACAGCCTGTTCTTTCAGCTATACTTCCAAGCTTCTTCGTCATTTCTCTAGCTTCATTTGCCCGGTTCATATCAGTATCACCGCCAAGATAAGCCTGTATCGGATCAAAAATGCATAGCTTAGCATTTTCTCTTTTTATAGCTTCCTCTATCCTGTCATCCGTCATACTGACACTCTTATCAGACTCATCTATGATTGATATTCTGCTACAATCTGCATTTGCAGCTTCAAGCCTCGGCTTGACTGTATCCGCAAGTCCGTCTTCTGCCGTCTGATATATTACATTTACAGGCTCAGTAATATTCATATTTTCATCTATACATTCTCCCCTTGACAGCTTTGCTGCAATATTAAGTATCAGCGTAGATTTCCCATCACCGGGGTCTCCCTGCACTATTGACAGCTTTCCATAAGGGATAAATGGATACCACAGCCATTTAATCTGCTGTGATTCAACCTCAGAGAGGTGTATCATTTTTAATTCTGTATTTGTTTCCACTGTCTGCCTCACTTTCGTAAATAATCATTGTCTCAAAAGTGAGCTGCTGTTATACTTTAATTGGTGTTTTGGTAACAGAAGCCCGCTTTTGTTATCTGCCGTGGCTTTCCCGATTGCCGTCAGGAAAGCCACTATTTCTGCCAGAGATACTTTGCACCATCCAGCATATCTACAACCGCTTTTATCATAGCAAGATAGTCATGCTGCAGTTCTTCAATATCTGTATAAGCTTCACCATCAACCGGTGATTCTTTTTCTTTTATCTGTCCTGTTTCTATGATTTCATCATATATTTTGTGAATATCTGCCTGCATCTTCTCAAGCGTCTGCACCAGCATATATACTGTTTCTTTCTTACCTACAACACAGATTCGACCATAGATACAGCTTCTTGTAAAAAATGTTTTCTTCATCATTCCACTTGCCTTGATTCTTGCTTCAATTTCACGCCTTTCATAGTCTGATATGCGAAAACTGATTGTCGGATTCTTATGAACTCCACTCACTGAACATCACCTCCATTCCCTGTACCCGGCACAAATTCTTCATTAAGCTTATCAGCCATCTCAATCTGCTCTGTCGGAAACATATGTGCATAATGAAATGTTATTGTCTGGCTCTCATGTCCAACCCTGTTTCCAATGGCTACCGCTGAAAAACCCAGGCGAATAAGTAAAGAAATGTGCGAATGCCTGAGATCATGAATTCTTATTCTCTTTACTCCAGCCGCTTTAGCTCCTCTGCTCATCTCGTGATGCAAATAAGATTTTGTAATCTGAAATATTCTGTCATCTCTGCCATATCCATACAACATTCCGATAAACTGTCTTAACTCTTCTACCAGAAAATCAGGAATTACAACATCCCTTCTGCTCTTTTCCGTCTTAGGATCTGTGATGATATCTTCACCATTGATATACTGATAAGACTTTGTGATATGAAGTTTCTTATTCTCAAAATCAATATCTGCTGGTGTCAGGGCAAGCAGTTCACCTTCCCTTATTCCGGACCAGTAAAGAATCTGGAATGCATAATAAGATATTGGCTTGTCTTTTACACATTCTATGAACTTGAGATATTCTTCTTTTGTCCAGAAATCCATCTCATCAGCTTTGCCTTTACCAATTGTCCCAGCCTTCTTTACAGGATTTTCTCTCAGATTGTAAAAGCGTACCGCATGATTAAATATGGCTGACAGCTCTGACTGCATTGTTTTCAGATAAGTCGGCTTATAGGGCTTACCGTCTGCCTGTCTCTTCTTGATCATCTCATTCTGCCATTTGATAATATCCGCAGGACTGATTTCATTCATCTTCTTGTCCTTGAAATATGGAATCAGCTTCTTCTGAAAAATGACATCCTTTGTACGCCACGTGTTAAGCTTCAGCTTAGGCTTTAAATCTTCCTCATACAGCTTGTAGAAATCTTCAAACCTCATATCCAGATTTGTTGCCTGCTGCAGCAGAAACTTCTGCTCGTATTCCAATGCCTCCTTTCTCGTCCGAAAGCCACGCTTTAGCTTTCTTTTGTTTTTACCTGTCCAATCGTTGTAGTGGAAGGAGACATACCATGTCCCCCTCGCCTCATCTTTGTATGCTGCCATACAACTGCTCCTTTCCCCTATGCTGTCTTATCACATAAGTCATATACTTTACTGTCAAGATACTTACGGCTGACTCTGCCGGCTCTGACATAGAAGCCTTTAGAAGATAATTCCCTGTTAGCTTCTCTTATTACTTTGTATGCATGAGATACCGATACATCAAGCATCTCAGCAACCTCTTTTGCTGTATAATATAACTTTTCCATGGTGCATTCACCTCCTCTCCCCGGCAATTACCGGTATGTATCAAACACTTATATTGGCAGCTACAACTTCTATATAACTCGTTGCAACTATTGTATTTTCTTGTCTTAAATTTTAAAAGGGACAAACCCGACCCTTTTTCTCAGATAAGGGTACAATAGCGGTTTTTTTACAAATATAGCAGCATCTCTGTCTCTTGATTACATCACTCATTCTAATTCAAAACATGAATTTGCTAAATATTCTCTCATGGACTTTTTTCGTCAAAACATATTCTCTGGCGGACTTTTTTATCTTTAAGTACAATTAATCCATACTTAAACCAATAAATATGTCTCTACAAACACTGTCGGCGTCATCAGGTAACATTGTGGCAATACTGGCACATTGTGTGTTAAAAACTTTCTGTGAGATAAATTCTATAACCAACCCACAAATTACGGAAGTGACACCACTGGTGTATTTTCACTAATTTGCACCAGTTTTTGGTGCTTCATATAATTGGGATAATTTTTGAAAATAAAAAGAAATATGATAATAGATAATACCTATGACACTTCTGTTTAGTACACATTAATATCTGTGGTACTATCAAAACAGGTATCATATAGGTATCACGATAAAAGAAAAAGCCCCATAAATGGCTTGTTTACGCCATTTATGAAGCTCTGTTTACTATTCAAACTCTTAATTGTAAAGTTGTTTTGTGGTGTTCGAGATTGCTTTTTGCAGTAGAACGCCGAGAGTTTTGTCTGAATTCTACCTGTTGCGTGGATTTTATGAAGATTGTATTGTCATTTTATTGTCAGCACAATAATTCAACACCTCAACATATAATCCCTAATATGCTTATACCTATTTTATCTTTTCAAGCACAAATGATATTGCGTTTGATATAATTTTTCAAATTCTTCTAATATCAATCTAGTTGCATTTTTTACATTTTGACTTTTACTTGTTTTGCCAAAATAAATATTTGCCAAACGAGATTCAAATGCATCTCCTTTTACATATTTTCTAAAATAATGTGGAAAACCGTATTCAATAATGCAAAATCCATTCATTTCTCCAAATTCGAATCTATACTGTGCCTGAACTTGCCTAAGTATTAGCACATCATGATATGACGGATCAGAAATGTATTCTACATTCTCTAATGTTTCCCCTTTTTCACTGTTAATTATAATATTTTTTACACTTCCATTCATCCATTTTGCAGAATCGGGCAACGGCTGTTTTGATTCCCTATCTGGTCCTATTTCTATATTTTTCACTGCTTCAAACTCTAAAAATCCATTTGGACTGTTATTAGCTATTGACAGCATAAACATAAATCGTTGATTATTACTGAATTCTTTAGCAGATAGCTCTGTTGCATTATCAGAAGTTGCTACTGCACCTTTGTCCTTTAAAAGTTTCACTACATCCTTAACAACTTTTCGATTAATTGCTTCGGTTTCAGATGATGTGAACTCATTTCTAAATGTAATTTCTCTTGTTTTTTCATCTTTTACAATTTCAACTCTTCCTGAAAATTTACTCTCACAATTTGCCCAATCTTTTGTAATATCCTCTCGCAAAATTTCGTATTCTAGAACAAGATTATTTTCAGAGTTCATTGTAAATTGCATATCAGTATTAACAGTATAATTACTTGAATCATCTACTATTTTTTGAGGCTCAATCAAAGAAAGTGGCACTATATCATTTAAATTTTCAGTTGTTGATGATTCGATTTTAGAGGTTCGAAATTTCACACTGTCTTCTTTGGTCTTTTGAAACTCTTGCAATTTTTCAAACTCTTTAGGACTTATTATTGAAAGTGTCAAAAGAGGAATTGACATTTGTTTAGAATTATCGCCAATAAATACCCCACGTTCTGCTAAAATCCCCTTCAAATCAGCCTCACTTATACATGATTTGCTTAACAATGGTTTTAGTTTTTCACCAACTGGAAGCAATGTTTTTATATTTATTTCTTCCATATATTAAATCACCTCATCTCTGAAATCTGGTTTATATGTTATAACCTCAATACTGTTCACAAAATCTGCATTTTCAAAAGAACTTTTTGCCATCAAAACCGCTTCCCTATGTTCAAATGAATTATAATCTGGAAATGCAATTGTAACCTTTGCAGTCCATGTACTAGTTAATTCCTGTGCCAATCCTATCAAACGTTCTAAATACTCTTTGCAAAAAGATTCCGCAACACCAATAAACAATCTTTTTTCGTCACCATTGCTAATTGCCAATGGGATAACATTTGAGTTAACATACTCATATGGCATTTCTTTTCCTCTATATACGCGTTGTATACTAGAATTATTCAATCCCGTATCAATATAAAAAAACTCAACATTTTCCTTACCATATTTTGAACGAGTGTATGATAACAACTGATATAAGAATTGTGCCCTTTTGTTGTCCACCAATGCTATTGTTTCATACACACATTCTTGATTCATATAAAAATTCCCTATTTTGTCTATCACACTTTCATTTTCGCGACCATCTTCACTTCCTCGATCAATCCAAAATATCAGCCCTGATATAACCTTCTTATCTGTATTAGGTATCTTTTTCTTGGCTAATTCGCATGCTGGATAGCACTCCATTGCATACGCCAAATCCAATACAAATTCCTTAAATTTACTTTTCACTCCGCTATCTGTTGCTGGATACCCATCTCTACATTTAACACTTACCAAAACATCTTGTTTAGTGGCATCCCTTAATTGAGATTTATATGTATAGACATAATCAATTCCATGCTTTTGGGGTTCTTTAGAATTTTCCTTTTTATGTTTTTCTTTATGTACACATGGTACCGTCACCCCACTATTTGCATTGTTCCATCCCATCAGCTCAAGAATGTTCTTTACAATTTGTTCTCCATATTCGCCCGAACTTTTCGCTTTTTCACCACCGGCCATTATATTTGCACCTCCTAATCTTCATCATTATAATATATTTTATAGTATTTTCTTTTCTTTTCCCTATCGTAACCTTTCTCAATCAGATTATCAATGTCATCTACAGTATCACTAAATTTAATCTCCACATTATCATCTAACTTGATGCATTTCTTTATTGTCTTCTTAATTTTAGTTACAGCATTCGACGATATACTAAATTTGTTATCTACATCATACGAATCTATATAAACTTTAAATTTATCCGATTCTTCCTGATTATCAAATACTTTTTCTGTGAATTTTTCCAAATCAAATTCTTCATTATTTTCAAAATACTCTACAGAATTGTTCATCAGTTCCAATCTTTTTTCAGGTTCTATATTTTCTTTTTTAGCAATATATTTTTTACAAGACTTCAATACCTTTGCTGTATTGGTATATTCATTTTTTTCTTCCTCAATCATCAAAAAATTCTTTTTCCAATACATAGCATCATTAATATTTCTATCCACAATATATACCTTATAATTTGAATCTGACAAATTAAATATAAGACAACCTTTATCCAATTTCTTAGGATTAATACCCTGTTGACATTCAATATCATATCTCTTTCCATTACTATTTACTTGCAAATAATAATCCTTAGATTCCGATTTATAAATTCCTATTGCATCAGTAACATTATCATCTATTATGCAATTTTGTAAATAAACTATATACAATTCTCCTGCTTTTATATTGGGATGCACTGACACTTCATACAAGTGTTTAGCAATATTGACAGATTGTTCATAAAACTCACTTGGGTTTTCAAATATATGTTTAACATAATTATATATTTCATTCATTGCAATATCTGTTTCATGTACAAATCTATATGTTACATCAAATTTAAATGTAGAAAAAAAGAATTGTTTCAAATATTGATTTGTTACTTCATTATTAGCATCACATATTTCCGTTGATATCTCTAACGATTCACCTTTAACTTTATTTCCCACATTATGAATAATCATATTTTTTATATTTACACTTGAAAAATCCTGCACGTTCTCACCACTTCCCTTTCCAGAATCAATTATTGCTTTTTTATGCCATCATCCTTTTCTGCTCTCCTACATTACGAATAACAACATATTCCGCTTCTTCTTTTTCTTTCTCCAACAGTTCCTTTGCAAACACTGCAATCGGTTCAGCAACAGCCAATGCCAATCTTACCGGCACTGCATTCCCGATTTGCTTATAAACCAAATCCAACTTTGCATTATCGTTTCTATTACTTGTTCCCCTGCTAAACTCATACCAATCAGGGAATGTCTGTATTCTAGCAATCTCTTTAACCGACAGCCTTCTATTGTTTTCTTCACCATCACTAAAGATATATTTGTCTTTACCTACATGCACCATAGGCTCTCCTGCCGGATGGATAGGTGCCTGTCTACCAGATGCCTGAATCGTAAAACTTGGTTGTGTCCAAAGTTTCTTTCGGTTACGTGACATAAAAATGGTCGAATACGAACCGGTAAAATAATCTCCCGGATTATCTTCCAAATCACCAATCGCATCACGAAGCGTAACTACTTCTTTTAAGCCTTCAACACCATACCCATGTGTTGGTTCTGGATGTACATATTCAAAGTCTATATCATTTCTGACACCAACCAAAATCACTCGTTCTCTTATCTGTGGCACACCATATTCTGCCGAGTTTAAAAGTTTGTGATATATTGTATATCCCGCTGCTGCAAAATCCTGAACAATCTGTTTAAAAACCTCGCCCTTGCCAAGAGTCATCATTCCTTTTACATTCTCAGCCACAAAAATTTTCGGTTTGCTCTGCATCAAACAACGAATAAAATGCAAATATAAAAAGTTTCTCTTATCATCAACCAGTCTCGGTCCAGCCTCAGAAAAACCCGGACAAGGGAAACCTCCTAATACAATATCCGCCTTAGGAAACTCCTTTATCTTTCTTATATCGCTTTTGTCCATATATATATATTTACCCGCATTCTGTGCATAGGTTTCTCTTGCCTCATCAAATATATCGTTTACATAAATCGTATTAAACACATTATTATTAATGTTTTCATCAAAAACCTTTTTATCAGCAAATGCAGCTTCCATAACTTCTTCACCCATAACGGCTTTTAATCCAGCTAATTCAAATCCTAAATCAAGACCACCACATCCCGAAAACAATGACAGCAAGTTCCATTTATTCGGATCATAGTTGAGTTTATCAAACTCTATTTCTTCACTACAATCAGCAAACGCTTGTCTTTCTTCTTCAATTTTAGCATTCAAAAGTTCCTTGACTTCATCCACTTTATAATCTGGAGCCGGCTTAAATTTGCCACGCCCTCTTTCTTCTAAAATAACAGCCATGGTTTCACCTCTAAATTATTCTATCTGTCCCGGCATTGTCATCATCAATGTCGTCTGTTGTTTTAATGTTTAGCTTTTTCATATAATGCAACAACCTGTTCGCCACTTCATTTCCCTTAACAGTTAATGGCTGATCATACACCAATTCGGGAACAAGTTTATTGTCTTCAGCATTCCAATACACTTGAACCGAAAGTGGTCTGTCTCCATCCCATTTTCCAGCAAATGTACGATAATTCAATGCCTTACATGCAAAGTAAATATCAGGGTGCATCTTCACATACTCTTTAATCGGAACCATTTTATCAATTACGTCTTGTGCCGAATTTACATTTTCATCCATCAATATGTAATTGGCTATGCCGCTATTCTCAATAACCTGTCCTGACACCATAGCATTTCGTTTATCATCTACCAAATTACTACCTGCATACACATCAATAACCTGTTCTTCTGTAAGTAGCATTTTACCTGATAAATCTCCACTATTTTTGTTTAAAAGCTCAAACTTCCATCCCAAAGTGATAGCGCCCTTTTCCGTTCTCTTAAACTTATTCTTATATATGAGCATTCTTTCTTCAAATCTATCACTTATAGCCATTGTCGATTGCTCAATAATATTTACCCAGTCCTCGCCGAATAATTGCTCTGCTCTATCTGCACTCATCTTATTCTCAATAAAATCAGCGTTTTCTTTTTTATATGATATTTTTATTTCCACCTTATCAGATGACGATTCTGCTAAAATATAAATATCTGTTTTAGGCTCACCTTTATGGCATGTTGGTTTTCCTGAAAGAATTATTTTATAATTCTTCTCTTGGAACACGAACTCTGTTCCTTCAGCCATAAATGCTAATATTCTTCTTTCTGCATCACCAAAATCACCCATAACAAGACCTCCTAGTATTGTTTTCTACATATCTCTTCTTTTCCTATGTTTTCAAATGAATTAACTTGTGGCTTTCCAATGTCTGTTGCATTTTTCTTAATAAACTCAAACAATTCAGGATAGTTTTCCAGATAATAATACATTTGAGGACATACAAAATTCGGATTAAACTTCCGAAGTGTTTCCAAGTCTATTTCCTTGGTCATCCGAAAAGATAAGATAGGCATGGCATATGTGTGTCTTGTAAGGAAATCATCTACCCTTTCACACACCTGTGCGTCTTCCTTGTATTCCTCTTTCCAAGTGTTGATGTCTATTTTTCGTCCCAGATGAATCTTTCCCACTATCATTTTCATTGGACTACTCACATACATATATGCCAATATTTCTTCATCTGGAAATGTTCTTCTATATTCAAAAATCTTGCTTCCTTCTTTAATCCTGTTATACCATTCAGGTTTAAAGCTTAACAACATTGTCCGCATACCTTCTCCTATCCACCCAAGTCATAAGATTTAGCCATATAAATTATATCATATTAATAAGTCCAATAATCTGTACTCCGGCATCCAATTTTTCTGTGTAGTCCTTGCAGCTATTAGAAAAAAGTATACAAAAACTCAAGATAATTCTACCACAAATACTAGGTTTTCTCCACTACAAGATCTTAACAATTCTATTAATTTTGTATCACCTCCCCCTCCCCTCTCTAACCTTCTCGCCAATCCACTCCAGAAACTTATCAAGCATTGA
>OKTJ01001312.1_pt1 | contig 10127 bp, 6 predicted proteins | sample 1606201 | NCBI WGS metagenome assembly OKTJ01 (sample SAMEA3879536, study PRJEB24766) | human gut metagenome | biome: human-associated habitat; feature: feces | place: USA | collected 1985/1987 | reverse complement strand
CTTCATTTTGTGCCTTATTAAATCCCATCTGATTCCTCGCTTTGACCGATGTTTATTCTGCCTCTGCAGTCTGGCTGAGTTTCTCGATCCCTGCACGAATTCTTTTAAGAGATTCTTCCTTTCCGAGAACTTCCATCAGTTCTGTTGCTCCACCCGGAGTGCTCTGCTTTCCGGAAACTGCTGTACGAAGCGGCCACATTACATAACCGTTCTTATAACCTTTTTCTTTGACAAATGCACTTAAAGAAGCAAACAGTGGATCATTTGTATAATCTTCCTGTTCTTCCAGAACCGGAAGTACTTCTTTTAATACTGTAAGAGAAGTCTCTTCATTTGTTTTCATTTTTTTATGGCAGTACATGGCGGAATCATATTCCGGTACTTCCTCAAAGAAGTCAATCAGAGCCGGAATGTCAGGGAATGTTTCGATTCTGGTCTGTACCATTCCTGCAATCTTTTTGAAGTTGTAGTCTTTCTTCAGAACTTCTTTCATATACGGAAGTGCTCTCTCATAGAATTCATCCGCATCCATTTTCTTGATATACTCACCATTCATCCAACGAAGTTTCGCAATATCAAATACTGCCGGAGATTTATTGATATGATGATAATCAAATACCTGTACCAGTTCATCCAGTGTAAAGATCTCTCTGTTGTCAGAAGGACACCATCCAAGCAAAGCCACATAATTCACAACCGCTTCAGACACAAATCCCTGATCGATCAAATCCTCATAAGAAGCATGACCGCATCTTTTACTTAATTTTTTATGGTTTTCATCTGTGATAAGCGGACAGTGTACATAAACCGGAATTTCCCATCCAAACGCCTCATAGAGACGATTGTATTTCGGCGCGGACGAAAGATATTCATTCCCACGTACGACATGTGTGATCCCCATAAGATGATCGTCTATTACATTTGCAAAGTTATATGTCGGAAATCCATCGGATTTAATCAGGATCATATCGTCCAACTCATTGTTCGGCACTGTAATATTCCCGTAAATCTCGTCATGGAATGTTGTCTCTCCCTCATTCGGAACATTCAGACGGATCACCCATGGTTTTCCTTCCGCAAGGTTTTTCTCCACTTCTTCTTTACTAAGGCCGAGACAATGCTTGTCATAAACAACAATATCTGTTCCGTCGTCAGAAACCGATGTTTTCAGACTTTCAAGACGCTCTTTATCACAGAAGCAGTAATATGCCTCTCCCTTGTCAATAAGTTCCTTTGCATACTTCATGTAGATACCCTGTGCCACACGCTCACTCTGCACATATGGACCGCATCCGCCATCCTTGTCAGGTCCCTCATCATGGACAAGTCCTGTCTCTTTGAGTGTCCTGTTTATAATATCAACAGCACCCTCCACCTGGCGTACCTGATCTGTATCCTCTATACGGAGAATGAAATCACCACCCTCATGCTTTGCAATCAGGTAAGCATACAGTGCTGTTCTTAAATTTCCTACATGCATTCTTCCTGTCGGGCTTGGTGCAAATCTTGTTCTAATCTTACTCATTTTAAAATGTGCTCCTCTATATTAATATTTTTTAGTCATTTTTCAATTTGAAATTATATAACAATATGGAAATTTTATCAATCCTAAGATTGAACTTCCATATCAAGCTCTGCGATTTTATTACCTCATATGAATAGCTTTGATATGCGGTTAAATAACATGCGCCCTGTAATCCTCTTTGTATTTCAAAATTGTTTCTTTTTGTCTGCCCTCATCACAACCATCTGAAGCTTCTGCACATACGCCCTTTAATGCGCTGTCCAGATTATTTATTTCCTGCTCCGTAACACTATATTCCCTGACAATCCGGGCATATCCTGTGTCGTTATTATCAAGCTTATAGGCATATAGACAAGACCACAGTGATTTTCTGTCCCCATTTTGCCTGAATGCCTCAAGATATAAATCCGCTGCTATATCAAATAAAAACAGCTGCACATAGGCTGTAGCCAGATTGTGATATATGTTTCCGTACAATACACGCTCAGTATGCTTTGCATCCTCACATGACAGCAGCTTTTTGTATTCAAAAATTGCTGCAGTGTACTTTTTCTTCTCCATCAGTCTGTCTGCCCTGATTTTCAAGCACTCAAACTCGCTCTTTTCCTCGAGCTCCTTAAGTGCATCATGTGTGTTCTTAAGCTCCTCCTTAGTGCAGTAGCCGCTGTACTCAAGCAGCTCAGTCACAAAAGCAGACAGTCTGCCGTTTGTGGATATAATGGTTCTAAGCTGCATGGCAAGCTTTGGCAGATGTGCATGGTTTTCAATCCAGGTGCACAGCTCAAGACTCATGAAGTCATCATCCAAAAGATATGTATTGTTGATTATATAATAATTAAGCTCCTCTATCGAGTAAACATTTATAGACACACCCTCTATGTAATAGGGCATGGCTGCTATAGCTTCATTACACAGTAATAATTCTCCCATATGCCCTCCTACATAGTCATCTCATAGTGCCAGACTTTGCCCGAGCTCATAAATATTTCGCCAAAGCCTAAATCCTTAATCTCTATATCTATCCTGTCATCAGATACAGGTGTCGCCGTAATTCTGATGCGTGTAGCCCTATCCGGCCTAGGCGGCATATCCGTAAGTCTTAGTGTCTCAATCTTTGCCTCCCTGCTTTTAGGAAGCTGCTTCCAGAAATCCACCTCATAAGAGCCTGAAATTATAACCTCACACTGCCCCTTTGATTCAAACCAATTGCTTCCGGCACTGATAAGATTATAAAACGACAGTTCTCCCTTATCATGTACCTTAAGGCTCAGATTGAACTTCATCTCATTCTCACCCATATATACAAAAGGCCATTCTGCTTCCTTATCCCTCGTGGCTGCCGCATAGCATGCTCCTTTAGTAAAGAGGTTATTGCCCATGAACACTCGTCTGCCCTTGCACAAAAGTGCAACAGACTGCTTCATCCAGCCCTCAGCAAACGTATCCCCCACAAGAAAGACCGTTGAGATAATCTGATTTTTAAAACTCTCGTTTATTATCTCCAAAAAGCTTTTATCCTTATCATTTTTATCCAGGGTATAGCTTATGCTTTCATCTATAGATACTACCTGTGGTATTGTGCGAAGATCCCTCTTTAGGGAATAAAAAAATATACTCTCATTTTCCTGCATAAACATCACCACATCATGAAGCCACAGTGACTTGTCCTGGTTCAGTGCAAAATAATAAAAGCTCTCCTTTCGGTCTATGACCGTAAGCTGTCTGGAATTTATGCCAAGCCTGACCGCCATGCCATAAAACATGCTCACGTTCTCCTTTGTCAGCCTGTCAACACATATAACAAGCTTGTCAAAGAATGAATGGTTACCAAGCTTGGATGGCAGTTCCATAACCTTTTTAAGAAACAAGGCCAAAAGCTCCTCTGCCATAAATGAATCATCATCAATGACTATTTTTTCACTATTCAGTGCTCTCTTAAGCAGCTGGTCAATACACACCATCTCACCGCTTTTAGAGAGTCTTCTTGCCTCATCTCCATAATACCATTTGCCAATGCTCTTACTGCGTGCAAGTACAAGAGGAATCTGAAACTCCTCACTGCCCGCAACAGTGCTGACAGTCTCCGGCTCTTTCATATTCTGTTGAAAATAACTAACCATAGCATAGCTGTCATTTAAGTCTATGCCTATATAGTATGAATTGCCATTATGTCCCATTATAAATCCTCTTAAATCAGCTTAAAAAGCCGCTTAGTCGCAGCATCCAGCCTTTTATATTCGTCTATATTGCTCTTTAAGGTTGTCTCATCAGACAGTGTATCTGAAATTATCATCTCATTAATCAGATCATAGCGGCTGTGATCATTGTCACCCGGTATATTGTTGCATGTAAGACGATTGCTCTCCTTCACCTCTATGCTGTTGTCATGCTCCTCAGTAATATAATACCTGATCAGCTCACCGAAAAATATGACGAAGGTCTTTACGTATATGCCGTCGTACATCTCAACCATATCCTCTGAATTAAACTCTTCGCCATCCTCGTCTCGGCTGTAATGCAGCACAACATGAGCCCCCGGAGTACTCTCATACTGTAAAAATGCCTTGTCATAGATGAAATACTTCTCAAGCAGTCTGTAATCAAGCCTCGCAAAAAAATCAAAATACATATTGTTATATATATAATATTTAAGCAATGTATCTTCAATCTCAAGCTCAGCCTGAGTGATATCCGTTTTTTCAGCAAAATGCTTCAATAGGGCTAACTGGCAGGCATCATTTAATGTTCTGTTTCCAATAAATCGCTTTTCGATAATATCAAAAATAAAATCAGCCTTGCACCCGCCACTATGCAGATATCCATGTGCCACAAGAGATATATAAGCTAAAATCAGCTTATCATTTCCGGCTCTTTTATAGTATTCCAGAAAGATATCCGATATCTTTTCAGGCTCAATCTGCGTATAAATACCCTGTTCGAGAATACGCTCATCAAGCTTCATGGAAGATATTGAAAACTTATCAGCGGCATGCCACAGGTTAATCAGCTCGTCTGTAGGCCCGGTATAGTTTTCACACAGGTATTTAAGCACCAGGTCACTGTATTTGCCTGTTTTAAAGGCAGATATGGCAAGCTGCACCATAAAATCATCATCTACATGCTGCACCTTAAGCGCATTCTCACACAAAACCACCTGCGATGCGGCAGCAAGCATGTCTATTCCATACTCCATGGCCATATCATATGCCTTTTCATAGAGGCGGTTTGATACAAGCATGTCAATAAGATATTTTCTTGCATCCTTTTGCAGGGTATCAAAATTAATACTTTGCAAAAACGGCCTGAGGTAATCCTCATAATCGTGAAGCTGACAATATTTTAAAATTCTGTATCCCATAACAGCTTTGTAGGAATCAGAAAAGGATTCACTATAAAATACAGGTTTAAACAGCTTCAAATCACCCTTTGTAAAATCAGAATAATCCCTTACATTCTTAAAATGTGACACTATATACTGTGGTCTGTCTGGCGAGAGGCTTATACACCTGTCAAGGTATTTCTCGGCATCCATCAGCCTCTGCAGTCTGTAAGAGATGCTTTTAACATATCTATAGCCCCTTGAGTCCTCAAAAAGTATAACATAGTCGTTTGAAAACAGTTCAAAATAAGCACACTGGTCTGTAACCGGAACTATCTGAGGCTCCTTCATTTCATTCTGATATATGATGGCTCTCACTATGCGCTTATCAAATACAATAAGCTTGTGGGTATATATAATATCTGAAAAAGCTGCCGAAAGCTCTTCATTGATGAATCCCAACTCAAGCATATCCTCGTATAAAACAGCCAGATTGTCATCAATATGCCTAAGCTGTACCTGGTCCATAGCAAACCTGCCCATAGCTTTCCTGTACTTGTGGTAGACCTCAGGCTCTGTTTCCTTGGCAGCAATTATATTATTGTAAAGCACTGCAAGCTTTCGGTATGGCAGCTTATTATCATAGCTGAAATACATCTGGATAATCTTTGGCACAGGGGAAATCTGCCTGTCATCCATCGTAATGAGATACGACTCATACAAGCCTGTCAGACGCAGCTTATTCTCGATACCCAGCTCAAACCATTTATGAAAGCAGGTATCATTTTTGTGTCCCTTAATCAGGTAGCTGCATATGATGCCAACATACTCTGCCTCCGGACATATCTCATAGGCTGCTGTAAGAAGCTCATATACCCTGTTATCGAACCCGCCTGCCAGATCAACCGCCTCAAAAATTGCTCCGGCAAGCTCCTTTGTCAGAGCCTTTTTCTTTACGGCCCAGCTTAGGATGCGAAGCTCAAATACCGACAGCTCCTTTATTAGATAAGGATCCTGTGATATGAGATAATAAGCTTCAATATACAAATACGGAGACGAACAGCCTCGCAGTACCCAGTATTTTATATCTTTAAGCTTACCGGCATTGTCATCAAAATACTGATTCCTCAAAAATAAAAGTACCCAGAACAAAAGCACAGAGTCAGGATTTTCATAAAAAATCAGCTCCACTTCGTGTGTCATATTGTCAATGTATGAAGGCTCTCTCTCTAACAGCGTCATCAGATACAGATAATAGCCCCAGATTGGAGCTTTCTTATCAGGATTACTGTGCTTGAAATCATCAAGAATCCACTTAGCTTCCTGCCTTTGCCTGTTGATAATAAATGCCTGAGCCTTCATCAGCTCATACATATGCTCATCCGGCACGAGTGCATGCAGGTGGTTTAATATGCTTATAGTCTCGTTTGCCCATACCCCGGTCACTATCCGCTTCAGCCTGAAGCCGGTATAAAGCTCCATGATTCCGACCATGCATTCCTTTATGTCCTTTGTCACAGCTATACCACTTATGCTGCCATCATCATCTCTTACACCGGCCGTGATATCTATTGTAAAGCTCTGATATACACCATCAATATATATGCGGCCAAAATTACGTCCGGCATGCATTGCTGATGCATCGATGATATACTCATACAGATAAGTTTTACCTATAAAATCATCATGCGTTAAAACAAGCTTAGACAGCTTTATGAATTCACAATCCGTGCGCAGGCGTATCTCGGTATATCCCCAGTTATCCTTTGTTATGGTAAAGCATCCACTCTGTGGCTCTTTAGAAGCCATAAAAATCTCCTCTGACTTGTCTACACTAATGGAAACAGGCTTTTTTTTGTTTACGCCAATCAGAAACTCCTCCATATTCTGACCAGATGGTCTGGCGCAGGCAAAGCCCTCATAGGTCAGCCTCTCATATACATTGTCATAAGGAATTGTGTTTAAGAAATTGCGATTATAAAACAGATGATAAGCCTCATCCCAATTGGATGCCGCAAGCCTTGTAAAATCATCAAGGCTCTTTACAGCTCCGGTGGATGCTTCCGCATAGAGCCTTGTGATTCTTGCACAAAAAGAAAGACTGTACTCTATCTGATTGCATACAATCACAAATTTGCCCTCGCAGGCATCGCCCTCCGTGAGCCCCTTACTGTTAAATTGATAACGAATCCTGACTTTCTCGCCCTCGAAGTGCGGATTCAGACACTCCATCCTTGGATTAGTCGAATAAACTATGCCACAGATTTTTATCTGATTCGTACTTTCTATTACAAAGCTTCCCGCTTCGCTTCTTCCCTCAATGACCGAAAGGTCTATTGTCTCCTCTGAAAACGCCAAAATCGGTTTCGTGCCATTAAATCTGCCGGCAGCTATCTGCCCTATACGTGCTCGCACAATTGTTACCCCGTTTACGTTAAATGTTGATTTTTTATACACTTATTATATAATGTAAATTATATACGATTTGCAATGCTGTTGCAATGCAAATCAGAAAGGAAATTACAGCTAATGATAGAACAAAAGGAGCATTTTCACGGCAGTGACCTTGAAAAAATAGAAAAAATATACGGTATAAAGAAAGAAAATATTGTGAGCTTTGCAGCAAATGTCAACCCACTCGGTGAATCCGGTAAACTAAAGACGGCACTGTCTGAGCGCATTGATGCAATCACAAAATACCCTGACAGGGAGTATACTTCTCTCAGAAAGGCTATCGGCAGCTACTGCAAGTGCGATTACAATCACATAACAGTCGGAAACGGATGCACGGAGCTCATCTCACTTTTCATTCAGATTACAGCTCCCAAAAAGACAATTCTGTTAGGCCCGACTTACTCTGAGTACGAGCGCGATTTAAGGATAAACGGCAGTGATATCTCCTACTATTTTCTTAAGGAAAAGGATGATTTTAAGATTAATTCGGATGAATTTATCTCTGCAATCACAGCTGATACCGACCTTGTCATCATCTGTAATCCCAACAATCCGACCGGCAGTCTTATCACACCGGATAAGCTCAAAACAATTTTAACCCACTGTAAAGAGACAAATACTTATGTGATGATAGACGAGACATATATAGAGTTTGTGCCGGATGTTGATGAGCTTTCAGCAATACCTCTGACTGAATTGTTTGACAATGTGATTATTTTACGCGGCACATCCAAGTTTTTTGCCACTCCGGGACTTCGTCTGGGCTATGCCATCACATCAAATTCACAAATTCTTACAGACATAAACACAAACAAAAATCCGTGGATGATTAACTCTCTCGCCGTTGTTGCAGGCGAAACCATGTTTTTGGATGAAGAATATATAGATAAAACAAGAAGCTTGATACTTTCGGAGAAAACCAGATGCAGACAATTGATTGAAGAATCACACAAATTCAAGCTTTATCCATCCTACAGCAACTTCTATCTACTTAAGATACTTGATGAAGGCGTGGATGCACATATGCTATTTGAGCGCGCCATAAGGCAGGGCATGATGATAAGGGACTGCTCTACCTTCCCCGGGCTTGAGGAGCGGTTCATACGATTTTGTATAATGAAGCCAGAGGATAATACAAGGCTTATTAATTGCCTTACACAATGATGCTAAATGCCTTTATATAAACATAACATATAACCAAAAAGCCTCCGGAAGGATTTAATCCAGCCGGAGGCTTTTTTTATAAAGCAAAACATAGAATATACTTTAAGGTCTATATTATTTTGCAGATAAGAACTCGTCAATACCCTTTGCTGCAGCTTTTCCTGCACCCATGGCAAGAATAACCGTTGCAGCACCTGTTACGGCATCTCCACCTGCAAATACACCCTCTTTTGAGGTTGCACCTGTATCCTCAGTAGCTACAATACACTTTCTCTTATTTGTATCGAGACCTATTGTTGTAGAGGAAATAAGTGGATTTGGCGATGTACCAAGTGACATGATCACTGTATCGCACTCCATCTCATACTCAGAGCCGGCAATCTCAATAGGGCTTCTACGTCCTGATGCATCAGGCTCTCCAAGCTCCATCTTGATAAGCTTAACACCCTTAACCCAGCCATTCTCATCTACAAGAATCTCTGTAGGGTTCTCAAGGAGATCAAAGATAACTCCCTCTTCCTTAGCATGATGCACTTCCTCTTTACGTGCAGGAAGCTCTGCCTCACTACGTCTGTATACAATGTGTGTCTCAGCACCGAGACGAAGAGCTGTTCTGGCTGCGTCCATGGCTACGTTTCCACCACCTACAACTACAACCTTTTTGCCTTTTGAGATAGGAGTCTCATAACCCTCTTTAAAAGCTTTCATGAGGTTATTTCTTGTAAGGAACTCATTAGCTGAGAATACACCGTTGGCCTGCTCACCAGGGATTCCCATAAATCTTGGAAGTCCTGCTCCCGAACCGATAAATACAGCCTCAAAGCCTTCTTCCTCCATAAGTTCGTCAATCTTAACTGACTTTCCGATAACTACATTTGTCTCGATTTTAACACCAAGTGCCTTGACATTCTCTACTTCTGCCGCAACAACCTTGTCCTTTGGAAGACGAAACTCCGGTATTCCGTAGCTTAATACTCCGCCGGCAGCGTGAAGTGCCTCAAAAATAGTTACATCATAGCCAAGCTTTGCAAGGTCTCCGGCACATGTAAGTCCTGCAGGACCTGAACCGATAACAGCAACCTTTTTGCCGTTTTTCTCTGCGGCTGTCTTTGGCTTGATGCCATTCTCTCTGGCTGTATCAGCAACAAATCTCTCGAGCTTTCCGATTGAGACAGGATCGCCCTTGAAGCCTCTGATACACTTGCCCTCACACTGGCTCTCCTGTGGGCATACACGTCCACATACAGCAGGAAGTGCTGATGACTCTGAAATAATCTCATAAGCCTTTGTGAAATCACCATTTTTAACCTGCTCAACAAATGCAGGAATATTGATAGAAACAGGGCAGCCCTTCATACACTGTGCATTTTTACAGTTTAAGCATCTGCTTGCCTCTGCCATTGCCTCTTCTTTATTGTAGCCGTAGCAAACCTCTTCAAAGTTTGTGGCACGAACCTTAGGATCCTGCTCTCTGACAGGTACTCTCTTTAATACATCGACTTCCATTATTTGTCACCTCCGCAGTTTCCGCAGCCACCGTGATGTGTTGCGCCCTCTTCATAGGCAAGCTTAGCTCTGCCTTCCTCTGTCTTATATTGCTGCTGTCTCTTCATAGCCTGATCGAAATCAACGAGATGTCCGTCGAACTCCGGTCCGTCTACACAT
>OKTJ01001303.1_pt1 | contig 10197 bp, 10 predicted proteins | sample 1606201 | NCBI WGS metagenome assembly OKTJ01 (sample SAMEA3879536, study PRJEB24766) | human gut metagenome | biome: human-associated habitat; feature: feces | place: USA | collected 1985/1987 | reverse complement strand
TCGAAGGCCGCGTCATCGATGAAAACGGAAACCTGTTGGCGAATGCTTTTGCCACACGCTATCACGCCGATGACCAGTTCGGAAAGGATTACATCCAGAACGCTGGAACCGCTGCAATTCGCAAGGCTCTCGGTAACTGTGGATTTGGAACTCCCGCCAATGCAGAATACATCGAAGGAGTTACGGTTTGCCATGAGGCAGCCGAACTTACCGATGCTCCTGTTGACGACGGTGTAGAAGCCAAGATTCCTGTCCCGCCTATCCCGAAAGAAGTTGTTGAAGCCGAAAAGAAGACTGCAACGCGAACTCGGAAGACTGCCAAAAAGCAGGAACAGCCGAAAGAAGCTGCACCGATTGAAACCAATCCGCAGACTGAACCTGAACCGAAGCCCGAACCGAAGCCTGAACCAGCATATACGCCGATTCCGGTTCCGCCTGTTCCCCGTGAGCAGGAAATTGCGAAAGAGCCTAAAACGTTGGAAGAAGCCTTGAGTTTCAAGGTTCCTTGTGGGCGCTATGGCGGTCAGACCATGAAACAGTTATTGGACAGTGGCAACACTGCAGCCATCACTTATTTTCTGCGGCCTTTGTATACGGGGAAACCTGTTCAGGCTGCTGCTCGTATTCTTGCAGGTCAATATAACCTGTAAAGAACTATGGGTCAGAAAGGGGATGGTAAAAAAGAGAAAGGATGAATAACAAATGCTAAGCATGGAAGCAGTTCTTGGCATCGTTGGAGCTAAGACACGAGGAGGAGTATCACGCACCGGCGAAATAGAAGTCCAATGTCCTATGGGAGTATGTGGCCATAAAAAGAAACCGGTGTATTTCTCTGTAAACTTAGAAAGAGGTCAGTATAACTGCTTCCATTGCTGCAGCGGATGTCCGTACAGTGGTGGAATAGTTGACCTATTTTGTCTGTTCAATGGACTTGACCCTAAGAAGCGGCAGGAAGCAAACAAAGCGTTGGCAAATGCTTTGGATGGTAAACCTGTCGAATCAAGGGTTACGCTCAAGTATCAACCGGAACCAACGGTTGATGTCAAATCGGATGAAGAATTGGATAAGGTATACAGAGCAGTATTGAATGAACTGACGCTGAAACCTGAACACCGGAACAATCTTCTCAAACGGGGCCTTACCAATGAGGTGATTGACAAATGCCTATATCGTTCCGTACCGGAACGCTGGGTGAGTGTCTTTGCCAAACTCAAAAAGCGAGGTATTTCTTTTGAGGGAGTTCCGGGATTCTATGAGAAGAATGGAAAGACTTTTTCTGCCTGCTCAAAATCAGGATTCTTCATTCCGTATTTTAACTCAAAAGGTCAAATTGTAGGGATGCAGATTCGATTTGACAAGGGTGACAAACGATATCTCTGGTTTTCGTCTGCCGGATTTCAAGGTGGATGCAGTGCCAGAAACATTGCGAGCTACGGTATTCCTGGTGTTATGCCGGAATGCAAAAAAGGTCAAATCGTGTATGTTACGGAAGGGGCACTCAAAGCTCACATTGCTTGTGAGCTAAGCGAGAGCCATGAACCGTACATAGCCCTTGCGGGAGTCAACTGCTTTAACCAATGGGAAATGACCTGTGAGTATCTGAAATCTCAAGGAATTACCCGCGTGGTGGATGCGTTCGACTCTGACCGAGAGAGTAATGAGCATGTTAAAAATGCACTTGCAAAACTTTATGAAATCGCGTCCCGATATGGTATCACGATGACTCGTTTTAACTGGGGCACGACATATAAAGGCGTGGATGACTATTACCTTGCATTTAAGCAGGGGAAAGTATTCCGGCCTTTTGTTCCGAATACCACAAACGAGACAAACAGCATAAAGTTCGTGCCGTTTGTCCCGGTGAAAACAGCATAAGAAAAGGAAAATTATTATGGCTTACAATCAAAAAAATCAGAACACAAACAAAGAAGATGATTTCGTCATCTACCAACTTCAGGGACAGAAAAGTTTTCTGAAATTCAAGATGGACTGGGCGAATATTGGCAAGCTGCATTTATCGTTTGTTGCCCATACTGGACGGCAAAATGGATGCAAGCAGACGGATTTTATCGAAGCAGCTCTCGATGTTGAGGGCGGTAGCGGTGCAATCTATCTTGCGGAAGCCGTCTTGAACGGCATGATGGGCCAAAAGCGTATCCAGGCAATCAAGAAAGCCAAGGAGACGCAGGCAAAGTATCCCGAGGAGCTCTTTGTGTACAACGGCGGAAGCCCGGCACGCAACGACCGTCCTGTGATGTGGCGGCAAATTTCGCTCATTCCTGGTACGAAATCGGCTTATGTGTTCCAGGCAGTGGAAGCAGAAGGTATTCAGAATCAGATGGGTGGATACCAGAAAAAGCCAGATGCGGAAGTCAAGCGCATTCTTGTCAGCTGCTCTAAGGAAGACCTGATTGGCCTTGCAGGGGCATTCAAGATGCACTGGACCGCATATCTGTCCAACGCAGAACGGTATACTCAGCACATGACGAATCATCGGGAAGCTCCGGCTGCAGCAAGTGACGCACCTGTTCAAGCTCCGGCACCCGCTGTAACACAGGCACCTCCTGCACCGGTTCAGAACGTCAACATCCCCGACACGGCCTACACCATCTACGATTCTATCGGTAACTGGATGCGGGTCGCAGGAACCCCTGAACGGGCTCTTGAAATGCTGCAGAATGCTATTACCACGATGAAGACCAAGGATGGCTATGTCCGTCGTGATAATAAGGAGTATGAGGCGGCAAAGGAAATGATTCTTTCGGGAGCAAAGAAGGGGTTCAATACCGTTTCTTTGTACAACGGTGATAAAGCCGTCCAGCTGTATGTGACGGTTTGCCCGTACGTTCTCTAATCATAACAGCAGTGGTATCTATCACAGATGCCACTGCTTTTTTGTTTGTTGCTGAAATGTGCGAATTGTAGAAAATTAAAATAGGTGGCCAGACGAACGCGAAGGAGGCGATTATTATGTCGGCTATCAGTAATGTTGTGAACTATTTTCAATCTCTTTATCAATCTGGTGATATCAAGCTGGCTGTTGATATTGCATTGATTGTGATGCTGATTTGGTTTATCATGCGCGGCGTAAGTCGTTTGTTTGAGACTCTAGTTCTTGGAGCCATCACGATTTATGGCGTAAACATGTTTCTTAATTATATTGGCGTTACGGTTGACTATCAAGGACTGTTGAGCCAGATTGGATTCTATCTGAATCAATTTCTAACCTTCATCAATAACAATTTACCGAGGTGACATTTTTGGAAGAGAATAACATTGTGCTTTCCCGCACACAACGAATGAAAGATTTTGTGAAAAGTTGGGCACTGCCGGTCATTTGCTTTGTGGTGTTCTGGCTGATTTTCAAATTCGTCCTTATGACTTCCATTATCCCAACACAGTCAATGTATCCGACTCTTTCGGCACCGTGCTTTACGGTTGGAGTGAGAACGGACGTTTTGAACAAGCCTTACGAGCGCGGCGACATTGTTCTGTTTCAACGTGATGATGGTAACGAACGCTTTTATGCCAAACGAATCGTTGGTATGCCTGGAGATGTGCTGGAAATCAAGCACGGGCAGACATATATTAACGGTGTCGAATACGAAGAATCTTATTTGAACGAAACACCGGAAGACCTTGACTTTGGACCGTTTCAGGTTCCGGAAGACCATTATTTTATGATGGGCGACAACCGAAACAATTCGTATGATTCTCGGTATTGGGATGAACATTTCGTTCCGGCCAACAAGGTTATGTCTAAGGTGTATCTGCATTTTCATCTGGGACTTTCAGACAAAGACTCACAAGATGATATGGCTGTTCAGAAAGGAGAAAACTGATGGGTAACAACAAAAAGCGGGCAAAGAGCGCTGCTGAAAATCCGATTATTATCATTGCCGTTTTCTTGGTACTGGTTGCAATCACGCTGATTGCGAGCTTTGCTGTTGCGAAAGCCAACAAGATTGATATTACCGAGCTTGTTTTGAACGGTGATATTGAGCTTCAGGTTGGTGAAGAGGAAGCAGTTGGCTTCAATGTTGCCACCGCAAAGACCGAGGACAACGACAAGGTGGTTGCTGCTGTGAACCGAATGAAGCTGGTCTGGACCGTGGAAGATGAATCCGTCGCGGTTTACGATGACAGCGAAGGCGTACTGAGAGGTGTGTCTGAGGGTTATACCGTCTTAACTTTGGCTACCGAAGACGGTAAATTTTCTGATTCCTGCACTGTAACTGTTGTTCCGGCAGAAGCCGAGCAGACACCGGAATCAGCCGTAACAACAGCAGAAACGGCAAATCAATAAAGTGACTTGCTAAAGCGTGCGATACCCCTTGTAACGTATGGCCGTTCACCATTTGGTGGGCGGCCTTTTTTGCGCTTCTTTTTATCTGGCAGCAGGGAAAATCTAGTTTTGCACTATTTTTACTTGCCCATTTATGCGAACCGAATACAATAAAAATTGTACGATAGATAACAAACATCGATACGGGCATAATGCCTTTCGTACAATTCACAATTTCGCTTAATGAGGCGGACTTCCCACATTGGGAGGCCCGCCTCTTTTTGCATTATAAAAAAGGAGCGTAAGAATTATGAGCACTACTATCAACAACACCACCACTACCAACAACAATGTAACCATGAACGCACCTGCCTCAGCAACTAGCGCGGTCGTCAACACAACCATCAACACAGCTGCCGTGACACCCAACTTAAAGGACCCCGACCTTGTGGATTTCACACTGGATGGGGCAGAAGCACAGTACAAGGCTGGCGAGTACGACAAGCTGCTTGCACAGTGCAAGCAGGACGCAGCAAATACTAAATGGCTTGAGGAGGGGATTCGTGACATTCGTTTTGAAGCGAGTCATGATGAACCTCTTTGTGCGGATGAATACGCCAAGCAGATGAAAGTGAGCGAAGAAGCGGTCCTTGATACGCAGCAGAACGCAGGGCTGAATCTGACCACCTGTATCGGCAAGAAGCCGGTAGGGGACAGTGCAGTCCGCAGCATTTGCGACAGAGGCATGATTGGCATGAACTGCTACGAACTGCTTCGCAAAGAACGCCGCGAGAGCTTGAAAGAGGTCTTGAACCTTATCCTGGCAGAACGGAAAGGTGCGGTACAGGTTAAGTACAGTTACGACAAGGTTCGTGCTGTGCATTCTGCCCGCTATGCAGCTATCGGAAACGATAAGCTCCTGAAAATCATGGACGATTATATGGACCAGAACTGGCCCGACCGTGAATTCGAAGGCGGCTATTTGTCTCACGAACTTATGAAAGTGGTCATCGACCTTGGAGCCTACAAGCAGCAGTTCTTCCGCAAACTTCCTTCTGGATTTTCTGCGGGGTATACTCCGGCAGTCATGATGATTAGCTCAGATGTTGCTGCATCTGCTGTACGCCTGATTCCGTGCTTGAATATGGGCAGCGGCATTGTGGCACCCATGGCTAAAGATGTGGCGATTCCGCATATCGGTGAAGACATTGCAGCGCGAGTTACGAATGCTTTTGTGGCTTTGCTTGCGTATTTTGACGATGCGGCTACCGACCTGGATAAGCTGCGTAATGTTCTAATTCGCAACAGTAAAGCAGCGCTTGTTCGCGTTTTGAAAAGCGGTGGTATGCCGAAGCAGGAAGCACTGGAAGCTCTCGAAGGCTTTGACGCTGTGTATGGCGATATGCCTGTAACTGCTTTGGATATCTACTTGGCAGTATGCGATGCATACGCTGGTGTGGTTCGCAATCACACTCAGGATGCTAAGAAGATTTTCGCTGCCGCTGACTGCGTTGCACGCTGCGCTCGTACTCGCTGGAGCGATGTGGATATGCCTGGTAAGGAGGAGCTGTAATGGTAAAACCTAAAAATGTATTTATCCTGCTGGTTATAGCCGTACTTGTGTATGGCTTGTGCCGCTGACTTTGAAAGGAGAAACAACCAATGGCAAGCTATGATGGCACCAACAAATCCAGTGCGGGATGTGCGCAACATCTCCCGTACTGGGAAATCAATACTCCCTACACCAGGGAACTCTACAATGAGGCAATGGCCGAGGCAAGCCCGGAAGCAGTTAAATTCTGTAACCCGGACGGCTATAATGGCCCTGAAATCGAGGTCGATGCAAGCACCTTGACGGAGGACCAGTGGCAGGCACGGCGTGCAGACCATTTGGGCGGTTCTGACATTTCCGCTATCTTTGGCGCAAACAAATTCAAGACGAATCTTGATTTGTTCTACGCCAAGACTGGAAAGCAGCCGATTGTCCCGGAAGAAGAAACTTCTCAATCCCGGTTGAATAAGCTGTGGGGTCATATCTCGGAGGAGTATGTAGACGCTTGGCTGTCGGAACGGTATCCGTACAACGATATCATCACCGATACCAACATCTATTCCATGCCGGGAAAGCCTTATATCACGGCCAACATTGACCGTATGATGCGCAAGCCGGACGGCTCGTATTGCTTGGTGGAAATCAAAACTACGAGCTCGTTCAACAAGGCTGAGTGGGAGAATGGCAATATTCCTATTCCGTACATCTATCAGGTTCGCACTTATATGGCGATTCTTGGCGTTTGGGAATGCGTTGTGGTCTGCATGTTTGACCGCGATACGCTTATCGCAAATACCATCAAACGTGACCTTGATGAGGAGATGCGCATTATCCAGGGATGTGACGACTTCTGGCAAAACCATGTTGTCCCGCGTATCCCGCCCGAACCTCTTGGTGATACCAAAGCCCTCATGGATACCCTGCATCGTTATACCGGCGATGCCAACAAGTCTGCGCCCGGCATTTTGTTGGGCTCTGAATACGCAGAACTCTGTAAAGAGTATACGGACGCTTATGCTAAGTATAAGGCTGCCAGCGATGTAGCTAAAGGGTACGAAGCCCAGTACAAAAAGCTGGCAGTGCCTTTTGCGATGGCTATGGGCGTTAGTACCCAAGGGACTGTCATTGGTCCAGATGGACTCAAATGGCTTGTTAAGCTCACCCCCAAAATGAGCAACGCATCCATTGACCGGCAGAAACTCGAAGCATTGTACCCCGATGCTTTCAAAGCCTGTGACGTTCCCAGACGTGAAACGAGCCGGACATTAACGATAAAGGTGGTAAAGAAATGACATTACGAGAACATACTGGACGTACGGTTGAGTTCAGACTGCTTGAACGCAATACCAACATTGACTTTGCGGAGGATTGGCTGAATGCCGGAGCTTTGCAGCGTGACGTTGACGGAGCATATCTTGTGGATAGCATTGATTATATTCTCGATTATGTGAAAGATGCAATCAATGGATGCAATCCAGATGTAGAAGGCAAGTTGAATGCAAATTTATTTTGCTTTTAATTCGCTTTTTGCTTGACAGTGTATGCGGCCGGAGTAAAATGTTAATTAGTTAATAGATATCATCTTACTTCCACAGCGGCAGCTTGAAAAGTTGTCCTCCGGAACCAAATCCGGTCGTGGTTCATTTTTCATAATTCGCTTAGAAGCGGACTTCCTGTTTTCAGGGAGCCCGCTTTTTTGTTTTGAATTTTCAGTGCATTGCGCTGTTTTTAATAGATGTCCGAACAGCTAACTTCAGTTAGTCTGCACAACAAATCACAATCCATACTAATGGAGAAAGGAAGGTAATCTATTATGATTATCAACAATGTTAAGTATCTCACCCTGTCGGAATACTGCGAAGCAGTGAATGCTGAACGCAGCAAGACTGGTCTCAACCCGATTTCTGAGGGAGCTGTCCGCACTAAGGTCGCTCGCCATCAGATTCCGGCCGAGAAAATCGGCTGTCAGTGGATGGTAGTCTCTGGTACTCCGTGGCCCGAGAAAACCGTTCGCTAACCGATTCCCGTATCCAAATCACAACCCAAACAAGAAAGGACAATCATGAAAATGAAAAACTTCAAAATCAACTCCGAAAACATAACCAACATCGCTGCACGAATTGTCGTTGCAGTAGGCATCATCGTTCTGGTGTTTGTTGCGTTCAAACTCGCAGCATTTCTCCTGACCAAAATCCTGTTCCCTTTGCTGGGCGGTGTGATTCAGATACTCTTCGAGGCAACTAGCTGGATTATCCCGCTGTTCCTCATCAGCCGCACCAAGACTTTCCAGAAGGCTTATAACGCAGCTCGTGGAAAGCACGAGGAGAAGGAGAACAAAAACAAATAACAGCACAGCCTTTGTCCGGCACGGCTCATCTGCTTAAAGCGGGTGGGCCGTTTTTTGTTGCAAAATATGAGGATGGCAAAAAAAATGAATGTGTACAAAAGTATGGGCTTGAAACAGGTGACATCGGAACAGGAACCTCATGTGCAGAAAGACCCAAATGGAGAGCAGCGGTGATTCATATGCTTTTTGCTGCTTGCACATCTGTGCGGGTTAGGTACAATTATAAATGTAGCATGGATACCATCTCATTTAACTTATCATTAACACTCATGCGCTCGGTTGCTACACCGGGCGCTTTTTTGATATACAAAGGAGGATTTTTTGATTATGTCATTTTATTATAAACCAGAATGGTGCTTATATGCTGCCAGCGAAGTGGAACGAAATCAGGCTGCAAAGAAGCGCTTTGTTGATGAATATGAAAGCAATGTTTGCTACCGTAAGGAAGCCAAAAACCTACTCAATGATAAAATAATGGGCTTAACGGAAGTCGTACCTTCTCGTCGTGCCGATACGGTGAAGGTGGCTGCCGTTATGAGTTATTTACTATTCAATGAAAACAAGCCAAAATGGACAAAACTTGTACAGCTGTTGGGGCGCGATTTTTCCTATATGCCTCGAATGGTAAGTGCAATGTACGCAGGTACGAAGGCAGCATACGATTTCACAGATGAAATCAACAAACCGGAGAACGTGGCAAAGAGATATCTGTTTTTCTTGTACGGATATGCCAGCCCGGAAAGCCAGCTTCCCCAAAACAAAGATGTCTATGATATCTGGACCCGAAATTTGGCAAATTCAGAAGGCGAAGACAGCGCCATCCAAAGAGAATTCTTTGCGAAACTTGGCACAGGCGTACAGAAAACAATTAGTGACCTTCAGAACAAAGTGATTGCCGATATGAACAAAGCAACTATTGATGTGAAAGTAAACGATAACTTAACAATCCAAAAGACAGAATTCAGTGATTCGAATTACTCCATCATGTGTGATGGCTATGCTATCTGTGAAGATGCTATGTGTCAGGCAGGCGTTGGCTTCAAACCAGTAGCAAACAGACCTCTAACAAAACAAGAGTTCCGTAATATGCAGGCAAATCTCGCGGAGGATGTTCAGTTTGTCTGCAAAGAGGACGATGACAGCTTTTGCTTTGGCATGCTGGAAGCCCTTGTTATGGATGGACTTATCACCGTTGATGATAAGAACAACATGCTGATTTCCCAGAAAGTATCGCAGCAGACGCTTAATCTTATCAATCTTTATAACTTTATGCTTCCTGTTTACGCGTCAGTCTACAACTTGGCGAATGCTTACGCCGATGAAATTCGTAGAGCTGTTTCGCGTGAGCTGTTTGGACAGGATGAGGGTGCTTCGGATGAAATGTTCGTTAAGCAGATTGACGCTCTGAACAAAAAGCTGGTAGACGCAGAGGCTTGTGTAGAGCGAGCTGAAAACAAGGCAGCTGATGCAGACAAGTTGCTGCAGCAGAGTAAGAAGCGCGAAAACGCTCTGACATCCAAGCTGGAAACGGCGTATGCGGAGATTGACGAACTGATGCAGCTGGTTCCGGAAGAGACAGAGGATGATTTGCCAGATGAGCAGGAGGCTCTTGAGGAAGAAACCTTGCAGCCCCATAGCGCTTCCGTGATATCTTCTACGCGGCGCACCGACACACCTGCCAGATACATCTCCATGAGTGCTTCTTCTACGCTGGATTCCCGCCGACGATAACGCTCAATAATCGCTGTTTCAAAGGTAACTCCCTTGAGCCGCGGCACATGGAGCTTAACCTCCCCGGCGGTTGTCATGAGATTGCGATTGTAATGACCGCTCCGATAACCTTGCCGTTGTTCGCTGCGTTCATAACGTCCAGCTTGTGTCAGCTTCTCCGCTTCTGCTTCCAGCAGGCCATTTAGCGTTTCTTCGACGCTTCCCCGCACAAGTTCTTTCAGCTGCCCCTTGATTACTTCCTCGTTCAGGTGTACAATCTTCTCGGACATAGTTTACTCTCCT
>OKTJ01001301.1_pt1 | contig 10220 bp, 10 predicted proteins | sample 1606201 | NCBI WGS metagenome assembly OKTJ01 (sample SAMEA3879536, study PRJEB24766) | human gut metagenome | biome: human-associated habitat; feature: feces | place: USA | collected 1985/1987 | reverse complement strand
CAAATTTAATCTTTCCTATTCACGATCTTGTAGTATTCTCTCGAAGTGATCTTGTATACAATCGTATAGATCACAAGGAAGATCATGCTCACGATTGCGATCGCCATGTTAAAGGTAAAGGTATCCACGATCAGTATCATCCGTAAAAAAAGTCTGACCACGCTGCTTGCCACGATCATATGCATAATCGCTGCTGCGACCGGAAGGTAAAATAATAACATAACCTGTGTCCGGATGGATTCTTTTGCTTCTTTTTCAGTCAGACCGACATTGGAAAGGATCTGAAATCGTTTCTGGTCTTCGTACCCTTCCGACATCTGTTTGTAGTAAATGATCATAACCGTTGCCATGAGAAAGAGTGCTGCCAGAAACATTCCTACAAAAAAGATTCCACCATAGATACTATAAAAAGCGCTCATCTCCTCTGATTTAAAACGAATTGCTTCACGGTTTAATCCCCCCAGTTCCATCAAAGCTCTGACCGTTTCCATCTGTTCTGCTGTCAGAGCTTTTTCTAACTGGTATCCGATGAAAACTTCATACTCATCCGGATTCACTCTCTGTCCGGCTTCCGCCATCAGAGCACAGATCTGCTCATCATCCGGAAAGACAAGAATTTCACGTTCGAAAATTGACATGGTCGAATCAATGATATAGCGGATTGCAGAATACTCTGCCTCTCCTGCTACTGTATACTCTTTTCCCATAAAATTCAGGTTATCACCTTTTTTCCATTCTTTTCCTGAACTGTAGATGAGTATTTCATCATCCTTAAGTGTCAGATTCATATCGGCATATTCGTTATAATCAGCAGCAGACAACAGATACGTAACTATATCGGAGGCTATGTCACTGTCGAATGTATCCGGGTCTGCAATCTTTTGTTTTCCATCTTTTTCCGTGACCATGATATTCCGGTACTGTCTATAAATCTGGTCGGTAGTCACAATCCCATCCTGCTGCAACGCTTTATTCATAGTAACGAAATCATCCATGCCTTTTCCTGCCTCTGACACAGTTTCTGCCACTTTAATATCTGTCGGATATCTGTCATCTATATTTTTCCCGATGAGCATCATCAGTGAAAAGCCACAGGTCAGCAACAGGATCACACCTGTAGAAAGTACACAAATGGACGCCAGTCCTGCTGCATTATGTTTCATCCGGAACATCAGATTCGATACACTGATAAAATTCTTTGTTTTATAGTAAAACTTCGGATTCTTTTTCATGCACTTCAGGATAAAAATACTTCCGGCTGTAAAAAGACAATAGGTTGCGATCACAACAAGCAGAATGCTGACAAATAATATGTTGACCGCACCCCCGATTGACTTAGCAGACAGTGCCAGCTTATATCCCGCAGTCAGTGTTATAATTCCAAGAATAAATATAGGAACTTTCACTTTCGGTTCTTTTTCCCCTGTTCTGTCACTCTGCAGCAGTGCGATCGGTTTTCCAACCCTGATGGAAGCCACATTATAAATCAGACTGACTGCAAAAAGGATAACAAATAAAACCAATGTACTTTTCAGTGCTTCCACTGAGAAAAACAGTCCGTTTACCGGTGGCTGATTGATGATCTTATAGAGAATGAGAAGCATTAATTTGTTCAGAAAAGTTCCCATCATAATTCCTGTAATAATGCTGGTCAAAGCATGAATCAGGCTCTCCGCAGCTAAAATATAGGTAATATTCTTTTTGGACATTCCAAGAACTCCATAAAGCCCCATCTCCTTTTTTCTCGCCCTTATCATAAACTGATTTGTATAAAAAAGAAAAACTGCCGCAAAGACTGCTACGATCTGACCGCTGATTTCCAGTAAAATCGAGATAATCTGTGCACCATAAAACGCTTCCACTCCATCTTTATAAATGTATGGACAATGCGCAAGTGACTGCAAAATATAATAAATCATGACAGTCATCGTTCCTGCAAGCAGATATGGGATCAGTGTCTTTTTATTTTTCTGCATTCCACTGAACACAAATTTTGTCAAAAGCTTATGATTCACTGTCCTCTCCTCCTCTCATCAGAACGGTCACTGCGTCACAGATCTTATCTAACAGCGCACTTCTTGTCATATCACCGCGATAAATCTGATGGAATACTTCACCGTCTTTAATGAACATGACACGGTCGGCATAGCTTGCCGCCACATTGCTGTGTGTTACCATGAGAATCGTCTGACCTGTCTGGTTAATCTCACGAAGCTGCTTTAACAGGTTGGTCGCTGCCTTGGAATCTAGTGCCCCGGTCGGTTCATCTGCCAGAAGGATTCTCGGATTTGTGATCAAAGCTCTTGCAATTGCGGTTCTCTGTTTCTGCCCGCCGGACACCTCATAAGGATATTTCTTCAAAAGCTCCACAATTCCAAGCTGTCTGGCAGCCTTTTGTACTTTTGCATCCATTTTCTTGTAATCCTCTCCTGCCAGCACCAGCGGCAGTTTGATATTATCTTCGATGGAAAAATTATCCAGGAGATTAAAATCCTGAAAGATGAATCCGAGATTGCTTCTTCTAAAAATCGCACGCTCATTGTCCTTTAATGTGGTGAAATCTTTTCCATCCACCAGCACTTTTCCGGCGGTCGGTGTATCAAGGCTTGCAAGGATATTCAGAAGCGTTGTCTTACCACTTCCTGATTCTCCCATGATCGCCACAAATTCTCCCGGTTCCACACTGAAATGCACATCTCTTAATGCGGTGACTTCGTCCCCGCCCATACGTGTTTTATATACTTTTTTGATATGATTGACTTCTAAGATTGACATATATTTACCTCCTTGTTTGTAAGACTATCATAGCAAAAAAGGAAATGTAGTGCCCTTTCTTTGGCTTACATTTCCTTGTCATAATCTTACATTTTTGTAAGAAAAGTATGTTACTCTTTTCAAGATCTACATATTCACAAGATCTCCCTGCTGCACTTTTTCGCACTGAAGAGTAATCATCACAGTCGTTCCCTCTCCCTCTTTCGAAGCCACAGAAATCCCATGCCCAAGCTTTTCACACACACCTTTGCACAGATAAAGTCCAAGACCGCTCGCCTTCTTATCCATCCTGCCGTTATATCCGGTAAAGCCTTTTTCAAAAATCCTCGGCAGATCCTCACTCCGAATGCCGATTCCCGTGTCCTTTACCAAAACTCTCAAACCATTTGCAGATTCTTCCGCCGAAATCTTCACACTTCCCTGCTTTGTATATTTTAACGCATTCGATAAAATCTGTTCCAACACAAAACAAAACCATTTCTCATCTGTAAGCACTGTATAATCCAAATGTTCCAGCTGAATGGAAATATGATTGTAGATAAAAATTGCTGCATATTTTTTTACTACCTGCCGGACTAATTGTTCCAGTGAATTTCGCTCAAGCACAAGATCATTGCTCATTTCTTCAAAGCGGAGATAATTCAATGCCATCTCCACGTAACTCTCTATTTTAAATAATTCCTGTCGGCATACTGCCGCATCCTGCTTTTCTCCCTGCAAAAGAAGATTCAAAGCTGCGATCGGAGTCTTGATCTGATGTGCCCACAATGCAAAAAAGTCCTGCTTTTCCTGTAATTCTTCCCATTGTCTGCTCTCTTTTGAATTGCTTTCCTGCTTTTCTTTGCTTTCTTTTTCATATTGCTCTGTTCTCTTCCGGAATCCCCGGTACTGCATACACAAAGTGGTCACCCAGAGTATCAGAAATATACTTGTTAAATAAAAGGCATATTCTGCCGGAAGCTGATATAAATTGGATACTATAAACATTAGGAGCAGGAAAACAGGAGCCATCAATAATAAGCCTATATTTTCTGACAAAAATTTTCTATGTAAAATTTTTCCTGTTTCTTTTTTCATCTGCATGTTTTTGCTCATTATCTAACTCCTGTATTTTCGCTAAAAGAATACAAACTCTCTATGATTCTCTTGCTGCCTGCGACGAAAATTTCAACATTATGCTCCAACAAGATATCCAAGTCCCCTCTTTGTTGTGATGAAATCATCCACTCCAGCGGCTTCTAATTTTTTTCGTATTCTTGTGATGTTGACCGTCAGCGTGTTGTCATCCACAAATTCATCATTGCCCCAGAGACGTTCCATAATCTCTTCGCGGCTTACCACTTTTCCCTGTTTTTCCATTAATGTCTTTAAGATCAGAAATTCATTTTTTGTGAGGTCGATCTTCTCTCCACGGACTGCCGCTGAAGTATCATTCAGATTCAGTACAACTTCTCCACATTCGATCGAGTGGCTTGTGAGTTCGCTTCCATAGCTTCTTCGAAGTACAGCCTGTAATTTTGCGGTCAGCACCTGTAAGTCAAATGGTTTTGCGATAAAATCGTCGCCGCCCATGTTCATTGCCATCACAATATTCATGTTATCATCCGCAGAAGATAAGAAAACGATCGGTACTTTGGACGTTTTACGGATTTCCGCACACCAGTAAAATCCATTATAATACGGAAGTTTGATATCCATGATAATAATGTCCGGTTGAAAATCTTCCACTTCTTCTGTTATTTTTTCAAAATTGCCGGCACACTGTACCTGCATCTGCCATGTTGTAAGATGTGCCGCCACTGCCCTGGCAATGACAACATCATCCTCCACAATAAATACTTTATTTTCTGCCATGTCTTAGTTCCCTCGTATTGATTTTAAATAGTTCAAGCGCTCTCTCTTTGATTTTTTCCAAATCCTCATATGTTCCATCAGAAAATTCTTCTTTAATACGCATGGAAGCCATTGCATGACTGTCATTCACTTTGTCTGCATCTGCCGTTTTCAGAAATTTTCCTAATAATTCCCAGTCACTTGAATAATACAGTTCCACTAATTTTGCCCTGTATTCCAGTTCCGCCGGAGTAATGTTTGGATATTCCTTCAGGTCTTTTGCGTGCTGTGCTTCATGCTTTAAAAGTGAAACGGTAAATTTCTCACTCTCAAAATCATAGACACTCTCGATGCATTGAATCGTTCCGTCCTCAGATGCCCAGCCGCCAGTTCCGTATTTTCCAAAGGTCAGATAATCCATCCAGCTCCGAAATACAAAACCTTTTAAAATATTTACCGTATACTGCTCTACGCCTTCCGGCAATTCTATCTGATAAGACGTCGGAACCGTATCTTTCCAGATGTATGGTCCAAAATACCCTTGCGTTTTTCCGAAAAGTGCATGGTAGCCTTTCTGTTCAAAAAGTTCCTGCAATCTATCTTCCAGTGCGTCTTTCTCTTTTTCCGATATAGAAAAAGTCTGGCACAGCTTTCTTATCAGTTTGTCTGCGGCAATTTCTTCATCACTATTGCAATAAAACACGTCTCTGAAATATTGCTGATATGCAAGCAGTATCTCATTCAGTATTCCATCCACTTCATATTGCCGATAATGCTCGTTTTCAAATAAGTCAATATATTGTTCTCGTTCTTTCTCATATTCCGGAAGGTCGCACATTATTTCAATGGCTTCCTTCACCTTTCCCTCGATCAGTAACTTGTCTACCTTGGTCATCTGTGCCTCCAGCCAGTATTCTTAAATCTTTATTTCTATCCTTGTTTTATCCAGCTCCACTCAAAACTGTCAAGTCCGGCTTTTTCCTGCGCAAGCTGATTCAGTTCATGCAGACAGATTTCTGTCGCCCTGTCGATAAATTCCCGGATCATCTCTCTGGTCAGAAAAAAGCTGCTTTTTTCTTCCATTGGGTGAAATTGTTCACGTACTTCCCTTACCAGTTCCTGCTCACGAAAATCTGCTAATTCCATAATCGGCTCACCTGCCAGTGTCTGCGTCCGGAGCATATTCTGATTCAATCCATACTGCTTCGCTACAAACCAATTTGTATTTTCATAATCCTGATGCAGTCTTTCAACATTCTCTGGAATGGATGAGTTAAAGTGATGCTCAGAATATACATATCTTCTATAAAATATGTCCTGAATCAAATGAAGATAATATCCTAGATACAGTTCATCTGTCTTCATTTGTTCCCCGTATTTTTCCCTGTAAAATTCAAGGTCATAGGTCACTCTTGTCTGTTCACAGATCATTTTCTTAAGATGACTGTTTCCACTGACAGCCCCGTCTGGAAGGATCACACCCAGACGCAGTCTGTCCAAATTATTAAATTCTGTTTTAACTATTATGCATTGTATGATTGCAAGATGAATCATGCTGGACGCCATAAAATTTTCTCCCGCCTCCTGATATTCTGTCACATGTTTCTGTAAGCTGTTCTATTTTTCGCTTTCTGCTTCCTTCATTTCCTCATAATACGCTTTGTATCTGTAAATGGTACGCTTGCTGACATTGTTGCACTTTGCAATCTCGACCAGATCCGTACCACTCTGGTCTCATATCCGGCAACAAAATCATTATAGATTCCCATCCACTTCGCATTATGCTTCTGTCGTCCGCTTAATTTACGGTTTTTGTAATATTCGAGTTCTTCGTGAAGTGCTGTGTTCTCATTCTTCAGTTCTTCAATTTTCTTTAAAGCTTCTTATTCTTTTATCTTCCAGTAACCTTTTCTAGCCGAACCCTCACGTTCCACTAAACCTTTGTCTACCAGAGCATTCACTAAAGTTGCCTCTCCAACACCTCAGTATCTCCTCGATATGTTTCGGATTCTTGCTTCCAACAATAACGTGATTCATCTTTTTCAACACAAAATCCAACATGTCACTAAGTGCATATTTCTTAAATCCGTCTCCCATAGCAAATGGCATGCTGGCAACAGTCTCTAATTCCAATGCCTTGCAAGCTTCTATCATCGTCATCTTCACACCATCTATCATCTGAGAGTTCACTGTGTCAGCCCAATCACACATGATATTATATTCAAACAAAATGTATTTAAAATGATTCTTTTCTCCGGACACTTTTCTTGCTATATTCTTTATTCTTTCAATCTCAATATGCCACTTATTTTCGAAAGGTTCTTCTACCATAAATTCAAATGCTATGCCATAATATCTAATCTTTCCTTCAAAACACTTTGTCTCATACCATCTTATAAGCATTTCCATTTTCTCATAGAATTCGTCTTCCGTTAACTTTAATTTTGTTATCTCGGGAATATGAATGTAATAAACATCTATCATTTCAAGACCTAAATTTTCCAATGACTTATTAAGAGCTATTTCATAAAAAGCAGGATTGAGAGTCTGGAATAAACCTTCATATTCTGAAAAATCTTCTATTGATATTCCTTTATTTTCCAGTTTTTCCGACAAGTATTTCATTGGTGGAAGCTTTGCTGAAATATCTCCATATAATAATCCTGCCTTAGATGATATAAATACCTCTTCTCTGGTAATAATGCCAGAATTCATTAATTCAGCTAATGCAACTCCTTCATCTCGTTCTGAACACATTCCTCTATAATTTATAGCTCCATCAATAGAGTATATCCCATTTCGAACTGCATACTTTATTGCTTCTACATATTTCAAAGAATCTTCTTTTGAAAAATTACCCAAGTGAGTTCCTAATGCAACAGTTCCCATAGGCTTGTGCGAATACCCTTTTATCATTTCCATTTCTCTTTTCCATATTGATAACGTACATTATAGAAGTAATGCTGCTTAATTTGCAGTCTTGTATTATAAAAACATAAATGCTATATTAAAATAAGAAATGGGTTTTTTGTCTGGTAAGCTTTTAGCTGAGAGAGTTGCCCATTTCTTTTTTCATGCAGATGCATTTTTCCGTCATTTGCACACCTAATTAACATTGATGCATTCGCTTTTGCTTTTGCATTAGTTCCTCTCAGGCTTTCCGTATATTCAGAACCTGTATATTCATCTGGCAAATCCGATCCTATATACACAATATCACTTGTTTTAACAATTGTATAATCTTCGCCAACAAATTCTTCCATATATGCTTTTACTTCTTCCCAATTAATACATCTTTTTCCTTTAAATCGAATGTCATTAATCATTACGATATTATTGCCATCTGCATCCTTAATGACTGATACATTTCGGTCATGTGTTCTCTTCTCCACAGATTTTTCCCCTTTTTTATTTTCTTCCATTCTCCCGCTCCCCGGTCTTTTTCAACTCGTCATAATAAGCTTTATACCAGTATGCCGTCCTCCGGCTGATTGCCCCTCATTCACAATCTCCATGATTTTCATGCCACTCTCAAATTTTATTTGGTTGCTGCCTACCATAGAAATCAATGTCTCTCTGCAGCTGTTCCATTGACATCACTTCTTTCAGATCATAGCGGCAATGGATTGGTGCAACATTTGTGAAAGCTTATCCTCTGCAGATACGCGTGCAATAAATTTGCCCATATACGTTCCTATCATATCCAGATTGATGTTCAATACGATTTTATCCAGTTCCTCCTCGTGATCTCTGACATATGCTTTAGATCCAAGCAGACCACGCTCCTCACCGACAACTGCCTCACGAAGATCTCGCTGGTCAATATCCTGCTGTGGATAGTGAAGTTTTCCATACTGGAAAAGAATAGCTTTTGCCCTCGCTTTCATCAGATCCTGATAGTTAAAAAATTCATTGCTCTCCCCCTTCCTCTACTTCTATCAGATTTATCCTTGTAAAAAATTTTGTCTCATTTTCATGATGAATATATGCTCCGTTTTTCATCTGAACACGAAGGCTTGCCGGATTATCCTTATTTACAGACATATAAACTTCGTGAATAGACCTCTGTCTGGCTTTCTCAAGCGTCAGCTTCAATCCCTTAGTTGCATAACCTCTTCCTCTGTATTTTTCTGATATGCAATAACCTATATGTCCAGGTCCTTCTCTGAGAAAATCATTGAGACAATGTCTTAAACTAAATACTCCCACATATACATCTTCATCAACAAGCACGTATGTAGTATCCGGAACAAATCCTTCCGGCAGCTCCTTTCCTAATGACCAGTTTCTCTTTTTCTCGATCCATTCAAGAAACTGTTCATAGTTATAGCCATATACGCTATTCATATATCCGTTTTCATTTTCCGGAAAAGTCATATAAAGCTCATATGTTTTTCGACAGTCAGAATCCTGTACTCTTATTAATTCCATGGACAATCCTCCTTGTGTTTGTTCTGTCGGGCTTATTGAAGATGATATCACTCATATCTCGTCTGCCTTCTTGAAATTATTATTCAAAAGTATAATCATGGTATTTCTTCATGTCAATCGAAAATCATTTGATTTTTCATATATGCTCCAATCAGCTCTTATTTCCATGCAAAAAAGAGAAAATGGGCTGCCACAAAATGTGGCAACCCATTTTCTCTCTTTATACTCTTTGTGATTAGATTGTTCCTGTCACGGTTAAGGTTCCTGTTCCCGGTGTTACGATCCAGTTTCCGGTAGCCGGATCCTGCGTATAGGCTGCCGCAGGCACTGTGATCCTTCCGGCTGTCGTTGCAAATAATCCGGTTGCTTCGTTGTATGTGTAATCTGTTCCGGCCGCAAGTGCTGTTCCATTATAGCTTACCGCTATGTTGGAAAGGATCGGATCGAACGTATCGATGATCTCTGCTGCTGTGGCTGCATCCGCCGCAGTATTTCCGGTGTTCTGAATGAGGAACGTATAGGTCAGCGTTCCATTTTCCGTTACCGGAACCGGGCTGATCGATTTCGTGATATTTAAAAGCGGCTCATTATCTGTTACCACTGTCTCTGTCACCTCGATCGGTGTAATGCCTCCGCCTGTGATCGTTGCTGTATTTACAATATTTGCGGTTGCCGCAAGCGGTGCATACGGATTCACTTCCGCTTCGTATACGATCACTGCATTGCCGCCTGCCGGTACTGTGATCCCATTTATCACAAGTGGCGGTCCGGCTGTTACTGCAGGTGCCGGCTGCAATACACCATTGATATAATACTTCGCTGTTCCTTCCATATAATCCAGTGGAACAAGTGTTGTTGTATTATAAGGATATGCTCCCAGATTGTCTGTAATGGTAAGTCCTGTATAAGCTAACGTTCCCGCATTTACAATACTGATCACATAGGTGATCGTATCGTTTTGTCTGTAAGTATTCCGCACTGCCTCCTTTGCAGCGGATAAAACTTCCAGAATCTCACCGACTGCTATATTTGAATTGGCAATGGATCTTCCATAACGCAATTGTGCCTGGTTTGTAAAACGTGCCATATATTTTTCCTTTCCTGTTTTTTATTGTCCCTGTTAAGCAATGTGCTATATTCAGGTACACTTTAATATATGACAGTTTTTTTTAATCGTTTCT
>OKTJ01001300.1_pt1 | contig 10231 bp, 5 predicted proteins | sample 1606201 | NCBI WGS metagenome assembly OKTJ01 (sample SAMEA3879536, study PRJEB24766) | human gut metagenome | biome: human-associated habitat; feature: feces | place: USA | collected 1985/1987 | reverse complement strand
ATCCGCGAGGGCGTCATCGACTTTCCCACCGCCGGTATGTGCCGCGGCTACGCGCAGGCCAACCTCATCATCCTGCCGCCGGAATATGCGGGAGATTTTGAGGAATTTGCCCGGCGCAACCCCTTCCCCTGCCCCATTCTCGAGATCGTCCGTGGTACGCCCGAAACCCACGACATGGGCGAGGGCGGCAACATCTGCACCGACATTCCCAAATACCGCATCTACCGCGACGGTAAGTGGGACGGCAAGGAGCTGACCGACGTAAGCGGCTACTGGAAGGAGGGCTATGTCGGCTTCCTGATCGGCTGTTCATTCTCGTTCGAGGAAACGCTCATGCGCGAGGGTATCGAGATCCGTCACATCGCGCAGGGTCGCAATGTACCGATGTTCAAGACCAATATCATGACCGAGCCGGCCGGCCCGTTCTGCGGTCCTATGGTCTGCTCCATGCGCCCCATGACGCCGGAAAACGCCAAAAAGGCGTATGACATCACCATGAAAATGCCGAACGTTCACGGCGCGCCCGTCCACATGGGCGTTGCCGACGTGATGAAGCCCGACTACGGCGAAGCGGTCGATTTCTATGAGGGCGAGATTCCCGTGTTCTGGCCCTGCGGCGTAACGCCTCAGGCAGCGGTGGAAAATGCGAAGCCGCCCATTGCTATCACCCATGCGCCGGGCCACATGTTCATCACGGATATCATCAATTCCGAACTGAACGACTTTCTGGAAGCTAAAAAGAATCGCTGAATTCTCTCTTTTCCGATCAACGCGGCGCCGGATCTTGACATCGTACCGCTTCACTTTTCGGCCGTTGTCGTTGCCGCGCAGATGCTGTATGTAGCGGTTGCGGCCGTAGACGCCCACGCCGGGGAGATAAAGTGTGTCGGCCTGATTGACCAGATAGGGGGTGAGCACCACCACCTGGTTGGATTTCACGGGGATGGCCTTGAGGTCGAGGTTCATGTCAACATTGATCAGCCCCTCCACCATCGAGATGGCGGAACTGGTGGCCGCAGTGTCGGCCTTGGCTGTGAATGCCGCTGCGGCGATGAGCAGCGACGGGAGCAGGATATGTCGTTTCATGTGCGGAGTCCGGTTAGAAAACATAAACTAAGTTGACTGCGGCCTTGGTGGGGCCGAAATAGTTGTGATGGCGCTTCGTCTCGGTCTTGCGGCCGCAACCGGCGCATTCGTAGACGTCGAACCGGGTGTACACGTAGCCTATGCCGATCTCGGCCTCCAGATTCCAGTGCTTGCCAAGCAGCCAGGAGTAGCCGTAGGCCACGCCCACGCCGGCAAACCATCCCTGGTAGCGGTGGTCCTTGAGGTTCTTGAAGTTGGTGCCGAGGAAGTCGACCGGCACATCGATGTTGCCAACGTTGTACTCGCCGCCAAGCAGATGTGCGCCCACAAAATGGCCGCCCAGTGCCTCGCAGAACCAGTAGCGCGCCTCGGGCTGCACAAGCCAGTGCTTCCACTTGCGGTCGTGCGAGAGGTTCCAGGCGTTGAGCTGCCCGGTAAGCTCGGCCGACCACCGCGGTGCGAGGCGTATCTCGCCGCCTATGTTGGCGTTGAGAAAGGCATCGTAGAGCAGATTGGTTTTCAGTGCCACATCCTGCCCGCGCATTGTGGAGCAGATTGCCGCAAACATCACCATGAATAATACTAATGTCTTTTTCATCATGCGTATGTTGTGATAATTTTTTCGACGACTGTTTTTCAGACCGTACACTTCTTTTTGCTTTTGCCGTCTCACTCTCCGGTGGGATGAATAACATGGTGCCCCCGTGCGGAATCTGTGCCGCACGGGGTTGTCCGTTTGGATGCGCTACCTTAGCAGCCGCATTAAAATGCTGTGATACTTTACTTCATGCACCATGTATCAAAACAAATCGTGTGTGTCAGGTTATAGAGATTATTTAACAAGAGTATAGTTCAAGTACCCCAAAGCATGCTGATGCAGTGGGGAAGGGATAGTTCAACAATAATGCGGAATGCAGAGGCCGGAGAACAGAACGATTGATTCGCATTGACGGATTATGAGGCCGGCGTACAGCCGACATGAGTTCACGTATAAAAAAACGTATCGTCTGCCGGTGGGCAACCCCGGCTTGTTCTGCCCGGACTGCTTTCTGATTCCGATGCAAAGTTAGGCATATTTTACAAATTGACAAATTTTTGGCCGGAAATTACAAAATTTATCAACATCGCACTCAAAAAAAAAAAAAAAAAAAACAGATTTTCGGTTTATTTCCTTTCATTTTGACAATAGCAAATCTTATTTTGAAAAACTATTTACATTCCGTCGGTTTTGAAAAATATTTTTAACCAAAAATATCCGATTCAGCTAAAAATAAAACCGCCCGTCCCTACAGAGCCTGTACGGCCTGTCCACCTTTAAGGGAGTAGGCGGGTGAATTACCACAAAACGTAGGGACGCACGGTCTGTGCGTCCGCGAAACACATATTGTCTATCAGTCAATTGCCGGACGCACCGACCGTGCGTCCCTACATCGCTGACCGGAATTCAGCAGTTCTGCAACGTCTCACTTCCTGGTAAACAAAACACCGTCTTTCAGTCGTTGCCTGCATGGCAACATTGACTGAAAGACGGTGCGTTTAACTTTATTTAACTACGGCTCGATTTATCCCGCCATAAAAGATGTGAATTTTATCAGTTCACCTGCCACTCAAACAGGCCGGTGGCGTTGTCGGCGGGGAGCTGAATCTCCAGCTTCAGGGCGTCGGTGGTGACGGGGTCGAAAGAAGCCTTGCAGGGCGCGCCTTTCACCACGGGATAGGTGGTGGCGCCGGGATTGGCCATAAGCTCGTTGCGGAAAGTGACTGGCTGCCAGTCGCCCTTGTCGTCGCGGTAGTAGAGCTTCCACTGGCGCGGCACACGGCAACCGCCCCAGGGGCCGTCGTCGTACCAGTAGACGGTGGAGCTTTGCACGGTCTCGGCCTTGGGGAATTCATAGACGAGCCATTCGCTGGTGTCCTGCTTAGGCCAGTAGTGGAAATAAGGCACGGAGCGGTCGTTCTCATCCTTGGGCACGAGGCCGTCGTTGATGGCCGAGAGGGCCGCCATCTTGTGCGAGCTGCTCACCTTGGCTGCCGAGGCCAGCGTGGCAGGCTGAGCCGGACGCGAAGCCGACAGATCCTGCGGCAGCCATACGGCCATCTTGCCCGGCCCGCGGTGGTTCCATGCATAGTAGGGAATCAGTGTGAGGCGCACATCCTTGGCCTCAAGCGCACCCTTGTCGTTGAACGAGAGCACCTGGCCGTCGGTCACCAGCTCTGTGATGCCGTGCAGCATGTCGGGGCGCACCTCCTCCTTGAATTCAGGTTTCTGGTTCACAAGCACCGAGAGCACATCAAAATCGTTGTCGGGCCATTCGGCACAGTAAACTATGGGGCCGCGCTCCACGGCCACACGTCCGCGGTCGGCCTCAACCTTGGCGTTGGCCTTGACAGTGCGCGGAAGCATGTCGAAGTGCACCGACACGCGGTCGCCCTTCTTCCAGCGGCGGGTTATATCGAAATAGCCCTTGTTGAGGGTGGCCTCCACAGGCTGGCCGTTCACTTTCACGGAGTAGGTGGGGCGCAGATTGTCGGAATAGCTGTAGAGGTCGGAGGGCACAGGCATGTTGCGCACCCATCCGGGCACACGCACTTTCATGGTGAACTCCCCTATCTTGTTCTTGTCGACTGCGATGTCGATATCGCCGTTCCACGGGTAGGATGTGGACTGCGACAGCTCGACGGCATCACGCTTGCCGTCCACGTCGAGCTTGGCGGTGTTGCTCATGAAGAGGTTGACGTAGAGGTCGCGGCCATTCACGGCATATACATAGCCGGGAAGCGAGGGGATGAAACGGCAGATGTTGGAGGGGCAGCAGGCGCAGCCGAACCAGGGCTGACGCTGATGCTGGCCCATCGACTCAAGCGGATTGGGATAGAAAAAGCCTCCGCCGTCGAGCGACACGCCCGAGATAAGACCGTTGTAGAGCGTGCGTTCCAGCACGTCGTAGTATTTCGAATCGCCGTGCAGCAGGAACAGGCGGTGATTGACGTAGACATTCCCGATGGCGGCGCATGTCTCGCAGTACGCGCTCATGTTCGGCAGCTCGTAGTTCTTGCCGAATGCCTCGCCGTTGCTTGTGGCGCCGATGCCGCCGGTGATGTAGTATTTCTTACCCACGATATTGTCCCAGATGCGGTCGATGGCATGGATGTAGGCGCTGTCGCCCGTAAGGGCTGCCACATCGGCCATTCCGGCATACATGTATGCGGCACGCACGACGTGGCCCACGGCCTCATCCTGCTCAACGACAGGTTTGTGGGCCTGGGAATACTCGTCGGTGCGCGAGGTGTGGCCGCGCTTGTCGAGGAAGAACTTGGCCTGGTCGATGTATTTTTTGTCGCCGGTGACAAGATAGAGCTTGGCAAGCGCCATCTCGGCTATCTGATGGCCCGGCACACGCACCACCTGACCGGGATTGTCGCCAATTTCACGACACACACAGTCGGCATATTTGATGGCTATGTCAAGGAAATTGCGTTTGCCTGTGGCCTGATAATGGGCTATGGCGCCCTCCACCATGTGGCCGAGATTGTAGAACTCGTGACTCAGGTCCTCCACGGCCTCCCAACGCTTGGAGCCTGCCCATTCGTGTGGATGCTTGGGATTCATGGTGCGCGATGTGTAGAGATAGCCGTCCGGTTCCTGCGCGGCAGCCACAATCACCAGCACGCTGTCGATGTAGGCGTCAAGTTTGGGGTCGGGATAGGTCTGCATCAGGTAGGATGCGCCCTCGATGGTCTTGTACACGTCGGTGTCGTCGAACGACAGACCGCCAACTGTGATTGTGTCGGACGGATGTGCGGCCTTGACGAAATTGTCGTATCGCCCCGTCTCCTCGCATTTGCTGAAAGCCAGAGGGATGGTGACGTCGCGGCTCGCCTTGAGCCTCTGGCCCCAGAAATTGTCGGTCACTTTCACCGACGTGAAAGGCACCTGCCCTATCGGATAGCCGCCGTTGGCCTTGGCCGAAGCGAAGCACGGCAGAACGATGGCCGCCGTCAACGCCATAAAGAGTTTTTTCATGGAATGTGGCATGTCGGTATATGATTGGTTGTTAACTAAGCGCTTATAACGCAGTAAAATATGTCTTTCAAGTCTAATTTTTCGGTATGTATTCGTCCCAGAGGGTAATGGAGCCGACAAGGCCGGTGAAGGGCCAGTCGCCCTCGGCATTACGGCCCAAAGTTACGAATTGCGACGGTTTTACCAGCAACGTCATCCTCAAGCTGACCGAGGGCGTGGCAAAGATGCTGCTGGGTATGCTCAAGCAGATGTTCCTTGCAAACCTTGGCGGCAAGCTGGCATATCTGCTGCTCAAGGGCGGCGTTACCGACCTGAAGCACCAGATGGACAGCGAGGAGTACGGCGGTGCACCCTTCCTTGGCGCAAAGCAGCCGGTCATCAAGGCACACGGCTCCTCCAAGGCAAAGGGCATCAAAAACGCCATCCGTCAGGCAAAGATCTGCGTGGAGAACGATTTGTGCGGCACCATGCAGTCCGCACTGGACGAACTGGCTGCAGCACAGAAAACTGAGGAATAAAAGGGAGTAAAAACGACCATGAGCCATCAGTTGGAAACTATCATCGGTTACAAATTCAAAAACCCGGAACTGCTGGAAATCGCGCTTACCCACACCAGCTATGCCAACGAGAGCCGCACCCCGGTCAAGCACAACGAGCGGCTGGAGTTTCTGGGCGACAGCGTTTTGCAGATCGTATCCGCAGACTACCTGTTCCACGCCTACGCCGACCGCCCGGAGGGCGACCTGACCCGCATCCGCGCCAGCCTTGTCAGCGAGAGTGCACTGTTCCAGTTTGCGCAGGAGATCGACCTTGGCGAGTATCTGCGCCTTGGCCGCGGCGAGGAGCGCTGCGGCGGCCGCACCCGTCCCAGTGTGGTGTCGGACGCCTTCGAGGCTGTTATTGCCGCGTTGTATCTGGACGGCGGCATGGAGGTGGCGCGCAAGTTCATCCTGCCCTTCATCACCGAGGGCAAGCACGCCGAGGCGGACTACAAGACCCGCCTGCAGGAGATCGTGCAGCAGAACCCGGAAGAGCGCCTGAGCTATGTGGTGGAAAGCGAGTCCGGCCCGGATCACGACAAGCATTTCGTGGTGGCGGTGCGCTTTAACTCCGACCGCGTGGCGCGGGGCGAGGGACGCAGCAAAAAAGCTGCCGAGCAGTGCGCCGCCAAGGAAGCACTCAAGCTGCTGGGCGTGATAAAGGAAAAGTAAATGGTATTCAAGGAACTGGAGATCCAGGGCTTTAAAAGTTTTCCCGATAAGGTAAAGATCAGTTTTGATACCGGCGTCACCGGCGTGGTGGGCCCCAACGGCTCCGGCAAGTCCAACCTTTCGGACGCAGTGCGCTGGGTGCTGGGCGAGACCAGTTCCCGCCAGCTGCGTGCCGCCGGCAAAATGGAGGACGTCATCTTCGGCGGCACCCGCAAGCGCAGCCCTATGGGCTTTGCGCAGGTGCGGCTGACGCTGGACAACACCGCCCACACGCTGGATGTGGACGCGGACGAGGTGACCATCGGACGCAAATACTACCGCTCCGGCGACAGCGAGTACACCATCAACGGGCAGGTATGCCGTCTGCGGGACGTGTACGAGCTGCTGCTGGATACCGGCATCGGCAGGGACGGCTATTCGGTCATCGGGCAGGGACGCATTGCGGAGATCGTGGCAGCCAAAAGCAGCGAGCGCCGCGAGATCTTTGAAGAAGCCTGCGGCATTGCCAAGTACCGCTACCGCAAGACCGAAGCCGAGCGCCGTCTGGCCGCAGCGGGTGAGAACTTGGAGCGCCTGCGGGATATCCTTGGCGAGCTGGAAAGCCGGGTGGGCCCGCTGGAAAAAGAAAGCGCCAAGGCGCAGAAGTTTCTGGAACTGAGCGCCCAGCGCAAAACGCTGGAAGTGACCCTGTGGACCGATGGGGTGCACCGCGCCCGGGAAGCTGTGCGCCAGCAGGTGCGGGACTACGAGACCGCCCAGACCGACTACGAGCGTTTTGACCGGGAAACCAAAGCCGCCGAGCAGGAGGCTGAGGAGATCCGTATGCAGGCACAGCAGCTGACGGTTGCTGTCGAGCGCCTGAATGGGGATATCCGCAGCATCACCCAGCAGATCAGCGGCTCCGAAAGCCGCATCGCCGTGCTGGAAAACGATATTCTGCGCAACGATGAGAGCGCGGCTTCCTTGCAGCAGGAGATCGCCGCCGGGCAGCAGGATACCGCCGAAGCGGATGCCGCCTTGCAGCGCCACCGTGCCGTGGCAAAGACCATGGAGGCTGCGGGCGAAAAGCTTGCGGCAGAGATCGAAGCGCTGAATGCCGAACTTGCCCGGCTGGCAGATGCCAGCACCGCCAGCGGTGCCCGCAAGGACAGCCTGCGGGCAGAGCTTGCCGACCACACCGCAAAGCGCACCGAGGCACAGGTGGCACAGGCTGCCGCCGAAGCCGCCGGAGACACCGCCCGGCAGCGTCTGCCCGCGCTGGAACAGAGCGCCCGGGATGCTGCCGCACAGCTGGAAGAGGCAAAACAAGATCTGGCCGATACCGTAAAGTACCGCCAGACGCTGGAGGAAAACGAAAAGCAGCTGGGCAACATCCGCTCCGGTCTGGAGCTCAAGCTGCGCAGCCGCAAGGCCGCGCTGGACGAAGCCGATGCCGCCGAGCAGCGGCTGGGCAGGGAACTGGATGCCGCCCGGCAGCGCCTTTCGGTGCTGCGGGAGCTGGAAAAGAACATGGAAGGCTACCAGAACTCCGTCAAGACCGTGATGCGGGCGGCATCCGCCCGGCGGCTGCGGGGCATCATCGGGCCGGTGTCGGCCATCCTGAAGGTGGAGCCCGGGTGCGAGGTTGCCATCGAGACCGCACTGGGCGGTGCGCTGCAGAACATTGTGGTGGAGAACGAAGCCGCCGCGAAAGCCGCCATCGCCCTGTTGCGCAACGACCATGCAGGCCGCGCCACCTTTTTACCGCTGGATACCGTGCAGCCCGGCGTGTTCCGGGGGCGGCTGTCCGGCACGGCACGGCTGGCCTCTGCGCTGGTGCAGGCCGACCCCCGGTACGAGAATATCGTTTCGAACCTGCTGGGGCGCATCATCGTGGTGGAGGACATCAACGAAGCCTCCCGCGTGGCGCGGGACAATGGCTACCACAACAAGGTGGTCACCATGGATGGACAGGTGATCAATGCAGGCGGCAGCTTTACCGGCGGCAGCGTGCAGCGCAGCGCCGGTCTGTTTACCCGCAAGCAGGAAATGGAAGAGCTGCGCCTGAAGGCGGCCAAGCTGCAAAAAGACTGCCTTGCCGCACAGGAAAAGACCGACCAGTGTAAAGAACAGGCGGACGCATTGCAGGCAGAGTTGACCGCCACCGCCAGCGAGCAGATCACTGCCGCCAACGACCGGGTGCGTGCAGAGGCGGAGCAGAAGCGGCTGGAAGCTGCTGCCGCCCAGCTGGAAACTGCCGTGCAGAACGCACAGCAGCAGATGGACGCCTTGCAGGCTGCTTTGAACGACAGCCGCGCCAAGGCGGATGCCGCTGCATACAACTCCAAAAAGTAATATTTGTTTCGGAATATCCCGTCTGCTGAAAATGCAGCGGGATATTCTGCGTTCTGGCGCGGTCTGCGGCTGGACAAGCCTTGACGGAGCCGTTATACTGTTAGATGGAAAGTTGTGTTTTGCATTTTCCGGAAGTTAAATGAAAGGGATCATCCTTCTATGCTATCTGCTGCTGTTCGCCGGCTCTCGCCTCTGCAATGGGCGGGGGTCGGTCTGGGCGGCTGTGCGGTGCTGCTGGCTCTTCTGGGGCTGCTTGCACCGGCCAGCGCCTTCTTTTTCCCGCTGCTCAGTCTCTGGGCCAGCGTGGGGCTCTTTGTTCTGGCCCTCTGCGTTCTCCGTGTGGCAGGCGCAGAGCTGGACTTCTTCCACAAAGCCGTCGTCTTCGGCATCTGGGCTGTGGCTGTCGTCTATTTTTACTGGACATTATCGAGCCGGAGCTTTGTATACGTCTGGGATTACGCCAACTACCTGCTCAAGCAGTACGACGCCGAAGCCGCCTTTGCCCAGAGTGCAGGCGCGGGCCTCGCATACATCTTCGGCTCCATGGCCGACGACTACACCAATTTCATCACCCTCTTCACCGAGTTCCCATTCTGCCTCACGAGCCACACCGGCGACGCCTATTCCTTCAGTCAGGTGTTCTGCATCCTGCCGACCCTGCTGGTGCTGCTGGCGGTGGTCTGGTCGGGCTATGCGCTGTGGGACAACAGTCGGGTGTACGCCGCTGCCGACAATGTGCAGGCCGGGCTGTTGGCCTTCAAGCCCCAGCCGCAGGAGGACAACAGCCTCTCCTTCGGCCAGCTGCGGGACATCAACCCCGATGTCTGCGGGTGGCTGACGCTGGACGGCACGGCCATCGACTACCCAGTGGTGCAGGGCGAGAGCAATTTCACCTATCTGAACACCGACGTCTACGGCAGCTTTGCACTGGCGGGCAGCATCTTTCTGGATGTTGACTGCGACGCGGACTTCAGCGGGCGGTATTCCCTGCTCTACGGCCACCATATGGAGAACGGGCGGATGTTCGGCGACCTCGACAAATACAAGGACGGAGCATTCTTCCGCCAGAACACCACCGGCACCCTGACGCTGCCCGGCGGGAGCTATCGGCTGGAAGTGCTGGCCTGCCTTGTGGTGCCTGCGTCGGAACAGGCCATCTTTGCCCCGGGCAAGTGGCGCTCGGACGCAGGCGGGCTGCTCCCCTTTGTGGAGGAGAATGCCCTTCAGATGGATGCACAGGCCCTCCGTGCGCTGGAAGAGGAGCCGGAAGGAGCGCAGTTCCTGGCGATGGCTACCTGCTCGGGGGAGTACACCGACGCGCGGACGGTGGTGCTGGCCCGGATGGAACCAATGTCAGATCTGCAAAACGGAAAGGAGGAGAGCTTATCATGAGAAGGCTCCCGAAAATGGCAGCGGCCCTGCTGGCAGCAGCGCTTGCGGTAAGCGCTGCCCTGCCCGCTCTGGCCGCAGACCAGCGGGCGGAGCTGGAACTGGAGGCGTCCGTCCGCTGCACCGGAGAGGCAGCTGACGAGACGCTGACGGTGCGGCTGACCGCGTTGGACGGCGCGCCGATGCC
>OKTJ01001296.1_pt1 | contig 10253 bp, 7 predicted proteins | sample 1606201 | NCBI WGS metagenome assembly OKTJ01 (sample SAMEA3879536, study PRJEB24766) | human gut metagenome | biome: human-associated habitat; feature: feces | place: USA | collected 1985/1987 | reverse complement strand
GGGAGTCACCCACACCCCTGCCAAAGGGTTATTCCTCCCAACGGTCGCCCGTCCCCTTTGTCCCTACGGGACATTTCCCCACACTGTGGGGAATCACCCTTTGGAAACCCTGTTAAAATTATCTAAAACGCCAAAAGGCATTTTAGATAATTTTGGCTGAACGCCATAGGTCAAATAATCTTTTACAGAAATTCAAGACATAGATCTGTTAAGTTGTTGACATTGCCCCCCTTTAGACATCAAATTATAATTCAAAATAGGGACGAACAATTTGTTCGCCCCATAGATAGTTATTAAAATTACTTATAAAGCGGATACTTATTGCAGATCTCAGTAACGCCTGCACGGATCTCATCAGCCTTGTTCTCGAAATCCGTTGCGCAGAGATAGATATACTCAGCGATCTTTTCCATTTCCTCAACGCCGAGACCTCTTGTTGTTACGGCAGGAGTACCAATTCTGATACCGCTTGTTACGAATGGCTTCTCAGGATCGTTGTGGATAGCATTCTTGTTTACTGTGATATAAACCTCATCAAGTCTGCGCTCAAGCTCCTTGCCTGTGATGTTGAAAGGACGAAGATCAACAAGCATAAGGTGGTTGTCTGTTCCGCCTGATACAATATCAAAGCCTCTTGCCATGAGTGCCTTTGCAAGTGCTGCCGCATTCTTGACAACCTGCTCCTGATATGCCTTGAACTCAGGTGTAAGAGCCTCCTTGAAGCATACTGCCTTACCGGCTATCACATGCATGAGAGGACCGCCCTGGATTCCAGGGAATACAGCCTTGTTGAAATTAAACTTCTCATTTATCTCGTTGCTGCACATGATCATACCACCACGAGGTCCGCGGAGAGTCTTGTGCGTTGTGGTTGTTGTCACATGGGCATATGGGATTGGGCTCATGTGAAGTCCTGCTGCCACAAGTCCGGCGATGTGTGCCATATCTACCATGAGATATGCTCCAACCTCATCAGCGATCTCTCTGAATCTCTTGAAATCAATAGCTCTGGCATATGCTGAAGCTCCTGCTACGATAAGCTTTGGCTTGCACTCCTTTGCAATCTCGAGAACTCTGTCATAATCTATAAATCCGTCATCGTTTACACCGTATGGCACGCAGTGGAAATACTTTCCAGACATGTTGACCGGTGAACCGTGGGTGAGATGTCCGCCGTGATCAAGATTCATTCCCATAAATGTATCGCCAGGATTAAGTATTGCGAAGAATACTGCCATGTTTGCCTGTGCACCGGAATGCGGCTGTACATTGACGTACTCACAGCCAAACAGTTTCTTTGCGCGTTCTCTTGCCAGTTCCTCAACTACATCCACGCACTCACATCCACCGTAATAACGCTTTCCCGGATAACCTTCTGCATATTTGTTGGTCAGAATACTTCCCATTGCAGACATAACCGCCGGGCTCACCCAGTTTTCCGATGCGATCAGCTCAATGTGGCTGTTTTGTCTGTCAAACTCTGCAGTGATCGCTGCTGCAATTTCAGGATCTACTGCCTGTATATCTTCCAGTGTGTACATAATATTCTCCTTTTCAACTCTTTTTCCCCATTATACCGAATTCTTCGGTGCAATGCAACCATTCCACTCCTTAGAAAACAAACGGGAGCTGCCGTGCAGCTCCCCTGTTTTTTAATATTTATTTCTTTTTTGTCTTTGCTACTGCTGGTTTTAACAATTTGTCCTTGCCAAGATGCAGTTTCATGACATACCATAATGCAGCTGCAATAAAGATGGAAGAATACGTACCACTGATCAGTCCAATCATAAGCGGTAATGCAAACTCACGGATGGAAGATACTCCGAGGATAAACAGCAGCAATACCATGATGATGGTTGTAATGGAGGTATTCAGTGAACGGGAAAGTGTCTGTGTCAGAGACCGGTTTGCCACCTCTGCCAGTGTTTCCGGTGTCTGTTTCTTCATTCCCTGCATGTTCTCACGGATACGGTCAAAGATAACAATGGTATCATTGATGGAATATCCGACAATTGTAAGTATGCAGGCAATAAATGTATTACCTACAGAAATACGGATCAATGCATAACCGGTTAACATAACAAGTACATCGTGTACCAGTGCAATAATCGCACTTCCGGCGAAACGGATGTCCTTGAAACGGAACCAGATATAAAACAGCATGAAAATACATGCAACGATCAGTGCCTTGACCGCATTGGAACGCATCTCATTACTGATGGTAGAACCAATACTCTGGCTCTCGATTGTGGATTCATCCACACCAAACTTGTCCACAAGCATCTGATTTACTTCTTCACGTTCGCTCAAGCTCAGTGTCTTTGTCTTGATTGTCACAACATTGCTGCCGGATACGGTACTTGCCTGGATCGCATTATCATTAATAACCTTTGCGACTTCCGGTACAATCTTGTCCTCTACCTGTTCAACGGTATAATCCTTACCAAAATCTGCGGAGATGGATGTACCACCCTTAAATTCCAGACTGAAATTCAAAGATCCCTTTCCAGCTGCTCCGTAACCGATCATTCCAACAAATCCGGCTACGATCACAACGAGGGAAAGGATAAAACATACCCAGCGATGCTTCATAAAATCGATGGTCTTATGTTCTTTTGCACGTCCGTATAATTTCTCGTTTCTGCATCCAACCGCATAAAATGCCAGATTTAACAGTCTTGAAATGACAAGTGCAGTGAACATGGAAACAATCAGGGAGATAATCAGTGTATATGCAAATCCCTTAACGGTTCCGGAACCAAGCCACATCAGCACCAGTGCCGCAATAAAGGTGGTCACGTTACCGTCAATGATGGCAGACATGGCCTTTTTGTAACCTGTTTTGATGGATGTCAGTACGGACTTTCCTGCTGCAATCTCTTCACGGATACGTGAGATAATAATAACGTTCGCATCCACCGCCATACCGATACCGAGGATAACACCCGCGATACCCGGAAGTGTCAGCGTAATTTCAAACAGATAAATCAGAGCTACCGTTACGGTTGTATAAATGGCAAGACCAATGGATGCAACCACACCAGATAAGCTGTAATTTAAGATCATGAAAAGCATCACAAGGATCAGACCGATGATGGCTGCCTTGACACTGGAAGAAAGTGCTTTTCCACCCAGCTGTGCCCCTGCTACGGAAGATTCCATCTCTTCGAGCTTTAAGTTGATCGCACCTACACGGATAAATGTTGCAAGCTGTTCCGCTTCATCATAATCAGACATACCGTTGATGACACAGCTTCCGTCTTTGATTGCGCTCTCTACTTTCGGTACACTGATGAAATGATCATCATAGTAAATACCGATAGATTCTCCGGAAGAAGCTGCCTTTGTGGTTGCCTCTCCAAACACATCTGCTGCTTTTTTCTTTAATGTCAGCTGAACAACCGGCTCCTTGGTACTGGTAGAGGAAGTCTGGTTATACGCTGCATTGGCAGACTTTACATCATTACCGTCCATGATTACAGAACCATTGTCAACCAGATTCTGAATGTCATAATTCAGTTTGTATTCCCCTGTGGAACTGTCATAACTGTAGTTTTCATTACCGTCCGAATCTTTCTGTACGATAAAATACAGCGATCCCGGGCTTCCCAGATCCTCAAGTACGGCATTTGCATCATAGACACCAGGAATTTCTACCGTAATACGGTCATCGCCGACCGGATATACCGCATACTCGGTACTGTAACTCTCGGCACGCTCTTCAAGCTTTGCTACCGTATCATTGATATCTTTCTTGGATGGATTCTTATCCTTGATCCGGTAAGTAATGGACACACCACCGGAAAGATCAAGACCAAGTTTAATACCTTCGGCTTCCGTCTTGTTGTCAGTTTTTTTCTGACTTGTGCTTGTCGCAGACATAATCGTGCTCGTGTAATATCCCAGTCCGATCAGACAGGCCAGGATAATCGCGATTATAGCGACGCCCTTGCTTTTTTTCATGTTTGCTTCCTTCCTATTCCTTTAATTTTCCGCTTCCGCAGCTTTTATCATGATTGCGCATTCAATACGTTTCTTCTGGAGTTCACATCCCAGATCATAAGCATCTGTGATGGTTCCGTGGAAATTGTACGAATTTGCAGCACATCCCCCACTACAGTAAAATCTGGCAAAGCATTTACGGCACTTTTCTTTTGCATAGACATTGCAGCATTTAAACTCGTCCTGCAGATTCGTGTTTTTCACGCCATCCCAGACATTTCCCATCAGAAAATCTTCATTTCCGACGAACTGGTGGCACGGATACAGATCTCCCCACGGTGTGACCGCAAGGTATTCCGTTCCGGAACCACATCCGGACAGACGCTTGTACACACAAGGTCCACCTTCCAGATCAATCATGAAATGGAAGAAGTTGAAAGAATTTCCTTCTCTGTTACGGCGGACCATCTCCGCTGCCAGTTTATCATATTCTTCAAAGAGAACCGGAAGATCCTCTTCCTGCAGTGCATATTCATCGGTCGGCTGTGCGACAACCGGCTCCACAGAAATCTGCTTGAATCCCAGATCGGCCAGATGCAGTACATCCTTGGAAAAATCGGTGTTAAAATGGGTATAGGTACCGCGGACATAATAACGCTCCTGATTCCGGCTTTCTGCAAGTTTCTGGAACTTCGGAACGATCAGGTCATAGCTTCCCGCCCCCTTCCGGAACGGACGCATACGGTCATTCACTTCTTTTCTTCCATCGATACTTAAAACGACATTGTCCATTTCCTTATTTGCAAATTCCATGATATCGTCGTTTAACAACACCCCGTTCGTTGTCAGCGTAAAACGGAAATGTTTGTCATGCAGCTTTTCCTGTTCCCGTCCATAGGCAACCAACTGTTTTACCACATCAAAATTCATGAGTGGCTCTCCTCCGAAGAAATCCACTTCAAGATTTTTCCGGTTTCCGGAGTTTGCAATCAGGAAATCAAGTGCCTGTTTTCCTGTCTCATAAGACATCAGGGCTCTTCTTCCATGATATTCGCCCTCTTCCGCAAAGCAATAGCGGCATGCCAGATTGCAGTCATGTGCAATATGTAAACACAATGCCTTTACTACCGTCGGGCGCTTCTTAAAATCAAAAATCTTCTGTTCGTAAGCATCTTCCGTAAACAGGTCTCCCTGCTCCTTTAACTGCTCTGTTTCTTCGATTGCTTCTGCAATCTCCTGTTCCGGATACCGGGATTGTAACTGGGCAATGATCTCTTCCCTGGAGTGATCTTCAAATAATGCGATCACATCATAAGTCACATCATCCACCACATGAATGGCACCGGAGTTTACGTCTAATACAATATCATAGCCATTGTTCTTAAACTGATGAACCACTATAATATTTCCTCTCTTTCCTAAACATAATAAAACCGCGCGCTACGCACGCGGCTTTATTATGCCTTATTTTTCTTACCTTAGCGTTCGGGCTGTGTAAGTAATCACTCCGTGATTACTTACACTTCTCGCAGGTCTGGTTTCCTACTGTACAGGATGTCTTACATGCAGACTGGCATGATGTCTGGCACTCGCCACATCCACCTGTCTTGATTGTGTTCTGTAACTTTCTTGTATTTAATGTCTTTACATGCTTCATGAGAATCTCTCCTTTGTCTGTTTTTTTGGATTTCCCGTCTATCTGTATTATTATAGCACAGTGGTCACCATAAGGAAAGTCTTTTTTTACAGTCACACAGCCCTTACTTCTTTTTCCACCGCACGCTTCCCAGCAGTGCCGCTGCCGTACACAAAATCAGAATCGTCAGGTTTTCTCCCTCCAGCGCAATCCAGTGCTGTTCCCGTATGCAGGAACAGACATACAGAATCCCGAAAAAAAAGCCTCCCAGCATAACTGCGCAAAAAGGTATGGCACCACATTTACATGCGCGCAGGATTTTTCCACCGATGAGACCGGAAAGCGCATACCATGCCGTAATTCCCACCCGGATCAGTTCCACCGACAATCTCATGGAATAGGAAATCCCGCACCATAACAGAAAAAGCGCCGCGGAGAGCAGACATGTGCCTATAAAGCAGCCTGCAAACTTTGCGACGTTTCTTCCTGTTTTATTATTTATTTGTTCCTGCCCATTCTCCACACATACTTCTCCGGAAATTGTCCTCCTTAGAGTTTATGGGAAATACGGCTCTTTTATTCCATTTTACAGTTCGCAGTTATTTACGGTTCTAGGGAACGGAATGACATCGCGGATATTTGCCATACCCGTCAGATACATCACGCAGCGCTCAAATCCAAGACCGAATCCGGCATGTCTGGCTGATCCGTATTTGCGCAGATCCAGATAAAACTTGTAATCTTCCTCTTTCAGCCCCATGTCCTGAATACGTGCCAGAAGTTTATCATAATCGTCCTCTCTCTGGCTTCCGCCGATGATCTCTCCGATTCCCGGAACAAGGCAGTCTACTGCTGCAACTGTCTTTCCGTCTTCATTGAGTTTCATGTAAAATGCCTTGATTTCCTTCGGATAATCGGTTACAAATACCGGTCTCTTATAAATCTGTTCGGTCAGGTAACGCTCATGCTCGGTCTGCAGATCACAGCCCCAGGATACCTTATAATCAAACTTGTCATTGTGTTTTGACAATATCTTAATTGCTTCTGTGTAGGTCACCCGTGCAAAATCATTGTTTACTACGTTCTCCAGACGATCCAGCAGGCCTTTGTCCACAAAATTATTGAAAAATGCCATTTCTTCCGGTGCATGTTCAATCACATAATTGATCACATACTTTAACATGCTTTCCGCAAGCATCATATCATCTTCGAGATCTGCGAATGCGATCTCCGGCTCAATCATCCAGAACTCAGCCGCATGTCTGGTTGTGTTTGAATTTTCCGCACGGAAAGTCGGTCCAAACGTATAAATATTTTTAAATGCCATCGCATAGGTTTCTCCGTTTAACTGACCGGATACGGTAAGATTGGTAGGTTTTCCAAAGAAATCCTTAGTATAATCCACGGTTTTATCCTGTTTTTTCGGCACATCTTTTAAATCAAGCGTTGTTACCTGGAACATTTCCCCGGCACCCTCGCAGTCACTTCCTGTGATGAGCGGAGTATGCACATAAACGAAATCGCGCTCCTGGAAAAATTTGTGAATCGCATATGCACACAGGGAACGTACACGGAACACCGCCTCAAACGTATTGGTTCTCGGACGCAGATGTGAAATGGTACGCAGATATTCAAACGTGTGACGCTTCTTCTGCAACGGATAATCCGGTGTGGAAGCACCTTCCACGGTTACCTCTGCTGCCTGGATCTCAAACGGCTGTTTTGCTTCCGGCGTAGGCACCAGCTGTCCTTTTACAATGACTGCTGCTCCGACATTAATCTTGCAGACTTCCTCATAATTCTCCAGACCATCTCCATATACAACCTGAATCGGCTCAAAAAAGGTACCGTCATTCACTACAATGAATCCAAAATTTTTGGAATTACGGTTACTTCTTACCCATCCGCCGATCGTTACCTGCTGATTTTCATATCTGATCGTATTTTTGAAAATCTCTCTGACATTTACTAATTCCATACTGTCCCTCCGTTAAAAATCTAATCTATCCCTTAGTTGTTTTTATTGAACCCTTTAGTTTTCCGATGACTCTGTCGTCTGTGTATCCGGTTCTACGGTAATATTGGCTTTCTCCACAACATACGAAATCGCCTGATTGACCACATACAGCTGACGAAGTGTTTTCTTTCCATCCTCTTTATTTCCACCACCATAATATTTATATACCGCATTTTCATCTGCCATCTGGCTGTTGCCTGAACTTACCAGATAATCTACAAATGACTTAAAATCATCATCACTGATTGTAATATTTTCTTTTTCCGCAATCCGTCCAAAGATAAATTCAATTTTGATCTGCTTGATCATCAGTTCTTTCCACTGTTTTTTCATATCATCCACTGTGGTATTGTTATTCTTTGCATACTGTTCCAGAGTCTGTGTATCATTGCAGTTGTCTGCTTCAAATTCATGCTGATATTCCTGCAGACGCGCATCCAGATACTCATCCGGAATCGTCACTTTACATTTATCCAGCAGATCATCTTCAACTGCGCTGATACTTGCCTGAGACTTGGAATTTGCGGCCTGCTTTTCGAGTACCTGCCGTACATATGCAACCAGATCCTTTTTCGTGGTGATCTTCTGCTCGGTAAATGCATCTGCTACCATGTCATCGGTCAGCGTGTCCATGGTAACCGGCTTATAAATTCCCTTGATTTTGAATTTAAACGTTGTTTTCTTTCCCGCCAGATCCGAAGACTGGTAATTCTCCGGGAATGTCACATCCGAACTTACTTCTTCCCCGACTTTTGCGCCGACAAGCCCATCACTGAATCCATCAATGTAATTTGTCTTCTGTGTGGCATCACAGTTGTTCGCCACATCAATCATTGTGTCTGTCGCAGAACCGCCATCAAATGCATCCCCGTCGAGATATCCGGTATAATCCACCTTGACATAATCATTCTTTTGAACCGTATCACGGTCTTTTACCTCAACTCCGGTGATTCCGTAATATGAAAGCAGTGACATCAGATTCTGCTCCACCTGATCATCTGTCACATCATAATTTCCGGAGATTGTAACATCAATCCCTTTATAATCTGCAAGTTTCGTCACAAGTTTTGACAGATCCAGCTTCATCTGTGCGCTGTGCGGTCCGTCAAACACTTCACTTGCCGTCTCCTGTGTTCCCTGCTGGGTACTTGCTTTTTTATCACTGTCTGTACCACATGCCCCCATGGATAATACCATCGTCATGCACAAAAAAAGTATAACCACTCTTTTCTTCATAATGTCCCAAATCCTTCTTTCTTTCCTTTTACAACTAATTAAACATACCATAAATCCATAGAAAATACAAACAGTAAACGTTGATTTTTACAGAAATCTTTGCTACAATAAATTTTAGTATATAGAGGAGGAAATCCACGATGAAACCAATAGGAATCGTATTATTAGTGATTGCCATTATTCTGGTAGCCGCTATGATTGTCCTGTACTTTCTCGGAAAGAAAGCACAGAAGAAAAAAGAAGAACAGGATGAGCAGATGAAAGCCGCTGCGCAGACAGTGACGATGCTGATCATCGACAAAAAACGAATGAAAATGAAAGATGCCGGCCTTCCTTCACAGGTAATGGAACAGGCAAACAAACTCATGCAGCGCGCCAAACTTCCAATCGTAAAAGCCAAAGTCGGACCAAGAGTCATGACACTGATCGCAGACGAGCAGATCTACGATGACATTCCGGTCAAGAAAGAAGTCAAGGCAACCGTCAGTGGTCTTTATATCACAGGCGTACGCGGACTCCGTGGACCGCTGGAAAAACCGGTCAAAAAGAAAAAAGGATTCCGTGCAAAGCTTCAGGAAAAGTACAATGAAGCCAATGCCCGGCTGAAAGAATCCAAATCCGGTTCCAGCAGCAAAAAGAAATAATGTGTTTACAGGAAAAAACAGGAAAAGGGGCTGTAAAATAAGTCCCTAATATAAGAAACGCCAATTCCGGCAAATGTCGGTTTTGGCGTTTCTTTGTATTAACTTTTCTATTTCTAAGCAAGTCTGCATCTTTGGGTATAAAAAATGGTGCATTTAATAAAGCTCGGCTAATCACGCCCGCTTAAGTTTTATGCAACTTTCGTCTGTCGTTGCTTTTTGTTGTGATATTTATAAAGATTGAATCCACATGAAATCAGTGTAAGCTCGAGAATTACATTTTTCTCGCCTCTTCGCAATAATCTTTTATACGCTTTATCCCACTTTAATACACCAAAAGTTCCCTCCGATTGAATACTTCGGTTCATTCTCAAGAGAGCACCATGTATGGATTCAAGATTTTGCAGCACTTCCTGATGGATAGCAGTTAATTCCTGATTCATTCGGATCGTTCGGTTTTTGTGTGCTCTCGGACAACATTCTTGTTTATGCTGACACCCTTCACAAGATTCACATTCGTATAATTCTTCCGTTCTTCCATATTTATTATATTTCACATGCTGCGTTCTCTTGAAGAGGAATTTTCGACCGTTTGGACATAAGAGATTTCCATCTGCATCTTTTGCAAAGTTTACAGCACGATACGGATTCTCATGATACTTTTTGTCCGTCGTTTCTTTTTTGTACATGGTAAATTTCATGTATTTTTCCATGCCGTGTTCTTCACAATAAAGATAATTATTGTAAGAACCGTATCCGGCATCAGCAACCGGATATTTCG
>OKTJ01001294.1_pt1 | contig 10274 bp, 10 predicted proteins | sample 1606201 | NCBI WGS metagenome assembly OKTJ01 (sample SAMEA3879536, study PRJEB24766) | human gut metagenome | biome: human-associated habitat; feature: feces | place: USA | collected 1985/1987 | reverse complement strand
GTCTCTTTACTTCATGGCGTGACTGGTTCTGGTAAAACCGAAGTCTTTTTGCGATTGGCAGAAGATGTATTATCGACTGGAAAACAAGTTCTATTTCTTGTTCCTGAAATAGGTTTAACACCGATGATGATACAAAGAGTGCAGGCGCGTTTTAAACAAAAGATTGCGATTTATCATTCGGGATTGAATGCACAAGAAAAGCTAGAACAATATAATTTAGTAAAATATCATAAAGTCGATATTGTTGTAGGTACGCGTAGTGCTTGTTTTATGCCGTTTTCTTCTTTAGGTTTGATTTTAATGGATGAAGAACACGATTCAAGCTACAAACAAGATAATACACCACGCTATCATACGCGCGATATTGTCTTATTTCGTGCGGCCTATCATAAGTGTAAAGTCGTATTGGCAAGTGCGACACCTTCTTTAGAATCGTACGCAAGAGCTTATAAGAACGTCTATGAATTGATTGAACTTAAAAATCGCATTCATGAAATGCCGGAAATTTGTTTGGTAGACATGAAAAAGGAAAGAATCACAAATGGCTTATCTGAAACATTGCTTCAAGCTATTCATGAGCGTCTTTCTAAAAATGAACAAGTGATCTTGCTTTTAAATCGAAGAGGCTATTTACCTGTTATTCGCTGTAGTGATTGTGGCCACGTACGCATATGTCCAGATTGCGGTGTGGCTTTAACCTACCACAAAAATCAAAATGCCTTGGTATGTCATTGTTGTGGAAGACAATTTCCATTTATGGAAGAATGTCCAAGCTGTCATTCTAAGAACTATTTTAAAGCCGGTATGGGAACAGAGCGTTTGGAAGAACAGATTCTAGAAATCTTTAAGGATCATCATGTCGTTCGTATGGATGCAGATAGTACACGAAGAAAGAATGCGCATGAAAAGTTGTTAAGAGAATTTGAAGAGTCTGGAGATCTATTAATTGGTACGCAAATGGTGGCTAAAGGCTTGGATTTTGAAAGAGTAACCTTGGTTGGCATATTAAATGCGGATGCCACGCTTTGTCGAAATGACTATAGGGCAAGCGAGACAGCGTATGAAATGTTAGAACAGGCGAGTGGAAGAAGTGGTCGTGGAAAGCTAAAAGGACAGGTTATGATTCAAACATTTGATCCGGATCATTTTGTGATGCGATGTGTTCAAATGCATGACTATAAGATGTTCTTCAATCAAGAAATGCGCTATCGCCATTTAGGGATGTATCCACCCTATGTGTATTTATGTACCTTAGTATTTACACATTTTGATTTGCAGGAAGCCTATAAAATGGCGCGTGTTGCGAAATCGTATTTTACTTCTTTGCGCGTATTAGGTCCGATAGAAATTCGTATGCAACAAAAGAAGCATCGCGTGCGCTTGATTCTAAAATCAAAGGATGATCAATTATTACACAAACTTGTGCGAAACTATTTGGATGAAACAAAACAGGTTGTGGATGTGAATATGCATCCAATTATGATGGAGGAATAGAATGAGAAAATGGATATGGAAAGCCTTAGATGAAGTTGTGAATAAAAAAGTCTATTCCAATTTATATTTAAGAAATCATTTACAGGAAGTGGATGAAAAAGATCGTGCTTTGGCTACACGCATTTTTTATGGAACGATTCAGAATTATCGTTATTGTAAAGAATGCTGGTCAAAGTATGTGAAGAATAAATTGCACCCTAAAATGGATGTATTATTGACTATGAGTACATACCAGTTGTTGTTTTTGGATAAAGTCCCAAGCTATGCGATTGTCAATGATGCGGTCAATATTGCCAAAAAGATCAATGTGAAATATGCGGGTTTGACAAATGCTGTATTGCATAAGGTTGAAGCGATTGAAACAGATAATGTAGCCTTAAAGTATTCATTGCCCGATTGGCTTTATAAGATGTGGGTTTCTCAATATGGACAAGAAAAAGCTTTGGTGATGGCAAGTGCAAGTGTAAATATATTACCCATGTATGTTCGTCGAAATGCATTAAGGACTAGTGAAGCTGATTTTGATTTGGAACCATTTGTTTGTGTTCAAGATCCATTATATATTTATACAGGTAATGATTATTTTCATCATGTCTACTATCAAAAAGGGTATATGAGTGCCCAAGATGAGGGGAGTTTTGCGATTGCGAAATTTGTGGATCCGCAAGAAAATGAAAGGATTCTAGACTGTTGTGCAGCTCCAGGAACAAAGACTATGGCCATGGCCGAAAGGATGCATAACCAAGGTCATATTGATTCGTATGATTTACATGCACATCGTAAAGAATTGATTGAAAGTGATGCCAAACGCTTAGGCATTGATATTGTACATGCAGGTGTACAAGATGCGACAACATTTAAAAGTTCTTTGTTATATGATCGTATCTTATGTGATGTTCCATGTTCAGGCTATGGCGTATTATCGAGAAAACCCGATATTAAATTACACATGGTTCCTGAAGATATGGATTCGTTGATTCCGTTGCAGTATTCTATTCTGAATAATGTATGTCAATATGTAAAGGTGGGGGGAGTCCTAGTCTATTCCACTTGTACGATGAATAAAAAAGAGAATGAAAAACAAATTGAGAAATTTTTAAACGCGCACGAAGAGTTTAGTCTTGTGGATGAAAAAACCATTTTTAGTGATACAAGACAAGATGGCTTCTATATGGCAAAACTAGTGCGTAAATGATATAATGAACGGTAGAAATTGAGGTGCTATTTTGGAAAGTTTATACAATTTAAATTATGATCAAATGTGCGAATATGCCCTAGATCACGGATGGAAATCGTATCGTGGACATCAGATCTTTCAATGGTTGTATCGCAATCGTGTATTTGACATTGATGAAATGAGCAATGTATCAAAGGAAACAAGAGAAATCTTAAAGAAAGATTTTATTGTGAATCCTTTAGAGTTAATAAAAAAACAAGTTTCACATGATGGAACAACAAAATTCTTGTTTAAAACAAGTGATGGTGCACTACTAGAAAGTGTTATGATGGTCTTTGATTATGGTCGCAGTGTTTGTGTTTCCAGTCAGGTTGGCTGCAACATGGGCTGTGCATTTTGTGCGAGTGGCTTGACAAAGAAAAAAAGAGATCTAACAAGTGGTGAAATGGTTGCCCAGGTTATGTATGTTCAAAAAGAATTGGATAAAGATAACTTGCGCCTTTCACATATTGTTGTCATGGGTACAGGAGAACCTTTTGATAACTATGATAATGTCATGAATTTTTTGGCAACAGTAAACCATGATCGTGGTTTAGGTATTGGTTCTAGACATATTACGATTTCAACTTGTGGCATTGTTCCAAGAATTTACGATTTTGCCAATGAACATACACAATACAATTTAGCCATTAGTTTACATGCGCCAAATGATGAATTGCGTGATAAATTAATGCCAGTCAACCATGCATATCCATTAAAAGAGTTGATGGAAGCTGTTAAGTATTATGGTCAGGAAAACAATCGTCGTTTGACCTTTGAATATATTTTATTAAATGGCGTTAATGATCGTCCTGAACATGCCAAACAATTGTCAAAGCTTCTTCATGGAATGAATGCATATGTCAACTTAATTCCATACAATGCGGTAGATGAAAAGGGCTTTAAATCGGTAAGCCACGACGAAGCTATGGTTTTTTATGATTTATTGATGAAGAATCATGTTCGTTGCACGATTCGAAAAGAACATGGTACCGACATCGATGCGGCATGTGGACAATTAAGAATCAAAGAAATTAAAAAGGAAGGAATTTAGGCGGATGAAAGTTTTTGCGAATACAGATGTAGGTCTTGTAAGACAATTAAATGAAGATGATTATTGCATCGCTCATAATGCCAATGATGAATGGATGGCCATTGTCTGCGATGGTATTGGTGGTGCAAAAGCAGGAGAAGTGGCGAGCCATACAGCGGTAATGACGATGTATGAAGCATTTATGAAGTCTCCTGTATTTAAAAAAGATCGTCAAGTCGACAACTGGATTCGTGAAAATTTAAATCAGGCGAATGATTTCATTTATTCAAAAAGCTTAAAGAATCCCAATGAAAGAGGTATGGGGACTACGGCAGTGGGTGTCATCAAAGCTCATATTGGGACATTTATTTTTAATGTGGGAGACTCAAGAATCTATGCAGATTATAATAATGAACTGATTCAAATGAGTGAAGATCATAGTGTCATTGCCCAATTATTAAAAGAGGGTAAGATCACTTTAGATCAGGCAAAGTCTCATCCACAAAAAAATACATTAACAAATGCCTTAGGCGTATGGCATGTTTTCCGTATTGATATCAATAAGATTGAAAATACATACAAATATTTGTTGGTTTCAAGTGATGGATTACATGGATATGTTGAAAAGAAAGTGATTTCGGATATTGTACATGATTCGAGTCTTTCTTTACAGGAAAAAACAGAAACACTGATTGCCAGAGCCAATCAATCAGGTGGTTATGATAACTGTACAGTTATCTTAATGGAGAATGATGGAGAATAATAACTATGATGATGGAACAAATAGCGAACCGCTATGAGATCTTGTCTTTGATTGGTCAAGGTGGAATGGCGGATGTCTATAAGGCAAAGGATATGATATTAAATCGTATTGTGGCAATCAAAGTTCTGCGTGATAAATTAAGTGGGGATGCGATGGCATTAGTGCGCTTTCAGCGAGAAGCAAGTGCAGCGAGTCGTTTATCACATCCAAATGTTGTAGATATATATGATGTTGGTGAATATGAAGGTATGCACTATATTGTCATGGAATATATTCGTGGTCGAACTTTAAAAGATTTGATAGCACAGCGTGGAGCTTTAGATGTGGATGAAGCCATTGGCATTATGAAACAATTGATTAGTGCAATTGATCATGCACACGATCATAATATTATTCATCGTGATATCAAGCCGCAAAATGTGTTGGTAAAAGACGATGGAACGATTAAAATTACAGATTTTGGGATTGCGGTAGCCCATGGCTCTGTACAGCTAACGTTTAATAATACAGTTATGGGTTCAGCCCATTATTTAGCGCCAGAAACAACACAGGGTAAAGAACCAAATGCACAAGTGGATATCTATTCATTGGGTATTGTATTCTATGAACTATTAACGGGGCACGTTCCTTTTACAGGAAAGACACCGACAGAGATTGCGATCAAGCATTTGCGTAAGCCAATGCCTTATGTGCGTGATTTCAATCCGGATATTCCGCAGTCTGTTGAAAATATTATTTTAAAGGCGACCGCAAAAAATTTAGATGACCGATATGTATCTTGTAAAGAAATGCTTTATGATTTAATGCATTGCATGGATATAGAATATCGTGATATGAAGCGTATCAAGGTGGATGTAAGTTCGAATAAAGAATTGATGAAATATGATAATGGGCATATTGGTTTAGAAGATGAAGAGTCTGAAAAAGAAGAGAAGAAAAAACGAAATTGGATTCCAGCCGTCATGATTAGTGCTGCTGTTGTGATTTCCATTGTTGTACTTGTACTCATTGCCAGCATTACAGGCATAATTAAGATTAGTGGCTTTCTAGGCTATCAAACAATGCCGAATGTAGTGAATTTGACACCGGATGAGGCCATTGATGTGTTGCAGGATGCGCATTTTAACACTTCAAGAGTAACGTATGTTTATAAGGCGAATGATAAGTATGAAAAGGGAAAAGTCATTAAAGCTTCTTATAAAGAGGGTGAAGTGATTTTAAATGATGCGAAAATTGTTTTAACCGTTTCTAAAGGATCTACCTATTTAGTGCCAGACTTTACAGATGGATCGTATTCGGAGGCTGCTTATGAATTGGCAAAGAAATGTCCAAATGTGCAAATTGAAGTGGAATATGAAGGCTCAAAAGATATGGATCCAGGTATTGTTTTACAACAAAAGGGTTTAACACCAGGAAAACGTATTGATCCAGACAGTAAGGAAACCATTACTTTTGTTGTAAGTACCTATCCTTCGATTGTGATTCCTTCGGACTTGATTGGTCAAGACGTATTGGATGCCAAAGATGAATTGAATGATTTAGGAATTGCGGTTGTCTTAAGTCATATTGAAAATGGACAGGGCAGCAATAAGGTGATGAGTGTATCGCCAGATGTTGGAACTAAATATGTACAGGAAGGAACAAACAGTGTTGTGACGCTGTATTATGATTAATATGCAGCAAGGAAGAATTATAAAAATTATTTCGAATCAATATACGATTCAAAATGAAAAGGAAGAAATCATTGCCAAACCAAGAGGTAAGATGCGCCAGCATGAAGCGCCAGTCGTCGGGGATTTTGTCGAATATGAAAAGATTGAGGATTCATATCGTATTCATAAAGTGTTGCCACGAACAAATCGACTTTTAAGACCGGCCATAGCCAATGTAGATCAGGCTTTGATTGTCACGAGTTTAAAAGATCCGGACTATTCTTGTCACTTATTAAATCGTTTGATCTTCTTAGTAGGCTTAGCGGGTGTCAAACCGGTGATTTGTGTGACCAAACTTGATTTATTGAATCAACCCGAAGAAATTTTGGCGGATCTTGAAAAATATAAAAAGGCCGGATATGATGTGGTTTTCTCCAATCCTGGTAGTGATGATAAAGAATTACAGGAAATCTTAAATGGAAAAGTGTCTGTATTATGTGGTCAGTCAGGTGCGGGAAAAAGTTCTTTATTAAACCGTCTAAATCCTGATTTTGAATTACAGACACAAGCCATCTCTAAAGCTTTGGGGCGTGGTAAACATACGACACGCTATTGCCAGTTACACCATGTGTGTGATGGCTTAGTGGCGGATACGCCTGGATTTTCAAGCTTAGATTTTACAAGATTAGATACTTCGCATTTAGATGCGTGTATTCTTGATTTTAAACCATACATTCATACTTGTCGTTTTAAAGACTGCAGGCACTTGAATGAGCCGGATTGTAAGATCAAAGAGGCTGTTGAAAATGGGCAAATCAATCCATCTGTTTATGAGGATTATAAAAATATTATGGAGGAAAGAGGTAAAAAACTATGAATTCAATTGTGATTGCACCTTCAATTTTATCTTTGGATTATTCCAATGTGAGTGCACAATTAGAAATTTTAAATGAATCTAAAGCAGAGTGGTTACACTTTGATGTGATGGACGGTCATTTCGTACCGAATTTAACGTTTGGACCTGATATTTTAAGAGGTTTTAAAAAGGCTTGTCCATTATTTATGGATGTGCATTTAATGGTAGAAGACCCAGAAACATACGCACCTATCTTTATTAAAAATGGAGCGGATCTAGTAACTTTCCATACAGAAGCTTTGAATAATGATTTGACTCGTATTCAGAAGTTATTGGATGAAATTCATGGTTTGGGTGCAAAAGGTGGTATTGTCGTAAAACCAAATACGGCCATTGAACCTTTTGAAAGTGTACTTCAATCTTGTGATCTTGTTTTAATTATGAGTGTTGAGCCTGGTTTTGGTGGCCAGAAATTTATGGCCGACATGCTTAAAAAAGTAGAGTGGTTAAAAGAAAAGCGTGAAGCATTGAACCTTTCATATCGTATTGAAATTGATGGTGGTATCAACCAGGATACGTTTAGATTGGCATTAAATGCCGGTTGCGACACATTGGTTGCGGGAAGCTACGTATTTAAAAATGATATCGCAAAGACAATTGAAGGTATGCTTGAATAAATGACTTGTGCGGTTTTAATTACACCACTCGTTGATGTTGTGCCAAAAATTGAAAATTGTGATTATATCGGTGTTGATGCTGGTGCATTAAAAATTATAGATCAGGGTTTTCCAATTAAAATGGCCGTGGGAGACTTTGATTCTTTAAGTGAAGAGGATTTTAAACGAATCACGTGTCCAATTGAAAGACATCCCATTATGAAGGATGAAACGGATTCAGAGCTTGCGATTCGTTTATGTAAAGATTATGATACGATCTATTTATATGGGGCCATGCAAGGAAGAATCGATCATACGATTGCGAATATTCGCTTGGTGATGTATCGTTTTCAAAATGTAGTGTTGATTGATGGGCACCAAAAAATATCTGTTATGAATGTGGGCGTTCATGAAATTGATGATTCGTATCATCATATTTCGTTTTATCCGATTCAAGAGGGTGTGCTTTCTTTATCGGGATTTTTATATCCATTAGATAAAAGACGTATTCATATCGAAGAAATATATACGACAAGTAATTCTTTAACAGGGAAAAAGGGAATCGTTCGTGTGGATGAAGGCAGCTTTTTGTGTGTACAATCCAACTGGAGGTAGTCTATGTTCTATGATGTAGCTATGAACTTTGTGATTGGAACCATATTAATGGTTGCGGGAGCCATCATGATATGGATTCCCAATCGTATTTTTACAGGGATCTTAATCGCATCTATTGTATTTTTATGTATCAATGGCGTAGTTTTATTTATTCGCTTTGTGAAGAATAAATTGAATAAAGATTTTTTCTTTTCCATATTATCCTTTGCGTTTATGTTTTTCTTAATGAACTTTCGGTATCTTCCACAATGGATCTTGCGAGTAAACTTTGGCGGATATTGTATTCTTTGTGGCTTTGCCTGTTTTGTTCAGCTTGTGATTAATCAAATCGATCATATTAAAGGAAACTTCTTAAACTTTGTGTTTAGCTTTGTTTATATTTTCTTTGGCTTCTATTTATTATTGAATCCAGACTTTCATACGGATCTTTTAATGCGTGCTTTTGGCATTTACTTTATGATCTTAGGTATGCGTTATTTAGGGGATGGATATGAAGGAATCAATCCTTTAACGAAATATAAATGGAAACGAAAAGTAAGAATCACACTTCCGGCTTTTTTATGTGCTTTCGTTCCGGATGCGGCTTTGACAAGTATCAACCGGTATTTAGAGGATGGTAAGCCAGAAGATTTAAATACGTATAAGAAGGATGAGGTTGTTCGTTTAAAGGTGATTGTCCATGTAGGGCCCAAGGGCTTCCAAAAGGTAGGGCATATCTGTTTTGCGTACGATGATATTGTCTATAGTTATGGAAATTATGATAGTGATTCCTTTCATTTAAATCAAACGATTGGGGATGGCATTTTCTTTACGGTGCCACTCGAAAAATACATTCCAAATATGATTACGGCAGAGAATAATTCCATTTTTGAATATGGTATTTACACAACGTCGAAACAGAATGCATTGATTGAAAAAGAAATTGAAAAAATTCGTCAAAATGGCTATCGTTGGTATACAAAGATTGAAAAAGAAGATGGGTATGATCGTTTTAGTGAATATGAAATGGATTATCCAAGTCGTCTGCATTATCGTACGGGAGCGAAGTTATATAAGGTCAAGAGTGGTAAATTCCATATTTACTGGGCTTTAGGTGATAATTGTGCTTCTTTTACCGATTTAGTTTTGGGAACGTTAGGTGCGGATGTATTGAGCATACGCGGTATTATTAGTCCAGGAACGTATTTGGATTGGCTTCAAAAAGAGTATTTGAAAAAGAACAGTCCAATTGTATTTAGACGTATATATAAGGAATGGGACAGCGAGTGATGAATGGATATTTTTATGTATTAACGGCCATTGACCTTTTTGTGCTGAGCTTCATGTGCATCCTCACAAAGCTCAGCGAATCTCTGAACAAAAAGCAGAAGCAGGGATTTTTCCTTGCTTTTGCGCTGATCGCGGCGATCTCGGTGCTGGAGGTGGTGACACTGGCGGTGGACGGAACCCCGGCTGGCTACCGCTGGCTGAACATCCTGTCCAACTATCTGGGGTTCGGCCTGTCCCCGGGGGTGTGTCTCTGCCTTGTGTATGTCATGGACCGGAAAAAGAGGATGAACCGCTGGTTCAGGGCGGCGGTGTGCTGCGAGGCGTGCTACCTGCTGTTCCTTGCTCTGTCCATCCCCGCCGGGCTGGTGTTCTCCGTCAGCGCCGACAACGTTTATTCCCGCGGGCAATACTTCTATATTTATATCATCATGTACTTTGCGGCCATCGTGTATCTTTCGGTGTCCACCTTCGTCACGGCGCGGGAATTCCAGAACCGCAGCCGGGCGCTGATCTACCCTCTGATGTTATTTCTGCTCATTGAGACCATCATTCAGGTGACACTGCCGGAGCTTCACGTTACATGGCTGTGCGTTACCCTGTTGTCGGTGCTGTACTTTATCTACTGCAGCGAGATGTGGAACCAATTGGATGCCCTTACCGGGCTGCTGAATCAGAACAGCTACCTGAACCGCACTGCTGAGATGCGCCGCCGCGGCGGGG
>OKTJ01001263.1_pt1 | contig 10677 bp, 10 predicted proteins | sample 1606201 | NCBI WGS metagenome assembly OKTJ01 (sample SAMEA3879536, study PRJEB24766) | human gut metagenome | biome: human-associated habitat; feature: feces | place: USA | collected 1985/1987 | reverse complement strand
GCTCAACGCGGCCGTGTTCGGCGTGTTCCACGCCGTCAATCTCATCGGAGGCGCACCGGGCGCCGTCGGCATACAGGCGGTGTGCGCCGCCTGCACGGGCTTCGCCCTGTGCGGGACGGTCGCCTATTACCGCTCCATCGTGCCGGCGCTGGGCATCCATGCGCTCATCAATCTCTTCGGCGGACTTTTCCCCGCCGATGACCTTCGCGGCGCCGGGCTGCTCGTGTCCGGGTTCTGTGCCGCCTGCAGCGTGCTCGCCGGGCTGTGGATGCTACGGGCAGAGGAGAACGGAAAACATGAAACTGTACATTGATCCCGGCACGGGCAGCATGCTCTTTGCCATTCTGATCGGCATCATCGCTGGATACATTGCGTCGGCTGTCATGGGCCTGTTTTTATCCCCCACCGGCATTACTGCTGATGGCGTGGAATATACCAAGGCATGGGTCTTAAACTGGGACAAGGTGGCGGAGGCCTCCTGGTTTTCCATACCGAAGCTGATGCCGGTCCCCCTGGTCTTTGACCTGCGTGCCATCGTCCCGGTGCTGATCATGTTCATCGTTACCGCAGTGGAGACTGTGGGCGATATCTCCGGCGTGATGGAGGGCGGCATGAACCGTGAGCCCTCTGATAAGGAGCTGTCCGGCGGCGTCATCTGCGATGGTATCGGCTCCAGCTTTGCCGCACTGTTCGGCGTGCTGCCCAACACCTCCTTCAGCCAGAATGTCGGCCTTGTCAGCATGACCAAGGTCGTCAACCGCTTTGCGCTGGCCACCGGCGGCATCTTCCTGATTCTCTGCGGTTTGGTGCCCAAGCTGGGCGCGCTCGTCTCGATCATGCCGCAGTCGGTGCTGGGCGGCGCAGCTGTCATGATGTTCTCTTCGATCGTGGTGAGCGGTATTCAGCTCATCACCCGCGAGCCGCTGACCCCACGCAGCCTGAGCATCGTCTCGGTAGCGCTCGGTCTCGGCTACGGCATCGGTGCCAACAACGGCATCCTTGCACACGCACCGCAGATGATCTCTCTGGTATTCGGCGGCTCCGGCATTGTGCCCGCCGCACTCGTTGCCATCCTCTTGAATCTGGCCATTCCCAAGGACGAAAACGGCTAAAGTAAGCATCCCTATAGCGGGCAGTGTAAAACGCACTGCCCGCTATAGATTTTTTGTTGAAATTCAAGCGCACAAAAGCACCTTTAGCACCCTATTGACATTTGGGTGCCAGACTGCTATTATATGACAGAAATATCGTAGAATCGTTGCTGGTGCGCCGTTTTGGCTGCAGGCAGCTTTTTTACGATCCAACGGTTAGATTATTCTAACGCGCATATACAAGCTGCCATGCTGCCGCCGGGCAGCTTTTCAAATAAGCAGCAGTTAGTTTATGCAAACCAAGGAGCTGAGCATTACGAAAAAGAATTTTTGGGACAGAAATGCAGCAAGGTATGACCGCTTTATGCGTAAGAATGCAATAGCCTATGATCAATTATATGCGCTGCTTCGCCCTGCTGTGTGGCACAAAACCGTTTTGGAGGTAGCCACCGGCACAGGGCAGGTGGCAAAGCATCTCCTGTGTTCTGCCGACCACATTGAGGCTACCGACGCCTCCACAGCGATGATTGCGCAGGCAAAGCGGGGAAATTTTTCCTCCAAGCTGTATTTTTCCGTGCAGGATATGTTCCATCTGCCTTATGCTGACCAGTCCTTTGATGTTGTCATTGTCTCCAATGCACTGCACATTGTGCCGCACCCTGAGAAAGCCCTTATCGAGTTTCGCCGTGTGCTTAAAAACGATGGCACGCTGATTGCTCCTACCTTTACCCATGCAGAGAATTCCCCTTGGGGAAATCTTCAGGCCCTTGCGCTGAAAATTGCAGGCTTTCCGCTGCACAGCAGATGGACGAGTGCTGCGTATCTGGCATTTTTGCAGCAAAACGGCTGGACCGTTTGCAAAAGTGTTGTTTTGCAGAATTCCATTCCACTTACCTACGCGGAGTGTAAAAAAGTTGAAAGGAGATAAACGATGTCATTTTTTGAAAATACGAGAGACCCCAAAGGCTTCGGCGGCAGGCTGATGGTCACCATGATGAACCTTGCCCACACCCCCGTGGCGCTGTGGGGGCTTCACTTTCTGCATCTTGCGCCAGACGCAAAGGTGCTGGACTGCGGCTGCGGCGGCGGAGCGAATATCAAACGGCTGCTGAAAAGGTGTCCGCGCGGCATCGTAAAGGGCGTGGATTACTCTGCTGTCAGCGTCGAAAAATCCCGCCGTCTCAATGCAGAGGCGATTCAAAGGGATCGCTGTGTCATCTGGCAGGGCAGCGTGCAGCGCATCATTTTTGCCAGCGATTGGTTCGATGCAGTCACAGCGTTTGAAACCGTCTATTTCTGGCCGGACCTTGCAAAATGCTTCCGGGAGGTTTGGCGGGTTTTGAAGCCGGGCGGCACCTTCCTCATCTGCAATGAAGTCAACGGCGACACGGACAAAGACAAAAAATGGACAGAAATCATTGGTGGCATGACCATCTACAAGGATACTGAGCTGAAAGCATATCTTGAGCAAGCGGGCTTTTGTGACATTGCGGTACACAAAAGCAAAACAGGCTGGCTGTGTTTGACCGCCGTAAAGCGAAGTGACTGTGGCTGCGGGAGGCAGGAGAATGAAGGTTTATGAATTTGGGGCGGATACCGCTCCGGTCATTTTGCTGCTGCCCGGCACCTGCTGCCACTGGAAAAGCAACTTTGGCCAAGTGATCCCTCTGTTGCAGCGGGATTTTCGCGTACTTTGCGTCAGCTATGATGGCTTTGACGAAACAGAAAGTACCGAATTTCCGACAATGCTTGCAGAAACCGAAAAAATCGAAGCCTACATCCTGAAAAACTGCGGCGGGCATATACGGGCCGCCTACGGCTGCTCTCTGGGCGGCTCTTTCGTGGGACTGCTGGCAGCACGGAAAAGCATACATATGGACTACGGTATTCTGGGCAGCTCCGACCTTGACCAATGCTCCAAGCTCGCGGCCAAATTACAAACGAATCTTCTCCTGCCGCTGATTTATCCGCTGATTCGGGACGGACAGTTCAAGAGTCGCTTTCTGCAGAAGCGATTAGAAAAGCGTTTCGCGGAGATGGGCGACTATGTCCGCGCTTTTATGGCGATGTTCGGTGCTGCACGCCCCTATGTGACGATGCAAAGCTGTAAAAACCAATTTTATTCCGACCTCATCACGCCCTTGCCGGAGGAAATTGATGTTCCCGGTACGGAGATTCATATTTTCTACGCGCTGAAAATGGGAGCGAAGTATCGCGCGCGTTATCAGCAGCATTTTGCGCACCCCGTAATTCATGAGCAGGATCTGCAGCATGAGGAGCTGCTGGCCTGTTACCCTTACAAATGGGCACAGCTTGTCAAAAGCATCATTGAACAGGGGGTATAAAGTACCTGTGTTTTTGTGTATATACCATAAAAGGAGGCGACTTCATTGACAGAAACTTTTTGGGGGATTCTGATCCCCTTTTTGGGTACATCGCTGGGCGCAGCATGCGTATTTTTTATGCGGCGCGCTCTGGGAGATCTGGTGCAGCGCTCACTTGCAGGCTTTGCCGCCGGTGTGATGGTGGCGGCATCGGTCTGGAGCCTGCTGATCCCGGCAATCGAACAGTCGGAGAAGTTGGGACGGTTCGCCTTTTTCCCGGCATTTGCCGGATTTTGGTTCGGCGTGCTGTTTTTGCTTGCCCTGGATCATCTGATACCCCACCTGCATGTCGGCAGTGAGGAGGCTGAGGGGCCAAAAAGCAGGCTGGGCCGCACTACGATGATGGTGCTGGCAGTGACCCTGCACAACATCCCGGAGGGCATGGCAGTCGGTGTGATGTACGCCGGCTTTCTCGCAGGCAGCGCGCAGATCACCGCGGCGAGCGCGCTGGCCCTGTCCCTCGGCATAGCCATCCAGAATTTCCCGGAGGGCGCCATCATCTCGATGCCCCTGCGCGCCGAAGGGGAGAGCAAGGGCAGGGCCTTTGCAGGCGGTGTGCTTTCGGGCGTGGTTGAGCCAATCGGTGCAGTGGTGACGATTTTGGCCGCGCAGCTTGTGATACCGGCATTGCCTTATCTTTTGAGCTTTGCTGCGGGCGCGATGCTCTATGTCGTGGTGGAGGAGCTGATTCCCGAAATGTCACAGGGACGGCACTCTAACCTTGGCACAGTATTCTTTGCTGTCGGCTTCAGTGTGATGATGGTGCTGGATGTGGCACTGGGGTAACAGGAGCCTTACAACGCAGAAAATGCAAACAGCTTCACCCGGCCCGACACAAAGTCAGTCAGAAAAGGTCCAGCATGGTATCCAGATACAACTCCTCGCGGACAGCCAGCTGATATTCCGGCTTGGTCAGGTAGTGAAGCAAAAATTCAAGAATCAGTGCACTGCCAAGGCCGCGCCCCTCGATCTTGAATTGGGTGAAGCCTCTCGGCAGGTAGGTGTCCCGGATGGCCTTGATGCCGATAAAGCCGGGGTTCGCCATCGCTCGGGAGAAGCGATACCCGTCCGTTGCGCCGGGGGCGCTGCAGTAATGCTCCGGGCCGGGCAGACCCAGATTTTTGCGGCTGACGGCCTCATAGCAGGCTCTGCGTTCCGTGCATCCGAACCAGCAGCACTCATTGCAGAGGAACTCCACCTTGTCCTTCTGGGACTGGGGCAGCGCTGCAAGTCGGTCAAATGCTCGGTTCAGCCGGAAATCCGGCACGACATAGCGAAACTCGGGCCGTGCCAGCTCCCGCTGCAAATCGTTGAAGTCTGTCAGCACTTTTGTGGTTGAGGATACAAGATACAGCGATGGATAGTTCTTTTTCAGGTACTGCGTCAGCAGCTCAGCATGAACGATGGCGCCGTTTTGCGGGTCATTTTGTTCCTGAAACAGTCGGCAGAGCGCATTGCAGTCCGGGTCTGTGAGATGCTCCGGGCGCAGTAATGAATTGCTGAGTGTCAGCCGCGCCGAGATGCCGTATTCACGCGTCAACGCCAGCACCTCGCGTGGGGTGCGGTCACTGTACTCGATCCGTCCGCCCGCCCATAAGCAGTCAGACGGTGCGCCGTAGATTGAGCCGATGGCGCACCAGTCGTAAAAATACTCCCGATGCGCACGATAAAGCGGCAAAAACGCCGCATACAGGTCATAAAATTCAAACAGACCGGGCAGATGAAACAGGGCTGTGCCCTGGTGAGGTGTTTCCATAGCGGGGACCTTTCCTGGCCGCACAGGCGGCCCGATGGGATATATTTATTATACCAGCAATCCTGCCGGAATGCAAAGCGAAGCGCCGGGGTATATGTTTGTGACCGACGTAAAAAACACACTGCTGAAATTCTAAGGGGGATGTTGCAATGCCGTCCATTGATTTAAACTGCGACCTGGGCGAGAGCTTCGGCGCGTACACCATCGGCATGGATGCCGAAATTTTGCCCTATGTGACCAGCGCGAACATTGCCTGCGGGTTCCACGCGGGCGACCCGTCCGTGATGCAAAAGAGCGTTCTGCTGTGCAAAAAGTATGGCGTGCAGGTGGGTGCACACCCGGGACTGCCGGATTTGCAGGGCTTTGGCCGCCGCAGAATGGCAATTTCCCCCGCCGAAGCCGAGGCCGACGTGATGTACCAGATCGGTGCGCTGAAGGCATTCTGCGACGCGGCAGGCGTACCGCTGCACCACGTCAAACCCCACGGCGCGCTGTACAACATGGCCGCCAGGGATCCGGTGCTGGCGGCAGCCATCTGCCGCGCTGTGCAGGCTGCAGCTCCCGGTGCTGTGCTGCTGGCACTCTCCGGCAGCGAGATGGTCAAAGCCGCAAACGCCATCGGACTGCCCGTTGCCAGCGAGGTATTTGCAGACCGCGGCTACCAGGCCGACGGCAGCCTTGTGCCACGCGGCGCTCCCGGCGCAATGATCGAGGACGAGGATACCGCCATTGCGCGGGTCTTGCAGATGGCGGCGCAGGGTACCGTACAGGCCGACGACGGCAGCACCGTAACCCTGCAGGCCGATTCCGTCTGCGTCCACGGCGACGGCCCCAAAGCCCTCGCCTTCGTGCAAAAAATCTCCGCCGCCCTCCTTGCCGCAGGGACAGCAGTTGCAGCATTTTGATTGTAGGCAGAAAGCAAGATGGGGAATGAACCTATCGGAAGAAGGTAAAGCAGCGCTAAGCGGCAGGATCTGTCCTGCGCCCCTGCCGGGGTGCAGGAATTTTTTGTCAATAAAAATACCGTTGTATCGTGTGATACAACGGTTGAATAATTTGAATGCAACCTTGATGTGTTTAGGCAGCGGATCCTGCACGGAGGACGAGCCGACACCATAGCACAACGGATGTTTTCATTCCGGCAGACGTCCGTACAGTTCCATTTCACTGTGCAGCTTTTTGGCCAGCCTTGTGTTAAAGACACCGGGTTCGGCACGCCAGCACCAGTTGCCGCCCAGAGTGGACGGCGTGTTCATGCGGGATTCATGCCCAAGGCCCAGCAGATCCTGTGCCTGCACGACAGCCAGATCGGCAGCACTGGACCAGATGCCGCGCATCATGCCCCAGTGATAGCCTTCTTTCTTCGTCAGATTCAGGTAGCGCACGGCGCGCGCCACGTCCTCAGGGGCGGCGGTTTCCATCCAGCCGTTCACAGGCTCGTTGTCGTGGGTGCCTACATAGGCAATGCAGTTCTTGGGGTAGCTGTGGGGGCGGTAATCACCGCCGTCACGGCTGTCAAAGGCAAACTCCAGCACTTTCATGCCGGGATAGCCACATTGCTTCAGCAGGGCAGTGACATCTTCCGTCAGGAATCCCAAATCCTCGGCGATGATGCGCGGGCTGCCCAGCTTTTTCTTTATGGCAGCAAACAGCGCATAGCCGGGGCCTTCGCGCCAGCGGCCGTTCCGGGCGGTTGCTTCCCCGTAGGGGATAGCATAATAGCCCGCAAATCCGCGGAAGTGGTCAATGCGAACCACATCATAGATGCTGCACATGTGTTTGATGCGCCGCACCCACCATGCGTAGCCGGTCTTGGCCATGGAGTCCCAGTCGAACAGCGGGTTGCCCCACAGCTGGCCTGTGGCGGAGAAGCCGTCCGGCGGGCAGCCTGCCACCTCGGTGGGCAGCAAGTTCTCGTCGAGCTGGAACTCCTGCGGGCAGCTCCACACATCGACGCTGTCCAGCGCCACATAGATGGGAAGGTCGCCGATGATGCGGATTTCCTGCCGGTTGGCGTAGTGCTTCAGAGCCTGCCACTGACTGTAGAACATAAACTGTACAGCCTGCCAGAACGCCACATCGTCGGCGTACTGCTGCCGGGCTGCTGCCAGGGCAGCGGGCTCACGGCGCCGCAGCGGTTCTTCCCATTCCAGCCAGCAGGCTCCGTTGTGGGCGTCCTTCAGCGCCATGAACAGCGCGTAGTCGGGCAGCCAGAAGTCGTTTTCCTTCACAAAGCGGCGGTAGTCGGCACCGGGCTTTGCCAGCAGACGTTTGGCTGCACAGCGCAGCACTGCGTAGCGCTTTTCGTACATGACGCCGTAGTTGATGCAGTCTGGGGTGCATTCCCAGTCGATGGACGCATATTCCTCCGGCAGCAGCAGTCCCTGCTTTGCCAGATCGTCCAGATCGATAAAATACGGGTTGCCCGCAAAGGTCGAGAACGACTGATAGGGACTGTCGCCGTAGCTTGTGGGGCAGACGGGCAGAATCTGCCAGTATGCCTGCCCGGCCTTGACCAAAAAGTCCACAAAGCTGCGCGCGGCTGCACCCATGGTACCAATGCCGTAAGGCGAGGGCAGACTTGAAATGGGCATCAGAATGCCGCTTGCTCTCATCAGAGAACCCCTCTTTCTTTTGATAGTAAGCAGCCGGGATATCTTTCCTTCACAGTTCACGCACGCTTTCTCCTTCGGTCAGATCGAAGGAGACGATCTCGTGCACGGCATTGCCGGGTTTTTGGATGTTGTGGAGCAGGATCCGCGCCGAACGCCGCGCCAATTGCTCCATATTCTGCCGGATGGTCGTCAGCCGGGGCACACTGTACTGTCCCAGCGCAATGCCGTCAAAACCTGTGACGGAAATATCCTGCGGCACACACAGCCCGTGATCCCGCAGCGCACGAATTGCGCCAAGCGCCATCAGGTCGGACATGGCAAACACTGCCGTAATGTCGGGGCTGTGCTTTAAGAGATACTCCATTGCCTCATACCCGCTGGAAAGCGAGAACCGCGCATACGCATACTGCTTTTCCATGTCAAACGGCAGACCAAGGCGCAGCATAGCACCCTGACAGCCGGCCAGACGGGCGAGACTTGGACGGGAAAGATTGGGCTTGCCACCGATGATTCCGATGCGGCGGTGCCCTTTTTTGTACAGATATTCGATCATCGTGTCCGATGCAGCCATATCGTCTACGGACACACTGGACAAATTGCGGATGCGCAGGGATGCCGCGCTGTTTGTCAGCAGCAGGCAGGGGATACCCAGTGCCTCCAACTCCGGCGTGAAGTATTCCGGATTTGAACCGAGAAACAATATACCATGGGGTTTGCGCTCTGTGCAGATGCGTCGGGCCTGCGCAACCTCGTTGGCTTCCTCGTCAATATAGTAGACCGTCGCAACGTAGCCGCTTTCCTCAATGATCTGCTGCAGCGGTTCCAAAATGCCGGCAAACAGCATATTCTGGGTGCCTTTCACAATCAGTGCGATCCCATCGTTGGTCTGCTGCTTCAGATGCTTGGCGTTGGCGTTCGGTTCATAATTGTGGCGGTTTACGATTTCCAATATTTTTTGACGGGTTTCTGCACTGACGCCGGGGGCGTTATTTAAGGCTCGTGAGACGGTCCCGACCGCATAGCCGGACTCCCGCGCGATGTCTTTGATGGTCATTTGCCAATCCTCTTTCTTGAAGAAGTGTCAAATTTACCCCTTGACAGCACCGGCGACCACGCCATCGATAATATATTTCTGGCAGATCAGGTACAGCACGATAACAGGCAGCACCGTAATCATGATGCAGGCCATCATGGGTGCCATCTCCACCTTGCCGTAGCTGCCGCGGAAATACTGGATCGCCATAGGAATCGTGCGGAAGGTCTTGATGTCCAGCACCAGCGTGGGCAGCAGATAGTCGTTCCAGACCCACATGGTTTCCAAAATGGCGGTAGAGATCATCGTCGGCTTCAAAATCGGGCAGACGACCTTGAAGAAAATCTGGATGGGATTGCAGCCGTCGATCATAGCGGCTTCTTCAATAGCAATCGGCATGGATTTTACAAAGCCGGTGAACATGAACACCGCAAGTCCCGCGCCGAAGCCCAGATAGATGATGCAGATGTTGTAGGGGTTATTCAGCTTTAAGGTATCAGCGGTTTTTGCCAGTGTGAACATGACCATCTGGAAGGGAACAATCATGCTGAATACGCACAGATAGTACATACCTTTGGACAAGGTGTTCTGCACACGGGTGATATACCATGCGCACATGGAGCAGCACAGCAAAATCAGTGCCACAGACGAAACCGTGATCACTAAACTATACCAGAAAGAGGACAAAAAGTCCATTTCCTGAATGCCATAAATGTAGTTTTTCAGGCCGACGAAGGTCTCGGCGTTCGGCAGATCAAAGGCGTGGCTCGTCGTGATGGCGCGCTCGGTCTTGAGGGAGTTCATCAAAATCATGAACACCGGGTACAGCCAGGCGATGCACAGGATCGTGAACAGAACGGACAGTACCGTGTTGATGCGGCGGTCTTTTTTAGTAGCACCCATTATGCCTGCACCTCCTTAGAGCGGGTAAAATGCAGCTGGAGCAACGAAATAACGACCACAAACAGGAAGAAAACGACGGCCTTGGCCTGACCGATGCCCTTCCATTGGGGTCCGGAGCGTGCGTAGAACGTGTCGTAGATGTTGTAGGCCAGCATCATGGACTGCTTTGCAGGCTCACCGGCTGTCAGCGAGAGGTTCTGGTCGAACAGCTTGAAGGAGTTCGTCAGCGTCAGGAAGGTGCAGATCGTCACGCTGGGCATGACCATCGGGATTTTGATTTTGAACAAAATCTGGCTGCTTGTTGCACCGTCAATGCGTGCGGCCTCCACCAGATCCACCGGCACATTCTGCAAACCGGCAATATAGATGATCATCATGTAGCCGATCTGCTGCCAGCACATCAGGATGATCAAACCCCAGAAGCCGTAGGTGGCATTCAGCGCCAGCAGCGACTTACCCCAGGAGGACAGCAGACCGTTGAGCAGGATCTGCCAGATATAGCCCAGCACGATGCCGCCGATCAGGTTCGGCAGGAAGAAGATGGTGCGGAAAGCGTTGGTGCCGTGCATACCGCGGGTGAGAAGCAGCGCAATGGCAAAGGCCAGCACGTTGATCAGCAGGGTGGACACGACGGTGAACGCCGCTGTGAACCAGAACGCATGGGTGAAGGTGTTATCCGACCAAATCATTGCGTAGTTGCTTAAGCCCACAAACTGCACATTTTTGACGGTGGTGAACTTGCAGAACGACAGCCCTGCACCCCAGATAAACGGCCAGACAAAGCCGATGATAAAGGCGATGAGGGTCGGCAGTACGAAAACAGGCCAATAACGTCGAATGGCTTTTTCCATAAGTATGCTCCCTTTGTTGTAATTTTTGTTTTCTGCAAAAGAAG
>OKTJ01001257.1_pt1 | contig 10746 bp, 9 predicted proteins | sample 1606201 | NCBI WGS metagenome assembly OKTJ01 (sample SAMEA3879536, study PRJEB24766) | human gut metagenome | biome: human-associated habitat; feature: feces | place: USA | collected 1985/1987 | reverse complement strand
CATATTCAATATTCCACAAATAGCAGGAAAAGCAAAGCACTTCCGGTTTTCTTTTATACAGATCCATCAATATCTGATCCAATGGCTGGTTGATCGTATATTCCGCAATTCCTATCTCTTCTTTATATTTCTCACATTTTCCTGCCGCATAAGCTCTCAGACTGTATACTGCTAAATTGGAGTGAATGTATTTTGCATTGATTGCTGTCAGTAAAATGTTCATGGTTTCTCCTTAAAAAATGACCCTTGAATGTAGACTTTATGCCACATTCAAAGGTCTGCTTCGTATTATTGCAGCATCGACATATTAACAAGTCTGTCGTACATGCCGCTTGCAAACAGCACCATCATGCCAATCGTGCAGATTACCGACAGCACAAATCCTATTATCGATGTAATCATACCGGCAGTTGCTATTGCATTGTTATACTGCTTTGCCCTTTTTGACATTTTGGAAGCAAGCATGCCGACAATTCCAAGTCCCATCAGATATCCAAAAAACGAGAAAATAATACTGCAAATACCAAGCACCAGTGAAACAACTGCAAGCTTAACGCCCTCCCTCTCGTCATCTATGATAGTCTCATTATTGTAGAGCATCTCAAGACGGATACGCCTTGATTTACGCAGCATAACAAGCATAGGAATACCGAGCACGATAAAAGCGACACAGTTCATTGCCGAAAACTCATTAATCCTGTCGGCCACTCCTCCTCCCTCAAATATTCCCGATGATAAAAGTCCTCCCATATCTACAACAGTATGGAAAATGGCAAGTATCCAGAAATTACGTGTAGACGCGTATATCATGCAAAACAGCACGCCCATGAGACCTGCTGAAATAACCTGTATCAGACAACTGCTGAACTTAACCCCTGCGCCCATATTGGAAAAATGCATCAATCCAAACAGTACGCCTCCCAAAACTACGGCTCCTGTGATTCCACCTTTCGTCTTTGGAAAAGCTCTCAGCAGCAGATTGAACACCACGCCTCTGAACACCAGCTCCTCAACGAGCCCTACAAGGCAGACCGCAATAAAGAAAAAGATGATGTTGTAAAATGCCTTCACATCACCATGCTCGCTCAAAAAGCACATATAAATACCTGAAACAACAGCATACAGACAATAAACTATGAAAAAACCACCTGTGTATAAGCTTCTGGTCCATCCTGCTGCATTTTCCTTAAAGATATCCCACAGCCCGAATATATATGTGATGCCAAGAAAAATAACTAAAACAACTGTCTCCACAATAGCCTGCAGCAGATAGTCATCCGCCTTTTCCATGCCAGGAATCAATCCCAGAACTTTTCCGCTCCACTGTAAGGGTGCAATGAAAAGAAAGACTGCAAGAATGGCAAATATTATATTTGCCGGTGCTGAAAGGTTTCTCAATTTCTGTTTCATAACTTTAAATCTCCTCATTTGCGTGTTATTAAGTATGAAAATATTCTATAGCATTTACTTTGACATTGCAAGCGAAGTATTTCATACTGCAATGGGCAGCAAAAAAGCCCTGTCCTTACGAACAGAGCCCTATTCATTATGTTGCACTTACAAGCCTTACTATCACATCAATTCCAGCTGCCCAAAAGAGTATCGCCCCCACGATATATACCTTTGTCTTCTGCTCGAAACCGTAGTGATATCCTGTGTAAATGCCTGCCACTATACAGATGATAGTTAGCAGCGCCACCATTATCATAATGGTGAAAAGTCCGGTACCGAGGAAGCCGAATGCTATTCCTGCAAGAACCGTATAAAATGCGGTGATTCCTGCTATCCTTAACACTCTTTTCATGTCAAGCTGTGCCTGACAGTGCTCCTCAATCCTTTCATTTCTTATAGCCTTTCCTATAAGCCTGATCCCCAGTCCTATCAGTATTCCGATAGAAATTATCTCTCCTAAAAGTGCTTCATCCTTCACCGAGTATTTCCCATTAAGAAAGCTTGACAGGAAATACCCGATGTACATTGCTAACAACTGGCAAACTGCAACTATGAAGCAAATGGCTGTAAGCTGTTTCTTATTTACTTTCTGGATCAGGGATCCCTGACATTCCATCGCAACGAAAATCTCAAGCGAGCTTCCCGCCACGATTAACAGATATTCTATCCAGCCCATTTTTGCCTCCCCTAATCTTTAAACATCCTTTAATTAATTATTTGTCGCTATTATTTGTCGCTATCTGCCTTAGCATCTATTGAAGCTAATTTATATATGAACTTAACGCTGCCCGTCTGTCCATCAGCGATTGCTGAGTATGTCTGATATTCCTCACCTGCGTCAATTACTGCCTGGAGCTTGTTGGTGAATGGCTTTAAGTCGCCGTTGTATGCGTCGAGAATCTTGTTGATTCCTTCCTCATTGAACTGTACCATACCGTCTGCAAGTGTATGTGCACCCTCTGAAAGTGTCTTAGAGCCTGTTGTGAGCTGGTCAACACCTGAAACTATCTGATTTGTTCCATCTGCAAGCTGTGAGGCTCCGCTGTTGAGCTGTGCATTGTTTGCTACAAGTGTGTTTGAACCGTCTACAAGCTTCTTGATACCACTTGTGAGAGTTGGCACTGAGTTCATGAGTGATTGTGTTCCGGCTGAAAGCTGGCTTGCTCCGGCATTGAGTGCTGTTGCTCCGGCATTTAATGTATCGTTGTTTTTAACTAACTCGTTTGAACCATTTACAAGACTGGTGATTCCTTTTGTCAGCTCTGGTAATTTATCTGCAAGACTTTGTGTGCCTGTCTGAAGCTCTGTAGCTCCTGTTGCAAGCTGTGTAGTTCCTTTTGCTAAATCAGAAGCTCCGCTTGACAACTCAGATGCTCCATCTGACAACCGTCCTAAACCAGCATCTAATGATGACGCACCATCTGATACCTTTGCTGAGCCATCCTTTAAAGCTTGCACTGTGTAAGCACTGTCTGTTACACTTTGGTTCACGGCAGAATATACTGATACAGCACCTTTTCCCTGAGACAGACCAACAAGTATCTGATTATAAGTTGCAGATGGATTCTGATTCTGCATATTAGTCAAAGCATCTATTATATCTCCTGCATTGTTTACTGCTGCATCCGCTGCTGCTGATACATTGTCTGCTGTAATCTTATCTGTATCAATATATCCAAGAGTTTTAAATAATGTTCCGACATTTAATTCATTCAGTGATTCCAGAGATTTATTTATATTGGTTTTGATTGTTTCAGGCATATCTGATAAAGATTGTGTCAACTGACCAACTCCTTCATCAACCTGCTTTGCTCCTGCTGCAAGAGAATCAGCTCCTGTTTTTGCCGTATCAATACTTGTCTTTAGCTGTGCTGCACCTGCAGATACTCCTGCTGCGCCCTTGTTTGCAGCATTAATACCATCCGAAAGCGTTTTGGCTCCATCATTAAGACTTGTCACACCTGTTGCAAGACTTCCTGTGTTGTCATTAAGCTGATTCAAGCCTGTATTTAACTGACTAGCTCCGTCTGTATATGTCTTAAGTCCATCCTTAAGTGTTGCACTTCCACTTGCAAGCTGACCTGCTCCACTATTAAGCTTATCTGCTCCTGACACAAGGGCACCTGTACTGTTTCCAAGTGTATTCAATCCACCACTTAATGTACTTACACCATCAGTATATGTCTTAAGTCCACTCTGCAGTGTGCCAACTCCTGATGCGAATGTGCCGAGCTTGCTCTGCAATGTTGAAAGTCCGTCAGCAAGTGTGTCAGTACCCTCTGCCAGTGTTTTTGAACCATCCTGAAGCTGTGTTGAGGCATCCTTTAAGTCATTTATCATGTCATCGAGGTCTGATGTGTCAATTCCGTCTGTGCTTACATAATCAGATGCGTTTACCACGAAGGTCATGGCTGCAGGCATTGAGAAATTCTCCACATCTGCTGTCATTTCCATGTATTCAGGGATATTTACATCGCCATCGAGATCTCCGTCCTTGATTCCGAGGCTATCCTTTAAGCCCGGAAGTGCATAGCCGAGCACTACGCTTGATGAGTCGCTTACCTCAGCCTTGCCGTTTGTCACTTCGATATTCTCGAAGCCATCACCGAGTACAAGTCCTGTTATTGCTGCAAATGGTACGGAAACTGTCTGCTTCTCGCCGTTTACTGTCTCTGTATATGATGTGGTATTTGTGTAGTCAAAACAGATTTTGACCTTTCCTGATTTTCCTGCAAGGTCCTCAGGTGAGATTTCTTTTCCATCGAGGTAGTATGTAACCTTCTGTGTTACAGGTGGCTCCTCTGTTGCTGTGCCCTGATAGTAAATGTCCTTGCCGCCGGCCTGCCATGTGAGCTTATCACCGCTTTGTGTGAATTTTTCCTTGCCCTTTACGTTCTCGATATCTGAAAGGTTTGAAGCATCCTCCAAGGTATCCTTTTTGTCTTTATTTTTAAGGTGATCTACTACGATTGTTTTGTTTACGTTGCCGTTTGCATCTGAGATGAGGTATACACTCTCGTCCTTGTCTGCATCGTTATCCTTTAATGATACGCTGTCCATGAGCTTATCTGCTATGTCATCAGCATCCTTGCTGCTTCCTGTTGTGCTGTCTGCCTCGGCTGTGACTGCGGTGCTGTTCTTCTCTGCAAAAACTGCTGTTGCTCCGATTCCTGTACCTACAAGTGCTATTGTGAGGACTCCGGCTACAACACGGACAATATATTTACTTTTTAACTTTTCTTTCAATTCTGGTAATTTCATGTCTTATTCCTCCTGATTTTGTTTTTGAGGTCATATTTTTATGTTATGAGGGCCAAAAAGTATTTTATCCCTCATTTATGATTAATCAGATTACTAAGCTGTCAGGTTCTTGTTTTTAAAGCCTGCGCTTGTGGCACATATTACTTTGTCAAAAATCATAAACATTGACGGAAGTATAAATACTACTACAAACATACTGATGATTGCGCCTCGTGCAAGCAATATACAGATAGAACTGATCATATCAATGTTTGAATAAAGTCCTACACCAAAGGTTGCGGCGAAGAAACAGAGTGCACTGACAATAACTGAGTTTGTCGAATCTGCAAGTGCCTTTGTGATTGCCGGCTTTTTGTCCATTCCGGTGTATCTGTTCTTTCTGTACTTTGTGGTCATAAGTATCGCATAGTCAACCGTTGCACCAAGCTGTATGGTTCCGATTACGATGCTCGCGATAAACGGAAGCTTCGTTCCTGTAAATCCCGGAATTCCCATGTTTACAAAGATTGCAAACTCGATGACCGCTACAAGTATGATTGGAAGCGATACTGATTTGAATACTACGAGGATGATAAGGAATATCAATACGATTGATACTGCACTTACACGCTTAAAGTCTGTATCTGTGATAGTGATAAGATCCTTTGTACAAGGTGCCTCACCGATAAGCATTGCGTCCTCGCTGTAACTCTTTACTATCTTTTTAATCTCTGTTATCTGGTTGTTTACCTCATCAGATGCTGTCTCATATTTTGATGAAACAAGCATCATCTGGTAATCACCGTTTTTGAATATCTCCTTTGCCTCATCCGGCACCATATCATCCGGTATTGTAGGTCCAAGTATTGAGTCAAGCGATACCGCAAGCTTTACTCCATCGACCTTCTTGATATCATCTATCATGCTTATGCTGTCTGCCTTTGACATATCGCTCGGCGCGATGATGATATGTGTGGCACCCATAGCATACTCCTTGTCGAGTCTTTCATTGGCCTGCTTACTGAATGCACTGTCAGGCATGGTTCCTGCAAGGTCATAGTAGACCTGATCATGAGTGTATCCGTATATTGCCGGGATGAGCACTACGATGAAAATCACTGCAAGTATCTTATAATGATTTGTTACCCAGCTTGCAATCCTAGAAACATCCGGCATAAGAATCTTGTGCTTTGTCTTCTCGATTGCCTTATCACATGCAAGAATCAGTGCAGGGAGAATTGTTACACATCCGATAACTCCGAATACAACGCCCTTTGCCATTACGATTCCCAGGTCAAGTCCAAGTGTAAAGCTCATGAAGCAGAGGGCTACGAAGCCTGCGATTGTTGTGATTGAGCTTCCTGTTACTGAAACAATTGTGTGGGAAATGGCATGTGCCATGGCTCGCTTCTTGTCTCCGTCATATCTGTCTATCTGCTCCTGATAGCTGTGCCACAGGAAAATCGAATAATCCATTGTTACGGCGAGCTGCAATACTGCTGTCAGTGCCAGTGTCAGATATGAAATCTGTCCCTGTATAAAGTTTGTTCCCAGGTTATAGATAATAGCCATTCCTATGCTTAGGAGGAATAACATCGGAACAATTATTGAATCCATTGTAATTCCCATGACAAGCATTGAAAGCAATGCTGCTATGATGACATATATAGGAGCCTGCTGCATAACAAGTGTCTTTGTATCTGCGTTGACCGCTGCCATTCCTGCTACGAAGCAGTGGTTTTTCACCATCTTATCCATCTTGTTGACGGCTTCCATTGTCTCATCCGAACCCATTGTGTCACTATAGGTGACAAGCATGAGCTGGCTGTTTGCATCCTTGTTGTTGAATGCGTCGTACACCTCATCCGGAATTGCCTCTCTTGGCAATGTGGAATCAGCGATTGTTCCGTACCAGATGACATCATTTACACCCTTAAGGTCCTCAATGTCATCAGCCAGAGTCTCTATGTCCTGATCCTTCATATCCTCCAAGATCACAAATGACAACGCTCCGGTTCCAAACTCATCTACCATGATATCCTGGCCCTTCATAGTCTCTATCTGGCTTGGCAGATAAGAAAGGATATCAAAGTTGATTCTCGTGTTGATAAAGCTGATTCCCGACGGTATAAGCAGTGCAAATGCAACTATCAGTATCAGCACACGATGTTTTACGACTCCTTTTCCAAATTTAATCATTAGATTCACCACTCTTTCTTTTTTTCGTATTGAAGTATAAAAAAAAAGACCGAATAAATAAATATTCAATCTCTTCGATTTGTCATGTGAGATATACAAATCCATCAATTTGTATATCCGATATGACACATATATGATATTGTATTTGATTTCTGACACTTTTTCACAGCATTTTCATATTTATATGAACACATGCCTCTTTATGATTCTGCTTTATGAGCTTGCTTAAGCCGTCATTTTCCATGACAATTGTCCTCTACAGCTCACTTAGTATATCATCCATCGAACGCGTAATCAGATACATGTATGCCTCAGCCATCTCCTTCGGCTCAATATCATCCATGCCCTGGGCTATCCAGCCCTCCGTGATAAAGCACAACGACTGCGCATAATATGTAGAAATCACCTCAGGTGTGAGCCAGCGGTATTTGGATTTCTTTCCTGTACTCTTTTCGCTTATGATATTCATAAACATCTCGCAGACGCATTTCATGGCAATCTGATTAAACGTCACTGCCCCCTCCAGCTTTAGTGCTTTCTTGTAAAAAACACTGTTTGCCGAGATATTATTGAGCATCAGCACAATCGCTTCAAAAATCATTCCGGCATTGAGCAGTGGCTTGATGGGCTCAAGCAGCTCGTTTTTGATAATCCACTCTATCAGCTCGTACTTGTCCTGAAAATGATTGTAAAACGTGGGGCGGATAACTCCGGCCTTGTCCGTTATCTCTTTAATTGTAATCTTATCGATTGGCTTTTTCGCTGAAAGCTCTATAAGGCTCTCAGCGAGCACCAGATCTATTGCATTCTTACCTTGCTGTGTCATTACTCATCAAACTCCATCGTGACAAAGTAGCCCTTCTCAGTCTCCCTTACATCCACGACATCGCCCTCGCGGCTTTTGAGCCTCTCGCTGACCACGTAGTTTCCCGACATGGCAATTGCATGCTCTATCGTATAATAATATGAAGTTGGAAGCTTGCTCTCTGTTACCTTCAGATGGTCACCGACCTTGGTAAGTCCGGGTCTCTCCATCTTAAACTCCATCCGACGCATTCTGTCGCCTTTCTGTTACTGCTTAATTGTCCTCTTTTCTATCCTCAACAAACGTTGCCTCAAACTCCTTTTGCTTGTTGTAGGCGCTCTCCGCCTTTGTAGCACGGCTTGTAATCCAGATATTTGATACTCCGTTGAAAATCAGTATGATACCGACAACAACAGTGGCTGTCTTCATTACATCAAATGCATTTGTCACGCAGATTATTCCAAAAATCAGACTGATTATTGAAAAAATCAGGCCGACACTCCAGCCTCCGTAACCGTATTTTCTGGCATCCACTGCCTCAATAATGCTCCTGATGCTGTGAAAAATGAGCACCAGACCGATGACTATAGGTATCAGGCTCACCACAACCTTTGGCTGTACCAGAAACCATATACCTACTGCCAAAACCACAAGCCCCAGCATCGCTGAAAAACCATTCGTGACTATATTCAAAAAATAGCTGCACATATAGACCACTCCGATGATGATAAGCACTACCGCAAGCACATTGGCCACAATCGTGAGCACCGAAGCTCTCCATATGATAAACACCAGTCCCAGCGCTATGCAAAGCACTGATGACAGTAGAAAATCAGCCTTTATTCTGCCTAAAAACTCCTTCATACACGACCTCCTTTATATATCCTGCCCTACATTACTTTTCTAATTCTGTTCCTCTGCACTTTTCTTAACCAGGTCAAGAACAGTCTGAAGCTCAGCACCCTCAACCGGTGCAGCTCCATATCCAAGACGCTTGTAATCCTCTGTAATCTCAACCAGCTCAGTAGTTTTATCGCCCTTCGCATCAATTACAAAATATCTGCCCTGTGATGCAGCATCATCCCACACGAGATAAGCACGGATTGCGCAGTTTGGAGCCATATCCCTTGTCGGAAAATCAACTCTGGTGACATTGAGCGTATCTGAAATCTGCATAGACATAACAGAGAAATCCTCCTCCATATACGGATACATACGCTTCTGCTGATATGCCTCCTCGTACAGCTCATCTATTAGCTTTTCCTTCTCATCGGCGAGTCTGTCCATGAACTCTTTTCCGCCCTCAAACATCTTTGTCGGCAGGAAAATATGCTCATACTGCATACGCTCGAAGATGACATACTGCTCTGCTGTCATCTGTACAGTCTTGCCCTTTGTCGGTGATGTAGGATGTCCCTCTCTTCTGGCCTTTTCCACTGCCTCAATCTTTTCTACAAGAGGCTTTTTGAAAATCAGATTGTGAGTGAACGGGTTGAATGCGATACCATCAAGCTTTGACTCTTTATTTGCCACCATATTGTTGACTGCAAGAAACGGCATATTTACAATGCATGGTGACGGATGATCCTTAGAAAGCTGTGCCTTTGAGGTATAAATCGGCATGAAAGCCTCTCCCTCACCGTTTTTAATAAATAGCGGAATCGGCTTGTTGTTCTCTCCGACATTTGCAGGTACCAGGAATCTGCTCTTAGTGCATTTTTCAATGAGCTTATTGAGCGTCTCCGCCTTTTTGTCGCTTGAATACTGTGTCATCAGCGCCTCAACCTCCGGGTTTTGCACCTCAAGAGTGAAGGCCGGATCATCCTTTAATTTATTTTTGATTTTATTTTTATCCATTTATACTGCTTCTCCTTATATTAAATGCCCGGATTTACATCCAGGCATTATTTTAACACATTTCTTTTATCAACTCAACAATCTTAGTGTCTCTTGCTATCCATTCTTTATCAAGAAAAGCGCTGTTGGCCTTTATTATCTCATCCGGCGTAGCCCATGACAGATGATACTCAAGCCTTATCTCGCTGTCTGTCATCTGTGCTGCCACATGCTCGTCCTTCACATCACAGAAATACACGTAGGTGTGACAGTAATATATCTTGTCAGCCTCAAATATATCGCGTCTCTTTTCTATGACCTTGCCACACTCCCTGATGCTTTCCGGCACGACAAGAAGCCCTGCCTCCTCGCGCACCTCACGTGCCAGCGCCACCTCGTTGGTCTCGCCTGCATCGATGCCGCCGCCCAGTATCTTGTAGTAGCCTTCACCGGCCTGCTGCATGGCAAGCTTTCCGTCTCTAATAATAACCGCGCGCACCGCGAAGCGCTCAAATACCTCCATATCATCGGAATAATTGTGTTTGTCAAATGTATATAGCGTTCTCATGTTTGTCCTCCGTGTATTGGTATTATTCTACACCATTTGCACGTAAGATGGAATATGTTTTTCTTCATTAATACCGTTGATTTTACGCTTACACTCGCGACAACAAACAAACCGTTTCAAGTGTCGGAAACTGAAATTTGATATTCCTAATCTAATTACCATCTTCACGTCTTTCCGTAAAGATGTCGATAAGCTCAATAAATGCCTGCATAAACTGTTTCTTTTCAGCATCCGTACATTCTGCATATAATTCATTAAATGCGTTCAAAAAGCCGTATATGCTGTCAGCATCAATCTGAGACTGTTCAATGTTACATCGAAAAGTACATTTATGTCCTGTGGCATTTACTGTACTCTTATGTTCTCACGTTCCATCTCTGCTACAGCAACAATAATAGATATAAGCAGTTTACCGGCTTCTTTTGAGCTGTCAATTCCATCCTCTTTTCTTCTTCAATAATCTCACACTCCTATTTCGGTAATACTAATGGCGAATTTTTCAATAATCCTGCAATAACAGAGTTGTATTTGGCTATTCCGTAATCCTCAACGATGCTTGTTATTCTAGCCCCGGCATCCTTGGAAGAAGCACCACACAGAAAGACTCTCTCATCCGCCGTTCCATAATCCAACACGATAAACCGAT
>OKTJ01001256.1_pt1 | contig 10746 bp, 9 predicted proteins | sample 1606201 | NCBI WGS metagenome assembly OKTJ01 (sample SAMEA3879536, study PRJEB24766) | human gut metagenome | biome: human-associated habitat; feature: feces | place: USA | collected 1985/1987 | reverse complement strand
AAAGAAAGGAAGAATATATGGGTTTCGTAGTTTTACACATGGAAAAGGCGCACGGCAGCGACAGCGGAACGACCGCACATATCGAGCGTTTCATCATACCGAAGAACGCCGACCCCACACGCACGCACCTGAACCGCAGGCTTATCGAATACCCCGACGGGGTGAAAGACCGTTCGGCGGCTATACAGCAGAGATTAGAAGAAGCGGGGCTGACACGCAAAATCGGAAGCAACCAAGTACGGGCAATCCGCATCAACGTGTCGGGAACGCACGAGGACATGAAGCGGATAGAGGAAGAGGGGCGTTTGGACGAGTGGTGCGCCGACAATCTGAAATACTTCGCCGACACGTTCGGAAAGGAGAACATCGTGGCGGCTCACCTGCACAGGGACGAGGAAACGCCGCACATACACGTTACACTCGTCCCCATCGTCAAGGGAGAGCGCAAGCGCAGGAAAAGGGAGGAACAGACAAAGAAGCGATACCGCAAGAAGCCGACCGACACCATGAGGCTGTGCGCAGACGATATTATGACACGACTGAAATTGAAGTCCTACCAAGATACCTATGCCGAAGCGATGGCAAAATACGGGCTGCAAAGGGGCATAGACGGCTCGAAGGCTCGTCACAAGTCCACGCAGCAGTATTATCGGGATATACAGAAACTCTCCGATAACCTCAAAGCGGAAGTGGTGGATTTGCAGCAGCAGAAAGAAACGGCACGGGAGGAACTAAGACGGGCGAAAAAAGAAATACAGACCGAGAAGCTGAAAGGAGCGGCAACCACCGCAGCCGCCAACATCGCCGAGAGTGTCGGTTCTCTTTTCGGCAGCAACAAGGTCAAGACATTGGAAAAAGAGAACACCGCCCTACATAGGGAGGTAGCCGACCACGAGGAAACCATCGAAGCCCTGCAAGATAGAATACAGACCATGCAGGCAGACCACAGCCGACAGATGGCGGAAGTAGAACGGAAGCACCGCAGGGAGATAGCGGACAAGGAAACGAAGCACAAAGAGGAAATATCTTTCTTGAAAACGGTAATCGCAAAGGCTGCGGCATGGTTTCCCTATTTCCGTGAAATGCTCCGTATCGAAAACCTCTGCCGCCTTGTCGGGTTCGATGAAAGGCAGACCGCAACGCTCGTCAAGGGAAAGCCGTTGGAGTATGCAGGGGAACTCTACTCGGAGGAACACGAACGGAAATTCACGACCGAAAAGGCATGGTTTCAAGTCGTGAAAGACCCCACCGACGGGACTAAATTGGTTCTTGCCATTGACCGAAAGCCCATTGCCGAGTGGTTCAAAGAGCAATTCGATAAGCTACGGCAGAGCATTCGCCGACCAATACAACCGCAAAGGAAAAGCAGAGGGATTTAGGGGAAATAGATAAATAATCAACTGTACCTCAATCACTAAATTCAAGTCAATCAAATTATTGGCATTCTATGGTGCATAAACGAAATAAAAGTAGTAAATTTGCCAAATAATGACAAATTGAAAAAATATTCGAATGTTATTCGCTCAAAAGATCAAAGCGGCCAGAGTCCGAAGCGGATTGTTGCAAAAGCAATTGGCTTCGGCTTTGAATATAGATGTCCCTATGTATAGCCGAATAGAACGCGGAGACAGGCAAGCTAAAAAGGAGCAAGTGGTATTGCTTTCGGATATCTTGAATATCGAACGGGAAGAGTTGTTGAGCCTTTGGATTGCGGATAAGATAAATGCAATTATCGGAGACGATAAAAACATTGCAGATAAAGCGTTGAAGACTATAATTGACAATAGAAATGGAAATAAAGACTATACACACGCTTATTAACGGAGATAGCAGGAATCTTTCTCTTATGCCGGACAAATCCGTCCATCTGATCATTACGTCGCCCCCGTATTGGCAATTGAAAGATTATGGGAGTGATGGGCAAATAGGATTTCATGATAGTTACGAAAGTTATATCAACAATCTGAATATGGTCTGGGCGGAGTGCAATCGAGTATTGCATGACGGTTGCCGTTTGTGCATAAATATAGGAGACCAATTCGCTCGTTCCGTCTATTACGGACGTTATAAAGTGATTCCCATAAGAACCGAAATCATACGTTTTTGCGAAGCTCTCGGAATGGATTATATGGGAGCCGTAATTTGGCAGAAGCAAACAACGATGAATACGACAGGGGGAGGAGCTGTTATGGGTAGTTTTCCTTATCCTCGAAACGGTATTTTGAAAATAGATTACGAATTTATCCTAATTTTCAAAAAACAAGGTAAGGCTCCCGTTCCCGCTATTGAGCAAAAGCAATGTTCGGAAATGACAAAAGATGAATGGAATACATTTTTTGCTTCCCATTGGAATTTCGGTGGGGCTAAACAAGACGGACACATTGCGGTATTTCCTGAAGAATTGCCGCACCGTTTGATAAAAATGTTCTCTTTTGCTGGAGAAACGGTATTCGATCCATTCATGGGTAGCGGGACTACGGCTTTGGCAGCGCGTAATCTGCAACGTAATTCTATCGGGTATGAAATAAATCCCGATTATAAAAAATACTATGAGGAAAAGGTCGCTTCATCCTTTTCGTTCGGCAATGTAGAATATAGATACAGCAACGATAGATCTGTTTTCGACATGGACGAAAAGAAGAAAACTTTGCCTTATATATTCAGTGACCCGCACAAAATGGAAAGCAAAATCGAGATTAAGAAGTTGCAATTCGGTTCACGGATAGATAAAGACAAGAAAGAACGGGAAGAGTATTTTTCTGTAAAAACGATTTTGTCACCAAATACTATTGTATTGAACAATGGACTTACCATACGACTGCTCGGAATCAAAGAAAAGCCATCTGTCAATGGTAATGCGACAAAATTTCTTGCGGAAAAGACAAAAGGAAGGAAGGTCTTTTTACGTTACGATGCCATAAAGTATGACGATAAAGATTTGTTGTTGTGCTACTTATACTTAGACAACAAAACTTTTATAAATGCACATATGCTGAAAAACGGTTTGGCAGACGTGGACTATTCTTTTGATTTCAAATATAAAAACAAATTCGAGAAACTGATAAACCTATAACGTTATGGATAGATATTCAATGAATTTCGGGAAAAAGGAACGCGTGCTGAACTACACTTGCCAAACATACCAATTATCCCGTCCGAATAAAGTAGGTGCTGTAATGGCTCTTATTCGCGATTGCCAACCTTCTTCGTTCGATGAATGGCAATCATGGTATTTCGAAAATGCTCATACCGCAGGAAAAAATCCGACGAAAATCACAGTCGAAAGTCTCCATGAATTGGGTGAACGGTTGTATGCAAAAATTACGGAAGTCGTGATTCCGGAATGGGAAGCAGCTTTTCGTGAATTGACAGAACAGGACTGCATTGACTATATATACAATCTGACTATAAATCGTACTTATGACGGTTATATACGAGAAAAGTCTGTAATCAATGACGGATTGGTTAAAGTATTTCCTAATATCAACTTCGAAGAAAGCGATCCCGAATTGGATCATGCTGGAGATATTGATTATATCGCAAAAATCGGAGATAAAGCCATAGGCATACAAATCAAACCGATAACAGCGAGTGCCAATTTCGGTAGTTATTCGCTGACTGAGCGAATGAAAGTGAGTTTCGAATCGTTCAAAGAACGATATGGCGGTAATGTGTTTATCGTATTCAGCTTAGATGGAGAAATTGCCAATAAAGAGGTTATAGGTCAGATTCAATCCGAAATAGATCGGTTGTCTAATTGAGCACACTCTGTTTTTGAAATCGGATTATGAAAGGAAAGAATATCAAAAACGAATCGTTCCCATCTATTGAAGTTATCGACTTATTTTGCGGTATCGGCGGATTGAGTTTCGGGATGAAAAGCAAGGGATTCAATATCCTTGCAGGGTATGATCTCGATGCGACCTGCCGGTATGCTTATGAAACGAATAACAATGCGAAATTCATATATAAGGATATTAAAACGGTGTCTCCGGATGAAATCCGCACAGCCTACGGCAAAGGATCTATTAGAGTGTTGGCAGGATGCGCCCCTTGTCAACCGTTTTCGTCGTATGCATTCAAAAACAAAAAGAAAGATCCGAATAAATACGATTTATTATATGAATTCGGACGATTGGTCAAGGCTGTTCATCCCGACATCGTTACGATGGAAAACGTGGCTCAAATCTTATCTTTCAAAGAAAAGCCCGTTTTATCCGATTTCGAGAATCTTTTGAAAAATGAAGGATATCATGTGTGGGTAAATCCAGTATATTGCCCCGATTACGGAATACCGCAAACTAGGAAAAGATTGGTGTTATTAGCATCGCGATTGGGAAATATCGAGTTGATCAACCCGACGCATAAGCCTAACGAGTACAAGACGGTGAAAGAAACGATCGGAGATTTACCCGAACTCAAAGCCGGAGAAACCGATAAAAACGATCCGTTGCATAGAGCCAAAGCATTATCGCCATTAAATCTCGAACGTCTTCATCATACTCCGTACGGAGGCAGTTGGAAAGATTGGCCGAAGGATTTGCAATTGCGGTGTCATAAAACCGATAACGGACGCTCGTTTGGTAGTGTCTACGGTAGAATGGTTTGGGAAAAACCAGCCCCTACTATGACAACTCAATGCACTGGTTTAGGCAATGGCAGATTCGGACATCCTATACAAGATCGTGCTATTTCCATTAGAGAAGCTGCTCTTATACAAACTTTCCCGATGACGTATAAATTTTTCGCTGACGAAGAGTATGTCGCTATTACCAAAGCATCGAGATATATCGGCAATGCCGTTCCACCGAGACTGGGAGAAGTCATAGCCGAGAGTATTATATGCCATTTGACGCGAATTGTCAACTAACTCCATGAATATTTATATGAAAGAATATCAGCTTAATGTCGATCCTCGGATTTTAGAGTTGTTGGGACCGAATCTTTATACGAATATTTATTATGTATTGGCCGAACTTGTTGCTAATGCGTATGATGCAGATGCACATAATGTATATATCATTTCTAATAAAGACGATATCAGAATCGAGGATGATGGGCATGGTATGTCTTATCAGAATGGAGAAGTAAAGAAGTTCTTGAACGTAGCCGGTGTCTCTCGAGTTAAAGAAGAAGAATCTATGACACGTTCCGGAGAGAGACGAAAAATGGGACGAAAAGGCGTTGGTAAGTTGGCGGCATTGTCTGTTTCCGAATCCGTTGATGTAATGACTATCAGCGATAACGAGAAATCCGGTTTCGTTTTATCTCGTAGACCGATAGACGGGAATAAGTTACGACCTATTGCCGATGATGATATAAAATTCGTATATATTCAAGAGCATGGAACAGCGATCGTAATGAGGAATCCTCAATACAGATTGAATAAATCTATGGATTCGGTTAAACGGAATTTGTTAAAAATATTCCCATTAGTCAACGATAATTTCAAAATACACATAATCAGAGGCAATGAAACAGTTACAATAGACACCTTTGACGAAAATATTGCAAAAGAGTTATGTGCATTTATATCTTTAGGGGATGACTTTTCCGATTTAGCAAAAAATATTCCTAACCAATATCCGGCAAAACGAACTGAATTAGTTGAGCATAGAGAGCCGTATACAGAGCCGATCAATCTGAAAGACAATGCAGGAAATGATCATGAATATACGCTTAAAATAATGGGATGGATCGGGGCATACGCTTCTACAAGAGGGCGTAAAGCGGCACTTACCGATTTCCCCGACAACTTCATATCCCTATATGCGAATAAAAAAATGGGAGAGTTCAATATTTTGCCGATAGTCGGTCAAAATAAATTGAATGAAGTTTATGTAGTCGGACAACTATATATCGATTTGTTCGAATTATCGGAACTTCCAGATATGGCATTGAGCAATAGGCAAGGCTATAAGTCCGACGACCCACGATATGAGGCCGTTATAAAATACGTGCGAACTATTCTACTTCCGGATATTCTTCGGAAAAGAGGTTTGTTTTCTAATGAACAGAACAGAGAGAAGAAGCAACGTAAATTGAATGAACAAAAAAATACAGAAGCAAAATTTAGAGAAGCCGTCGACACATTCAGAAATATAGTGAGTGAAAATGCAGCTGAAAGTATAGGACGATTAGCACCAGATTCTTCGAGAGAAACGATCGAACAAATCATATCCGATGCGATCAATAATAATGCTAATGCTTTAGGATTAAAAACCGTAGTGGATTCCCAGAAAAAGAAAATACTGATTAGTCACGCTTCTAAAGACAAAGCATTAGCTGATTTGATATACTCATTTTTAGTATTTAATAACATTCCGCCCGAAGATATCTTATACACGAGTTGCGACGATGAAATTAGCCGCATTCCCGAAGGGACTGCATCGATATATAACTATTTACGGGATTTCTTTGTGGAAAGTTACTCTAATCAAAAAATCTTCGTCATATTCGTTACGAGTGATAACACCCCGAGTGCATGGGGTGCGATGACAGAAATCGGAGCATCTTGGATCACACAAGTAGATAATAGAATCTTTAATATTCCCCCATTCCGACCGCAACATCCCTTAAATGATGAAGCTTTATGGCATAGTACGGAACGAAACGAGAATGATGAACTATGTATGACCAAACTAAATGCCGATATTTTTTGCCAGAAAATAGAAGCGACTTGCGACAAGCTCGGCTATGCAAAGAAAAGTCGTAAAGAAAATATGGATCATCTTAAAGAACGAATCGTTATTAAGTAGAGATGGCAGACACGGTCAGTAAAGAAAAGCGTTCGGAAATAATGTCTCATGTCACAGGAAAGGAAACAAAACCGGAAAAGATCGTCCGAAAATATCTGTTTGCTCAAGGTCTGCGATATCGAAAAAATGTAAAACGGTTGCCGGGAACTCCGGATATCGTTCTTCAAAAGTACAAAGCTGTAATATTCGTGAATGGTTGTTTTTGGCATGGACATCAAGGATGTAAATATGCTCATTTACCATCTACGAATTTGGAATATTGGGAGAAGAAGATTGCGGATAATTTAGAAAGGGACAAACGTAAAACGCAAGAATTAGAAAGGCTTGGCTATCAAGTATCTGTTGTATGGCAATGCCAATTAAAACCCAAAGTTAGAGAACAAAATTTGAGAAATCTATACAACAATATCGTTGAACATACGTAAAATGCCAATCGCTATATACCATAGCCTTCATAAGTAAGAAAATTATTGCTATAAGTTGAGTGTTTTAAGTTATTTGACTATCTTTGCGAAAGAAGAGTTATTTGACAGCATAGTAACGCAAAACGCTGAAATTCGCACAGTTTCCAAATCGTTACCTCTATTTCTCAAATAATTCGCTAAAAGTTTATTCCTCAATCGGTTAAGTCAAACCGAGAAAAATCTAAAATATATACTATTTCAACATTTTACGCGTTTTTTATTGCAATATATTTACAATGCAAGTGATGTACAAAATGAGATACAGCAGAGTTCCGACGGTACGTTGGATGCGGATGAAGGTCAGGGGCATGAGCAGTGCTGCGGGTACGGCTGCGACAGCCAGCAGTCCCGGCGTGACGCTCGGTACTGCTATCAGGCAGCCCGTCACCGTAAAGAGCAGGATGGTGTAGGTCAGCATGCCCCGGGCTTTGATGCTTACCGTGCGGAAACTGATGAGTCCGAAGAAGATGGCGCAGAGTACGATGAAAAGGACGATTCCGAGAAGTGCGGGGACGAGCGGAGGCGTATTGGCGAAAATCCGGTATCCGCTGTCGCTGACGAAGGAGTGCCATAATCCGGCGGGGGTATCCAGGGGATTGGCTCCCTGCCCCCAGGCGATGTAGCAGACGGCCAGGAAAGGGAGTACGACGCTGCACAGCGATACGAAGACTTCGCGCAAGGTCCGTCGGAAGCAGAATGCTGCGGCCAGGACCAACAGCGGCAGGGGAAGCAGCGGGGCATAGAGCAGCGGCAGCAGCCCCAGGAAAAACGAAGCCCGGAACACGGCTCCGATCGCGTAGCCGTTGCGGAAGCAGGCGAAGAAGTTCTGGGTCGATAACAGCAGGACGAACGCTGCGACGGATTCCGTCAGATACTCCTGCCCCAGGAGGATTCCGCAGGCGACCAGTCCGTACAGGGGGATGGTCAGCGTACTGCTGACGGGGTAGAGTCCGTAGCGGACCGCCAGCCTCCCGCAGAGAATGCCCGTCAGTAGGAGCAGGCCGCCGCAAAGGATGCGGGAGCAGCGGGGGAATCGTTCCTGGAACAAGCCGATCAGGTCACCCAGCGGGGTGGAAATCATCGTTTCCGGAGCCGGTGAAATAGTTGTCCCGGTCGTCATGGCGGCTGCGATGACGACCAGTATGGACGCGATGGCCAGCAGTAAGGGTTGGCGGATAATGTCCGGTTTCATGGTTCGACGATGGTTTTGTCCGAATGCGGGCTGCGGTTTCTGTTCCCGGCAAGGTGCCGAAAATTCAGCATTGCGTTCGCTTGTCGGAAACGGCCGCTACAAAGGCAATTATATCTTTCGATGCACACTCTTATCCGACGATTGCAGCGCCGAATCCGAGGGGCGCTTATTCGTGGTCCGAAGCCGCGCCTGTAAGGCTGCCCTCCCCTAAATTTCCTCCTCGGAGGGAACTCGGGGCGCAACACTCCCCCAAAGGTACATTGGAGTATATAATCCCGGCTACAAAATTAGGAAAAAAGCGGACGAAACCGTAATTATTTTGGAACCATATACGATTTTATTCCGGATCTGTTTCTGGTCCCGGGACTTTGCCTCGAACGGCCGTTGTCTGCCGCCTTGGGCGGTAGTTACGGTTCCGTACTGAAGCCTGCCTCCTGCTTTTCGGAGGAATTTCGGGGAGGCTCCGGCAAATCCGGGGTGATCGAAACGTCGGTGTAAAATTGGATATGATTGCCGATATTTTTAATTTTGCGAAAATGCGTGCGGTATTTCGGGGAGGTCCGAAGCGTTTCGGCGCACACCCCGGGTTCCCTTGTTTTTGCGGAGATCGGCGCTGGCTTGTCGGTTTTCGAAGGGGGCATCGAAATCGTGCGATAATAACTTTGTTTCGGATGTTGGAGAATTGCTACCAGAAAGAGCTGCCCGAAGCCGGGTGCGACGAGGCGGGGCGCGGGTGCCTCGCGGGGCCTGTTTTTGCCGCTGCGGTGATGCTGCCTCCGGACTTCAGCCATCCGTTGCTGAACGATTCGAAGCAGATGACCGCGCGTCAGCGCGATTTGCTGCGTGCGATCGTCGAGCGCGAGGCCCTTGCCTGGGTCGTGAAGGCCGTTTCTGCCGAGCGGATCGATCAGATCAACATCCTGAACGCTTCGTTCGAAGGGATGTCGCTGGCGGTCGCGGAGTTGCCGATCCGTCCGGGATTTCTGGCGATCGACGGCAACCGGTTCCGCACGACGCTCGATATTCCGTATCGCTGCATCGTCAAGGGGGACGGCAAATATGCGGATATTGCCGCCGCGTCGGTGCTGGCCAAGACCCACCGCGACGAATATATGGAGCGCCTCGCCGGAGATTTCCCCGAATACGGTTGGGAGCGCAACAAAGGTTATCCGACCCGCGAACATCGCCTGGCGATCCGCCGTTACGGGCTTACGCCTCACCACCGGCTGACGTTCAATGCCGGAATCGACCAGTTGGAGCTGTTCTGACGCCGCTTGTGCGAAATTCTGCCATGCCCTCTCCTCCGGGGCTGAAATAAAGGCAATCATATCTTTCAATTTACACTCTTATCCGACGATTGCAGCGCCGAATCCGGGGGCGCTTGTTCGCGGACCTGCGCCGCGTCTGTAATTCGGCTCATCCTTTAGGAGGGAACTCGGGGCGCTGTGCACCTAAAGAGGTCCGCTGAAGCAGTAAACGCAAAAATAAAAAACGCCCGAGAATCGGGCGTTTTTCTATCGGATTGCAGGCCGTCGCAAACGGGCGGCCGTCGTTATTTTACCGGTATTTGTTGCTGATCAGCGTCATGAACTCCTGGCGCGTAGGCGGGTGCGAGAGGAATACTCCGGTGAATGCCGAGGTAGTCGTGGCCGAACCCTGCTTTTCGACGCCCCGCATCTGCATACACATATGGCTGGCTTCGATCACGACGGCGACGCCCATCGGGTTGAGAGCTTCCTGGATGCAGTCGCGGATCTGTACCGTCAGGCGCTCCTGCACCTGCAGGCGGCGGGCGAAACTCTCCACCACGCGGGCGATTTTCGAGAGGCCCGTGATGTAGCCGTTGGGGATGTACGCCACGTGCGCCTTGCCGTAGAAAGGCAGCATGTGGTGCTCGCAGAGCGAGTATAATTCGATGTCCTTCACCAGCACCATCTGCCGGTACTCCTCCTTGAAGGTCGCCGAGCGGATGATCGACAGCGGATCGTCCTCGTAACCCTGCGTGAGGAACGACATGGCCTTGGCCACCCGTTCGGGGGTTTTCAGCAGCCCTTCGCGCGCGGGGTCCTCGCCCAGCAGGCGCAGGATCTCCGCATAGTGGAGTTTCAGCGCCTCGACGGTCGCAGGGTCGAAACGCTCCTCCTTGTCGTAGTTTTTCGTCTCCATAGGGCGCAAAGATAGCGATTTATTCTTTCATTATCTCATCCATCACCCGCGAAGTTCGCGCCGCGGAGACTCCCGTGGAGGGGCACACGCCCTCGCCGCGCAGCTCCCGGACGATCGTTTCGATCAGCGGGCCCTGAATATGCTCCGGAGGGGCGATTTCGAAGCG
>OKTJ01001243.1_pt1 | contig 10927 bp, 7 predicted proteins | sample 1606201 | NCBI WGS metagenome assembly OKTJ01 (sample SAMEA3879536, study PRJEB24766) | human gut metagenome | biome: human-associated habitat; feature: feces | place: USA | collected 1985/1987 | reverse complement strand
GAAGGCAAAATGAGCGATTTGAATGCTTTTGAAATTGAAAAAGCAATGAGCATGGTAGCTGGAACTGCCAGAAGTATGGGGATCACCATCGATGGTGAGAAACCTTTTTAATGAATTCGTAATACTTCAAACGTAATGAGTAAACTGACAAAAAATAAGAAGTTAGCTTTAGAAAAGATCGAAGATGGTAGAGCTTATACCATTGAAGAAGCTGCTCAGCTGGTGAAAGAAATTACTTTTACCAAGTTTGATGCGTCAGTTGACATAGACGTTCGTCTGGGTGTAGACCCGCGTAAAGCCAATCAAATGGTGCGCGGTGTATGTACTTTACCTCATGGAACCGGTAAACAAGTAAGAGTTTTGGTTTTGTGTACGCCTGACAAGGTGGAAGAAGCTAAGGCTGCCGGAGCCGATTACGTTGGATTAGATGAATATATCGAGAAATTGAAAGGCGGTTGGACCGACATCGATATCATCATCACGATGCCTTCTGTAATGGGTAAAGTAGGTGCTCTTGGTAGAATTTTGGGTCCTCGTGGATTGATGCCTAACCCGAAGAGTGGTACTGTAACTATGGATGTTGCTAAAGCTGTAAAAGAAGTAAAACAAGGTAAAATCGACTTTAAAGTTGACAAGAGCGGTATCGTTCATACTTCTATCGGTAAAGTTTCATTTAGTGCTGATCAAATTCGCGGCAATGCGAAAGAATTCATCTCTACTTTGAATAAATTGAAACCGACCGCAGCCAAGGGTACATATATCAAGAGTATTTATCTTTCTAGCACGATGAGTGCGGGTATCAAGATTGACCCGAAATCTGTAGAAGAAATCTAATAAAACGGAGTAATAATGAGAAAGGAAGATAAAAGTACGATTATTGAGCAGATTGCTGCTACAGTGAAGGAATACGGTCACTTCTATTTGGTGGATACCACTGCCATGAATGCTGCTACAACCAGCATGTTGAGAAGAGAATGTTTCAAGGCTGACATCAAATTGATGGTAGTTAAGAATACATTGCTTCATAAAGCATTGGAAAGCCTGGAAGAGGATTATTCTCCGCTTTACGGTTGCATGAAAGGTACGACTGCTGTAATGTTTTGCAATACAGCGAATGCACCTGCGAAACTGCTGAAAGATAAAGCAAAGAACGGTATTCCCGGATTGAAAGCTGCATATGCAGAAGAAAGCTTCTATGTTGGTGCTGACCAGTTGGATGCTCTCGTAAGTATCAAGAGTAAGAATGAAGTTATTGCCGAAATCGTTGCCTTGCTGCAATCACCGGCCAAGAATGTTATTTCTGCTCTGCAATCAGGTGGTAACACCATTCACGGAGTTCTCAAGACTCTCGGTGAACGTCCCGAAGCGTAACTTCGGAAACAAAAAAACATCAATTTATTTTAGTAATTAAACAATTAAAATCATACAAAAATGGCAGATTTGAAAGCTTTTGCAGAACAATTAGTTAACTTGACAGTAAAAGAAGTTAATGAACTTGCAACTATCCTGAAAGAAGAATACGGTATTGAACCTGCTGCTGCAGCTGTTGCTGTTGCTGCTGGCCCTGCAGCTGGTGGTGCTGCTGCCGCTGAAGAAAAAACTTCTTTCGATGTAGTATTGAAGAGCGCTGGCTCAGCTAAACTTCAAGTAGTTAAAGCCGTTAAGGAAGCTTGCGGTCTTGGTTTGAAGGAAGCTAAAGACATGGTAGACGGTGCTCCTAGCGTAGTAAAAGAAGGTTTGGCTAAAGACGAAGCAGAATCATTGAAGAAAACATTGGAAGAAGCTGGAGCTGAAGTTGAACTTAAATAACATTAGCCTGTAAATCAGGTAATTCGGTAAGGAACCCTTCGTGAAAAGGGTTCTTTACCTTTTTGTGTATATATTTAAAATTAAGTTCTACAAATCCATTAACAGATGTCTTCAAATACTGTAAATCAAAGAGTTAATTTTGCTTCGACTAAGAATCCGCTTGAATATCCGGATTTTCTGGAAGTACAATTGAAGTCATTCAAAGACTTTCTACAACTGGACACCCCACCCGAGAAACGTAAGAACGAGGGACTGTATAAAGTATTTGCTGAAAACTTCCCCATTGCCGATACAAGAAATAATTTTGTTCTTGAGTTTTTGGACTACTATATTGATCCGCCGCGCTATACCATAGACGAATGTATAGAGCGAGGGCTTACTTATAGCGTACCCTTAAAGGCAAAATTGAAATTATATTGTACCGACCCTGACCACGAAGATTTTGATACGGTTATTCAGGATGTATTCCTGGGCCCGATTCCTTATATGACGGATAAGGCTACATTCGTTATCAATGGTGCGGAACGTGTTGTTGTGTCGCAGCTTCATCGTTCACCGGGCGTATTCTTCGGTCAAAGCGTGCATGCCAACGGTACTAAGTTGTACTCAGCCCGTATCATCCCGTTCAAAGGATCTTGGATTGAGTTTGCTACTGACATCAACAATGTCATGTATGCTTATATCGACCGTAAGAAGAAGTTGCCGGTAACCACCTTGCTGAGAGCTATCGGTTTTGAGAATGATAAGGACATTCTTGAAATCTTCAATCTGGCGGAAGACGTGAAAGTGAATAAGACGAACCTCAAGAAGATTGTAGGTCGTAAGTTGGCAGCACGTGTATTGAAAACATGGATTGAGGATTTTGTAGACGAAGATACCGGTGAAGTTGTTTCTATTGAGCGTAACGAAGTGGTTATCGACCGTGAAACTATAATCGAGCCGGAACATATTGACATTATATTAGAGTCAGGCGTTCAGAATATCCTTGTACATAAGGAAGAACCGAACCAGTCTGACTACTCTATCATATATAACACCCTGCAGAAGGACCCCAGTAATTCGGAAAAAGAAGCAGTGCTTTATATCTATCGTCAGCTGCGTAATGCAGATCCTGCCGATGATGCCAGCGCACGTGAGGTTATTAATAACCTGTTCTTCTCAGAAAAGAGATACGACTTGGGTGATGTAGGTCGTTACCGTATCAACAGAAAGTTGAATTTGACGACTGACATGGATGTCCGTGTACTCACCAAGGAAGATATCATTGAGATTATCAAGTATCTGATTGAGTTGATAAACTCAAAAGCAGATGTGGATGATATTGACCACTTGAGCAACCGTCGCGTACGTACGGTAGGCGAACAGTTGTCAAACCAGTTTGCTATCGGTTTGGCACGTATGTCCCGTACTATCCGCGAGCGTATGAACGTTCGTGACAATGAAGTCTTTACTCCTATCGATTTGATTAACGCCAAGACTATTTCTTCCGTTATCAATTCTTTCTTCGGAACAAATGCCTTGTCACAATTCATGGACCAGACCAACCCGCTTGCCGAAATCACTCACAAGCGCCGTATGTCAGCTTTGGGTCCCGGTGGTTTGTCACGTGAACGTGCCGGTTTTGAGGTGCGTGACGTACACTATACTCACTACGGTCGTCTTTGTCCGATTGAAACGCCTGAAGGTCCGAACATTGGTTTGATATCTTCACTTTGTGTGTTTGCTAAAATCAATCAGCTTGGTTTTATTGAGACACCGTACCGCAAGGTGGCTAACGGAAAGGTAGACCTTTCAGATGAAGGTTTGGTTTACCTTACAGCCGAAGAAGAAGAAGAGAAGATTATCGCTCAGGGTAATGCACCTTTGAATGAAGACGGAACTTTCGTCCGCGACAAAGTAAAATCCCGTCAGGATGCCGATTATCCGGTTGTAGCTCCTGATGAGGTAGAGCTGATGGACGTATCGCCACAGCAGATTGCTTCTATTGCAGCATCTTTGATTCCGTTCTTGGAACATGACGATGCTAACCGTGCGTTGATGGGATCGAACATGATGCGCCAGGCAGTTCCTTTGTTGAAGAGTGAAGCTCCGATTGTAGGTACAGGTATCGAACGTCAGCTTGCACGTGACTCTCGTACGCAGATTACTGCTGAGGGCGAAGGCGTGGTTGACTTTGTAGATGCTACGACTATCCGCATTCTGTACGATCGTACGGAAGAGGAAGAGTTTGTAAGCTTCGAATCTGCACTGAAAGAATATACTATTCCCAAATGGCGTCGTACCAACCAGAACATGACGATTGACCTTCGTCCTATTTGCGAGAAAGGTCAGCGTGTGACGAAGGGACAAATCCTTACCGAGGGTTACTCGACCGAACAGGGCGAGCTTGCTTTGGGTAAGAACCTGTTGGTTGCCTACATGCCTTGGAAGGGATACAACTATGAGGACGCTATCGTATTGAACGAACGTGTGGTTCGCGAAGACCTTTTGACTTCCGTACACGTAGAGGAATACTCTTTGGAAGTTCGTGAAACGAAGCGCGGTATGGAAGAGTTGACTTCCGATATTCCTAATGTAAGTGAAGAGGCTACCAAAGACCTTGACGAGAATGGTATTGTGCGTGTAGGTGCCCGTATCGAGCCGGGTGATATTTTGATTGGTAAGATTACTCCGAAAGGGGAGTCTGACCCTTCTCCGGAAGAAAAGTTGCTTCGTGCCATATTCGGTGATAAGGCTGGTGATGTGAAAGATGCGTCTTTGAAGGCATCTCCTTCTTTGAAGGGTGTGATTATCGGTAAACGTCTGTTCTCCCGCGTTATCAAGACTCGTAGTTCTAAATTGGCCGACAAGGCATTGTTGCCGAAGATTGATGATGAGTTCGATAGCAAGGTGGCTGATTTGAAGAAAATATTGGTAAATAAGCTTTTGAAGCTCACAGAAAATCATACTTCAGAAGGTGTGAAAGACTATATGGGAGCTGAAGTAATCAGTAAAGGCGCTAAATTCTATGCTTCTGATTTCAGTGATATAGACTTTACTGCTATTCAGTTGAGCAATTGGACAAAAGACGAGCATACCAATGAATTGATCCGTGCACTGGTAACGAACTTTATCAAGAAATATAAGGAACTCGATGCAGAGTTGAAACGTAAGAAATTTGCTATTACTATCGGTGACGAGTTGCCTGCAGGTATTATCCAGATGGCTAAGGTTTATATTGCCAAGAAGCGTAAGATCGGTGTTGGTGATAAGATGGCCGGTCGTCACGGTAACAAAGGTATCGTTTCACGCGTGGTACGTCAGGAAGACATGCCGTTCTTGGCAGACGGTACTCCAGTAGATATTGTATTGAATCCGCTGGGTGTGCCTTCACGTATGAACATCGGTCAGATATTCGAGGCTGTTTTGGGACGTGCCGGAAAGAACTTGGGAGTTAAGTTTGCTACGCCTATCTTTGATGGTGCTACGCTGGATGACCTGAACGAATGGACCGACAAGGCCGGTCTGCCCCGTTATGGTAAAACCACTTTGTATGATGGTGGTACAGGTGAGGCTTTCGAGCAGCAGGCTACAGTGGGTGTGACATACATGCTGAAACTCGGTCACATGGTTGAAGATAAGATGCACGCACGTTCTATCGGTCCTTATTCGCTTATTACGCAACAGCCATTGGGCGGTAAGGCACAGTTCGGTGGTCAGCGTTTCGGAGAAATGGAGGTTTGGGCGCTCGAAGCATTCGGTGCTGCGCATATCCTGCAGGAAATCCTGACTATCAAGTCTGATGATGTTGTCGGACGCTCCAAGGCTTATGAAGCAATCGTTAAGGGTGAGCCGATGCCAGCTCCGGGTATTCCTGAATCACTGAATGTATTGTTGCACGAGTTGAGAGGTTTGGGCTTGAGCATCAACTTAGAATAAATTGAAATTTGGAAATTGAGGGTTGAGAGCTAATGTCTCTTGATTCTCAATTCCCGACTTATCAACATTGTTTTTCAATTTTTAATTCTCAATTATCAATTATATATAAAAGTATGGCTTTTAGAAAAGATAACAAGATAAAGAGTAATTTCTCGAAAATCTCTATCGGTTTGGCTTCTCCTGAGGAAATCCTTGAGAATTCGAGTGGTGAAGTTTTAAAGCCTGAAACCATTAACTATCGGACGTATAAGCCGGAACGCGACGGTTTGTTCTGCGAGCGTATCTTCGGTCCTATTAAGGATTATGAGTGCCATTGCGGTAAGTACAAACGTATCCGTTACAAAGGCATTGTGTGCGACCGTTGCGGTGTGGAAGTGACAGAAAAGAAAGTACGTCGTGAGCGTATGGGACACATCCAGCTGGTTGTGCCGGTGGCTCACATTTGGTATTTCCGTTCGCTTCCTAATAAAATCGGTTACTTGCTGGGTTTACCGACCAAGAAACTCGATGCTATTATTTACTACGAGCGTTATGTAGTAATCCAGCCGGGTATATTGGAAGGCGAAGTGGCACAGTATGATTTGCTTGAAGAAGGAGAATATCTGGATCTGTTGGAAAAGTTACCAAGCGATAATCAGTACCTTGAAGATTCAGACCCCAATAAGTTTGTTGCCAAGATGGGTGCAGAAGCCATTTATGACTTGCTGTCGCGCATTGATCTTGATTCATTGTCTTACGAACTGCGTAACCGTGCAGGCAGCGATGCTTCACAACAGCGCAAGAGCGAAGCTTTGAAGCGTTTGCAGGTAGTTGAGTCTTTCCGTGCATCACGCGGACGCAACAAGCCCGAATGGATGATTGTACGTATCGTACCGGTTATCCCGCCCGAACTTCGTCCGTTGGTTCCGTTGGATGGCGGGCGTTTCGCCACTTCCGACTTGAACGACCTTTACCGTCGCGTTATCATCCGTAACAACCGCTTGAAGAGATTGATTGAAATCAAGGCTCCTGAGGTGATTTTACGTAATGAGAAACGTATGTTGCAGGAAGCTGTCGATTCATTGTTCGATAACTCTCGTAAGTCAAGCGCAGTGAAGACTGATGCCAACCGTCCTTTGAAGTCACTTTCCGACAGTTTGAAAGGTAAGCAGGGACGTTTCCGTCAGAACTTGTTGGGTAAGCGTGTCGATTACTCTGCACGTTCCGTAATCGTTGTAGGTCCGGAACTGAAAATGGGTGAGTGCGGTATTCCTAAACTCATGGCGGCCGAGCTCTACAAGCCGTTCATTATCCGTAAGCTCATCGAGCGTGGTATTGTGAAGACGGTGAAGAGTGCCAAGAAGATTGTAGACCGTAAGGAACCTGTTATCTGGGACATTCTGGAACATGTAATGAAAGGACATCCGGTATTGTTGAACCGTGCTCCGACACTGCACCGTCTGGGTATCCAGGCGTTCCAGCCGAAGATGATTGAAGGCAAGGCAATCCAGTTGCACCCGTTGGCATGTACGGCATTCAACGCCGACTTCGACGGTGACCAGATGGCCGTTCACTTGCCTTTGAGCAACGAAGCTATTCTGGAAGCACAGATGCTGATGCTCCAGTCACATAATATCTTGAACCCTGCCAACGGTGCGCCTATTACAGTGCCCGCACAGGATATGGTACTCGGTTTGTACTATATCACCAAACTGCGTAAAGGAGCTAAAGGTGAAGGCCTCACTTTCTACGGTCCGGAAGAAGCGCTTATTGCCTACAACGAAGGTAAGTGCGACATTCACGCACCTATCAGCGTTATCGTTAAGGACATTGACGAAAACGGTAATGTGGTAGACAAGATGATGCACGACACATCGGTAGGTCGTGTTATTGTAAACGAAATTGTACCTGCCAAAGCGGGTTATATCAATACGATTATCTCTAAGAAGTCACTTCGTGACATCATCAGTCACGTAATCAAGGTTTGTGGTGTGGCAGAAGCAGCCGAATTCCTGGATGGAATCAAGAACCTCGGTTATCAGATGGCATTCAAAGGCGGTCTTTCGTTCAACTTGGGAGATATTATTATTCCTGAAGAGAAAGAAGCGCTGGTGCAGAAAGGTTACGAAGAAGTAGAGCAGGTAATCAACAACTATAATATGGGTTTCATCACCAACAACGAGCGTTACAACCAGGTAATTGATATCTGGACACATGTAAACTCCGAGTTATCAAACATTTTGATGAAAACTATTTCGAGCGACGATCAGGGATTCAATTCCGTATACATGATGTTGGATTCCGGAGCCCGTGGTTCTAAGGAGCAGATTCGTCAGCTTTCCGGTATGCGTGGTTTGATGGCGAAACCCCAGAAGGCAGGTGCTGAAGGCGGTCAGATTATCGAGAATCCGATTCTTTCTAACTTTAAGGAAGGTCTTTCCGTGTTGGAGTACTTTATCTCTACTCACGGTGCTCGTAAGGGTCTTGCCGATACCGCTTTGAAGACGGCCGACGCCGGATATTTGACCCGTCGTCTGGTTGACGTATCTCACGATGTGATTATCAACGAAGAAGACTGCGGTACGCTTCGCGGACTGGTTTGTACAGCTTTGAAGAATAACGATGAGACAATCGCTACATTGTACGAACGTATTCTGGGACGTGTATCCGTACATGATATCGTTCACCCCACAACCGGTGAATTGCTTGTTGCAGGTGGTGAAGAAATCACTGAAGCCATTGCACAGAAGATTGAAGACTCTCCGATTGAGAGCGTTGAAATCCGTTCTGTATTGACTTGTGAATCCAAGAAGGGTGTTTGTGCCAAGTGCTACGGCCGTAATCTGGCTACAAGCCGTATGGTTCAGAAAGGTGAGGCTGTCGGTGTAATCGCTGCGCAGTCTATCGGTGAGCCGGGTACACAGTTGACGTTGCGTACGTTCCATGCCGGTGGTACGGCAGCCAATATCGCTGCCAATGCAAGTATTGTTGCCAAGAATCCTTCCCGTCTGGAATTTGAAGAACTCCGTACAGTAGATATTATTGACGAAGCAGGCGAACCGGCTAAGGTGGTAGTAGGCCGTCTGGCAGAAGTACGTTTCGTAGATGTCAATACAGGTATCATACTTTCTACGCATAACGTGCCTTATGGTTCTACACTCTATGCAGCGGATGGTGAAGTAGTAGAGAAAGGCAAACTTATAGCCCGTTGGGACCCGTTCAACGCAGTTATCATTACCGAAGCTACCGGTAAGATTGAGTTTGAAGGCGTTATTGAAAACGTTACCTATAAGGTAGAGTCCGATGAATCTACCGGTTTGCGCGAAATCATCATCATTGAGTCTAAGGACAAGACGAAAGTGCCTACAGCGCACATCATGACTGAAGATGGCGAACTTATCCGTACCTATAACCTTCCTGTGGGTGGTCACGTAGTAGTGGAAAACGGACAGAAGGTAAAAGCTGGTGAAGTAATCGTGAAGATTCCGCGTGCCGTTGGTAAGGCGGGTGATATCACGGGTGGTCTTCCCCGTGTTACCGAATTGTTCGAGGCACGTAACCCGTCCAATCCTGCTGTGGTTTCCGAAATTGACGGTGAGGTCACAATGGGTAAGGTGAAACGTGGTAACCGCGAAATTATCGTTACCTCTAAGACCGGAGAAGTTAAGAAATATCTCGTACCGCTGTCCAAACAGATACTGGTACAGGAGAACGACTACGTGCGTGCCGGTACTCCGTTGTCCGACGGTGCCATTACCCCTGCCGATATCCTTGCCATTAAAGGTCCTACGGCAGTACAGGAATATATCGTAAACGAAGTACAGGACGTTTATCGTCTGCAAGGTGTGAAGATTAACGATAAGCACTTTGAAATTATCGTTCGTCAGATGATGCGTAAGGTTGAAATCGATGAACCGGGCGATACCCGCTTCTTGGAACAACAGGTAGTGGATAAGCTCGAATTCATGGAAGAGAACGACCGTATCTGGGGCAAGAAAGTTGTAGTAGATGCCGGAGATTCTCAGAACCTGCAACCGGGACAGATTGTTACTGCCCGCAAGTTGCGTGATGAAAACTCCATGCTGAAGCGCCGTGACTTGAAACCCGTTTCAGTACGTGATGCTGTGCCTGCTACCTCTACACAGATTCTTCAAGGTATTACCCGTGCGGCTTTGCAGACTTCAAGCTTTATGTCTGCCGCTTCTTTCCAGGAAACGACGAAGGTGCTCAACGAAGCTGCTATCAACGGAAAGGTAGACCGTCTGGAAGGTATGAAAGAAAATGTTATCTGCGGTCACTTGATTCCTGCCGGTACAGGTCAGCGCGAATTCGAGAAGATTATTGTCGGTTCGAAAGAAGAGTACGATCGTATGCTTGCCAACAAGAAAACGGTGCTCGATTATGCAGTTGATGATAAGGTAGAAGAGTAATTACTACGTTAATACAATCAGTAATTTTTATAGTGAAAGAAGAGGATCTCCCGGGATTCTCTTCTTTTTTTATATTTGTTGCAAACCGGCTCTCTTTTCGGTCTGATGTAAGAAGAGTGTAATGTAATAGTAAAATAAAGATTTGCATGCCCCCTTCACAACCTTTTATTCATGGATGTTTGAGGGTGAAGGGGAGGAGGGGGAAGCATGCTATTGCCTCAAATAAAACAGACCATCGGTTTGGGGTAAACGCATGGTCTGTTCAGGTAAATCAGACGATGTGTTCTATCCGAACAGACCATGCAATTTCAGGACATATCAAGTGCCTTTTTTGTTCAGGTCGTACTGTTACTTTTATCTTGGAGTATTTTGTGTGTCGGAATGAAAGAAGTATATTTGTCATTCAATTATAATGATATACGATAATATGGAAAATCAGGAAAATAATAACGGACAGTTACAGATAGAGCTGAAAGAAGAAGTGGCCCAAGGCACGTATGCCAATCTTGCCATTATCACTCATTCCAGTTCGGAGTTTATCATGGATTTTATTCGGGTAATGCCGGGAATGCCCAAAGCCGGGGTTCAATCGCGCATTGTATTGGCACCCGAACACGCCAAGCGTCTGCTGCGTGCGCTTGAAGAAAATGTTGGTAAATATGAACGTGCTTTCGGCCCTATCCGCATGCCGGATGAGCAACCTATTCCGCCATTGCCTAATATTAAGGGTGAAGCATAAAATCAAAAAAAAACTTGTAGTGCATTGATTATTCAAAACTTATTAGTATCTT
>OKTJ01001240.1_pt1 | contig 10944 bp, 9 predicted proteins | sample 1606201 | NCBI WGS metagenome assembly OKTJ01 (sample SAMEA3879536, study PRJEB24766) | human gut metagenome | biome: human-associated habitat; feature: feces | place: USA | collected 1985/1987 | reverse complement strand
TATAAAATTGTCTTATCTGTTGTTCCCTTCAAACTGGAATTTGTCTGTCTATACATAATCTGATATTTCAAATACACATTCAGAAGCTCCATTGACAATTGTATCAACAATAGTAACTGTTACACTCTTTTCAAAAACCTCAGAGAACAATCGCATATACCAACCAGCAGAACATTCACAATACTTTTTATTCATATTCTCAACTTTTTTAGGTATATTACAATAACATTTTTTGTATACAGCAATAATCTTTCCATCAAAAATATGTAAGTTCCTTCCGCCAATTTTTTTGCTATTTTTATAGCATTGGTTGACAAGCAGCACCCACCACATTTTCGCATAGTATCAGTCATATATATCTTCATACTCTCAGTGGTATTTAAAAGCTCATTAATATATCTTGCCTGCTTAAGCGGTGTTGCATTTTCATCAATAATTCCAATCTCCGAACAAACCGCAAATGCATTTTCAGAATCCATATTATCTACTATTCTTTTGGCCTTATTCATATCATATCCTCGCAAGAATTTAACTAATTATTCTAAAATCTACTGTTCTTTTGATTTCACCGGCATCCAAATTTCGCAATAATAATTCTCATCCTGATTTCCTTTCGGATAATCACAAGGTGCGGTGTAGTATTCTATATTATACATTCCTGCAATTTCATAATCACTATTCCCAGGAAGCCATTCCTTAAAAATCTCTGTATTCACTTTTTGTAACGCTTCCGGCATAGCTCCTTTACATGGAAAGACATGTCATGAATGCTCTTTCACATACTGCAAAAATTCCGGTGTCTTTGACCAGTATTTTACACCCCAGTTTTCAAAATTCCATTCTTCCATGTAATCGTTGCACTCGAAATCTACATAATATATTTCTTCGTTATGTACAACAAAATTCGTTGGAAAATAATCAATATTTGTATTGGAAGCATATAAAAGCGCACACATTCTATGCAATTGCTCGATATAGTCAGTTTTCATCTTGTCTTCTAAAACCAACTGATAGATCGTGTCACCGTCAATAAACTCCTTCAAAATGCGTTCATTTTTCACATCTGCTTCAAGCATGGCAGGCATCTTTATTCCGATTTCTTTCAGTTTCTTGTAATCTCTGATTTCTGCCTCAAGCTTGTTTCCGAACTGATAATAATCACAAGGTTCATGATGTATCTGCTTCAAAACATACCTGTTATTTCCAGACTCAGCCAAATAAGAATATCCGCCTTTACCCTTTCCCAGCAATTTAATTATTGTATAGCTTTTCCCATTTACGGTCATTTCTTTATCCATGTGCTCTCTCCTTTGCTCTACATCACATTGATTACTGATTTTTAATATTCTGATTCAATATTACAATAGAAATATCGTTTTCACAAAGGTTAAGCGCGTAACCCATCACAAAATTCTCATTCGATTTTTGTGATATTTCCACATATTTCAGGATGGGTTGAATAGTTCGAAGAAATCGCTAAAAATAGAATAGCATTAAATATAAGCGGAAATATTCATTCATCGCTAAATTTGTACCTGTATTACTTTAATATCTTCCTAATCTGCTTATCCGTCGCCTCCGGATACATCTCATGCATATAGTCTACAAGCTGTTTCCATGAATCCCGCGGATTATCCTTATAGCAGGAAGTCACATAATCGTATCCATAGATATGCTCAATAGATGAATACACTGCCACATCCCATCCATATTCAATACCTCTTTTATTCACTCTCTTCTTAAAATCGCAGTTGCACAGATAGGTCTGCATCATAAGATTCGTTATTGCACCATCAAATCCCTTTTCTCCATCCTTACCAAATCCAGCTTGTTTTTTCAATTCATTTGAATAAATCTCTGAATCAGCATTATCTTCCATAAAATTGACCATTATCTTTTTATGCTTATTAGGTGCTTTCCCATCATCATATAATGCATCAAAATCATATCCATCCCGGCGATAATTAGCAAATACAGGAAGCCACTTTTTTGATATAAATCCTGCCTTCTTATCAAAGAACTTTCCATAGACGATATCATGCCGCCTTGCTATAATAGCCCGCCACATCCATGGATCAATCTCCGGATTATCACTCCACCAGTACTCTGGAACAGTTCTTTCTTCAAGTGAAAACCCATCTATGTCATTCTTAAATAATGGTAAAAAGCCAAATTCATTTATATACTTGATTGCTTCATCTACAGAATGGATGCAATCCGGGTTGTCCCACTTCATGCCATGCATAATCCATTCACCTGATTCGTTTCCCATAATATGTGTACCTCATTACTCAGCGTACTTGTCAATCCAATTTTCGCCATCATATTCATCAATCTGTTTTACTAATCTCGTAAGATAATCTTGTAACCTGCTATCTTCTTCACTTGCATACCACACATTTGCCCGTCCAAATCCATAAGCCCAACCATTTGATTTTCTTGGGACTTCCCATTGTACCTTTCTTGATCTGATTCCTGCAGGAAGTAAGACACAATCAGATGAGTTTGCAATTGCATTGTAATATTGTATATCTTCTGGAGCAAACACTGCCTCTTGATAATGTCTGAAAACTGTAGCATGTTTATACCATCCCACGACCGTCGTAAACTTATGTGCCGGATGCTTTGCACAATAAACAACAAGCACATCATCTACTGATTCTTCTTTTTTTAATAGTTCACAACCTGCAATATTCTCAATCCGCATTTGATTTACATCTTTACCATTATGTGATTTTGTCTCGAAAAACCCCAGACAATATAAGCCTTCCCTCCCCTCCATATTCACCGGTGTAAAATTATATTTTTCATGGGCATCTCCTGTCTCATCAACATAGCTTCCACCATTTAACGGAGTATCCTTTCCATCTTCATTTCCTCGATACTCCTTCATCCACGCTATGTTACAAAAAAGTATTCTCATCATATCAACCTTCTTTTCCCTTTGAAAATGGACTCAAGTCGATAAACAATTTCTTCAATCCACTTATGTCCTTGAACTCCTTGAATAAATACTCCAGAAGTTCTTCCTGCCTTGTCTGCCCTAATGTAAGCCTGTAAAGAGACAATATCTTTATCAGCCTTTCATAATTAACCTCATCCTTACTCATAGGATACATTGGCACAAGCCTTTCTATTTTAACACTCTGATTTTTTCCGAAACACCAGAATGGTACAAGCTCTGACTGGTCATTCTGCTTTTCCGCTTTAGCAGCTTCGAACATTTCTATCCATATGTCTCTCTTAAATGTGATACCATCTGCCTTACCATATTTATCAGCAACATTCTGTCTTATTGCCAGACACTTAAATCTATTGATTCTGCCTTCCCTTTGTTCCAGGTCGATGGGATTACTTGGAAGATTCCAGTGCATAATCACTCGGCAGTAATTATGAAAATCCAGTCCTTCCTGTCCGATTGATGTTGTGGCAAGCACAAATGGACGCATTGGTGAGTTAAAGGCATTTCTGATATTTTCTTTACGCATGACTACCTTGGAATTATCTCCTGCATCCTTTGTAAATCCAACTGCATAACTCGACCTTATTCGACATCCATCACTCTTCCTGTCAGCTCCATTAATACGCTTTTTGAAATCAGGATAAGTATCAGCGATATAGGTGGCTGTATGTATTTTCAATGAATCCATCATCATGTCATGCACGATCTGATACTGATTTCCATCCGACTGAAAACCTGCTGTTTCTTTCAGCATATGGATATATTCATCAATCATTGCCTGAAAACAGCCATCTTTACAGTATTTAAGTACATTCTGCCAGTGGGAATTATCATCCCTGCATCTGCCATAAGCAAGATCAATGATAGCTGTTGACTCCGGCAAATTGAAATTATTGACAAATACCTTTGCAAGCGATGTTGCTCTGGCTGTGCTTCTTCCATTAGAACGATAAATGCATATTGCTGGCGAACCCAGTACCATATTTACCAATGTTTCCAGAAGATCCTCCGGCTTTCTTCCAAGATGAATCTCCTCCGGGGCATCCAAATAACTTCTTAGCTTATCAATATGAGCAATAAAGCCCTTATTTCTCTTATCCTTTGAACTGCTTCTGACCTCAGATGTTGTATCCTCTTCGTCTGTATTCATTTCCCACACAATATCCTCTATCCAATGCTTTGCATAGATGACTCCATCCATGAGCATCGGTGCAAGATAATACCACCTGGCATCTTCCTTATTGTTACCCGAATCACCATACTTTTCTTCGATTATCGCAAGCTTCTCTTTCAGTTTCAGCCGTACAGATTTCTCTATTACTTCTAATGATTCATGATTATTCAATGACTCAATCGGTAAATACATATCAGAAAGTGTCTTTGAAGGATAAAGCAGTGCAAACAGGCTCATGCCTCTTACTTCTCCATTTGAAACATTAAACCTGAGCCTTGCCACCGGGTATCGTCTCGAACCATCCGCAAAATACCCCGTATTCTTCTTATCCTGATTCTTTATCTGATGTACCAGTTTTCCAACTGTAAGTCTTTCCGCCTCATAGGAAACAAGTGCCCCTATCATTCGTGGAACCATCTCCCATGCAGAAAATACAAGTATTTTTGAAAAGCCTTTGCTGTTTTTATATGCTCCCTGCATCTCATAATATGGCAGTGATGGAGGAATCCACAGATATTTTTCCGCACCACCTGTAAAAGCCTTTTCTTTCAGTGCCTCAAGCCTTGCATTGGTTTTCGGCAGTTCATCATATTTATTGATTTTATTGCGATTCAGCCACAAGAGACATTGTTCTCTTTCACTTCCAAATTCATCTGGATGTTTTATATAATATTTTTCAATCTGCTCTTTAATCTTATATTTCTTCATAAAGGACATAAGATACGGACAGCTCTTTGCATAATCTACCGGTAAAGAATGATTTGAATCCGTTTTTGACAACAATCGTGACATCTGTATATAGGAGTTTATGTCATTTTCATCTATCTGCAAATGATGCTTCACGCTGCTGTCATCCGTATAATCACCGGAATCCATGACAGATATACGCTCTGTCCTGCTGACGCCCTGATACATGACATTTTCTGCCAGCTCCTTCATACTGATAATTGCACTATCTCCTGCTTTCAACTCACTTAGAGCATGGGAATAATTCTTCCACACTTCCTTGAATTTAATGTCTTTGACTTCATCATCAAATAGAAAGTTCATAACCTGAAAAAACTCTGCATAATGCTCATCAAGCTGATTTTCATCTATCTCTTCAAGGGTAGAATACAATTTATATGGTGTAGCCGACAATAGAAGCACCCTTGTATCATGTCCGCTAAGGAAACTGTGGGCAAGAATACCAAGCTCACTGTCATCAGATGACAGAAGAAACTTAAATCTCTGAAACTCATCCATGATTACCAGATCCGGCTCAAGCATGGATACACTGATTCTCGCAAACATCACACGAAGCTTATTCACCACATAATATTTGGAATATGTAAGCTGTTTATGATATCTTCTTTCATGCAAATGATTAAGCAGCAAGTCCCTTATACTTTCATACTCCTGATAATTAAGGATTTTATCTATCACATTTTGTGGATAGACACCCTTCGTCATCTTTTCGCATTCTGCCACGCGATTTTCAAGGTTCCATTTTGCCAATCCCCATGCTTTTACAGCATCCATTATCATAAATTTTTCAAGAGAAGCTGCATGTCCTTTAAAGTCCGGCATTCTCCTTAAAATGGCATACATAAGTGCTCTTTCCTGCACACTTCCACCTCCGGTGGTCATGCGGAAAGATGTTTCCGGTGTAAGTGGGATAAGCTGTATAAAGCCTTCCTTTATCTGCGGATCATTTTCCTGCTCGGTAATCTTTAAATGCTGCATAGACAGTCTGGTATCTGATACTGAACCGATGGCATTCTTTCCTGTTACATCAAGCTTTCTGATATTCTGATTTGCTATGTTCTGATTAGAGCAGATATAAATTACCTTAAACAGATCATCTTTCTCTTCGATTCTAAGTCTTGCTGTCTTTACAATTGCTCCTCTGGCAATAAGAGTTTTTCCCATACCCACTTCATCTGCTACAAGCACACGATTCTGATTATGCCGGAACAGATAATCCACTCTCTCCACAGTTGCTCTTTGAAAATCCTTCAGACCGGAGAGGGTACGCTTTTCAATTTCATCTATATTAAATTGTGACATAACATCACCTCGTTATCTTCTGATTTTCAAAGTATTACAAAAAGTCTCATACAGTTCACGGAATTCATCCAGTATAATATCCTTATCTGTAACCATCTTAAGCACATATCCAATGTCTTTTATTCTTTCCGGCTCTTCTACAGATGTCTTTAACATCTTTTCATAGAGTGCCGGCATTGCATCACTCGAATTGGCAAAAAAGCCGGATTCTCCCATCTGCTTTCCTTCAAGCATAGATGCTACATAATCATCGCCAAGTACAAACGCTATGTACTCAACAAATGATGCCCTATCTTTTACCACACTGTTTACTGCAGCACTTTCTCTGTCATCCGGGAAACCACTTGTAGGGATCATAATAATTCTGCGGATTGTATCATCACCTGATCTTGCAGTAATCTCATAGAACTCAGATAACTGCAAGATCTCAAGCTCTGAAAACTCTATATGTTCTGACAATGTCTGCTCCTGCTTTGAATTAAATGGTGATACTGTAACCTCACTATCAGATTCAATATCACTGAACTCAACCTCTATATTGTACTTTCCGGCATTCTCATTATCTTCTGAAATTACAGCCTGCCTTTTCACACGGCACAATTCCTTGATTTTCTGCTCCAGCAGATTTCTATTATCACTTTCTGTTTCCAAAACTGCATCCGCTACTGTAACCTGCTCAAATGGATTCTTTGCATCTCCTACCGGTCCACAGAATATATCCTCTAAGAATTTATCCCCATTCAGATGCATATTCTTTGTTCCAAGCCACAGCATCATTTCAACATTTTTATTAATTGCAGAATATGAAGCATTCATGGAACCAAGATACAGGTCAACATCTGAATATTTCCTTCTCAGATAGATTTTTGCATGAATATCCTGTTTCTTTTTATCTGCGAGTTCATCTGAAATTTCTTCCTCACCATCTATAATCTCATCCTTTAATGCATAGATGGTAAAATTGTCTACATCTGATGCTTTGAGTTTTCCAAGCTCAGAACGTCTCGTAACAAGTGTTCTCTTACAGTCCGACAATGCCCTGTCTGTCAGGTTAAAATCTGCAATCACACTTTCTGATAAAAACGGAGACATCACTACAAGCTCATTAAATGTCGAATTAGCATTTCCTCTTTCCTTGCAGAATAGAATATCCTCCTGCATCCGGTAAGCATTTTTTCCAATACCAAGTGGAAGAACTTCAAAATTCTCTCCAAATATTTTACTATCAAGTGAAAAGGATACATCCTTAATGTCTGAACATAATCCACGAATCAGATTTCTTTTCTTTCCGGCATTATTGCTGGTATTATGCACATTCGTTACAAGATAATCCAGAAAATCACAGATAGGTTGAGTCTTTTTCTTCTGTCTGACATTTTTACTGCTATCCATTGCAAAACTGATATCCCAGCTCCTGTCAAAAGTCAGATTTCTGCTCATTACCACAAAACGATATTTTTTATCTCCATCAGCGTTTACATATGCTAATACCCATGTTTTCGGGTGAAATGACGGATATCGACCAAGCTGTCTATCTTTTGGCAGTGCGACCTCTACTACCATTTTCTCTAATAAAATAGATAGTGCAGTCGGTTTTGTTGGCACTTTAATCTGTCCTGCTTCACAAAACAGCACGATTTTATCTGATACCTTCTGCAATGCATTCAGCATACCAATTGGATTTTGCATAAGCTTACTATCTGTTTCTTCAGATAATCCAAGGCATATCGCCACAGCTGTGAGTGCTTCCAGGTCAAGTGAATATGTAGTGCCTACTGCTCTGTCCAATCTATATCCGTCCGGAGGCATCAAAATACCGCCGTAATCCGTTCTATCTCGGTTTGAATCCGGTCTAAACATCAGCACTCACCTCCCCGGCATAGATGTCATTCACAATTCTTCTGGCATTCGAGAATCTGTAATCGAGCATTCCACCGCCTACCCATTTTGAATGATCAAATTCCTTTGTTCTGCTTAACTTCGCTCTGGCTGCTCCTTTCAGGCTCCGTTCCCTCTTGCGAATCAGTTCATCAGCCATATCAATATCAGATGCCATAAATGCAGCCTGTATCCCACATAAAAAACTCTTTGCCCTTGGATTGATCAACTGCAATTCTCCAAACACTGCATCCAGATCTACTGTCGCATTATGCCTTATATCCGGAAGCAACCTGCTCCATTCATCATTTGCGTATGTATTCTCGTCTTCTGAAAGCATGACATTGTATCTTACTCTCGCCATATACACCAGATTATTAAAATCGCAGGCAAGCTTCATCATATATGCCAGCTTTTCACTTACTTTTTCCGATAGTTCAGCCGTTAAAGAAGCAAAATCATCATATTCATTCAAATCAATGTGATTTTTCAGCACATATTCCAAAAGAGACCCTTTCGTTGACTTCTGAATCTGCTTATCCAGATAGAATGCTTCCTCCTGCGTCAGCTCTATTGTAAGGTTGTCTCTCCAATCATCATGATAAATCGGAAGATTCCAGAATCTAATATTGCCGATATCTCCTGCATCCGAATCATCCTTATCATTTTCCTCTGCATCATCATTTCTGTTTCCCAACCGGCTGACAGACTTCTGTTCTTTTAGCTTTACCGCCAATGAAACATACTCCGGTATAGACAGACCATAATCACAGAATATTCCAAAGGTACGAATTCCATTCCAGTAGATATCTGATGGTTTTCTTGCTACCCAGCCCTTTGGTAATACACGGGTTCCAATAACACCTTCTGCCTTGGGATCTGCTTCTAACAATCTGATGCCACAATCTTTTTCAGCAGAATCTATAGCCCTTAAAACTCTATTTGCATCCTTTCCATACCTGCCATCAACAGCTTCTCTTAACACATATGGAACAATAAGGAAGTACTTTGCTCTATTCTGGATGGTAGATGTCCCCGGAAAGAAATAATTGGCAAAAGCATCACGAATAATGCCGATTCCAAGTTCATCGACTGCTCCCTGTTCACTCAGAAGGTTGATCACATCTAATGCCTTCTGCCGGTCTTCTTTTGAAAAATCTATCCATCCTAACTGCATATTTTCACTTCCTACTTCAATGTGATTTGTCACTTTTACTCTTCTGTCGAGTTTAACATTCTTTATAACAGAAAGCTCTCCATTTCTTTTTGAATCCATGTCATAATTATACCACCATTTACATCTCTTTAACAATCGCAATGCCATAGGTTTTCTCAAACTTTATCATTTACCTTGTCTGTGATTTTGTCATACAGTCTGCCTGCACTCATCGGCTCTCCTCTTCTCCCTGTCAGCTTATATCTCATAAAATGAGCCATCATAAGAAAGGCATTTTCTTTTGCTTCTCTCTTATGATGGCTCTAGCTTAGCATGTTGCGAGTCCCAAAGTCTGCCCTCGCAACACGAATCTTTGTTCTGTGTTACAATAAAACTACTAAAAAATGGCTAAGTCATTTTTTCATTGCCTTGTAGCCAATTAATACTGTCCAAACATATGCACAGGTTTTTGGAATCATCAGCATGCCGATCATCGGAATTACATCAGCCAACAGTACAACCGGAATATAGAATGCAAAGCTCAGGACAATTGTCAACCACATCCAACGAAAAGAGCTATCATTATTTTCTTTTGCACTTTTATAGAATAAAACTATGATAATTAATCCCATCAGTGCAAACGGAATATTTCGGTAGATTCCCCATGAAAGCGGAGCATCTGCACTGAGCCAGGCATTCTGAGGCATCATACACAGAACAATTCTTAATCCTGCAAGACCATAAATAGCTGCTGTAGCTGCTTTATAGCCTTTAATCTGATAACGCTCACGCCATATATGATAGAGAACGACATAAAAAATAGTCATAGTGACAGAGGTAATCCACTTTCCTAACCCAAGCTGTACGGTAAAGTTCTCAAGACCTGTTGTACAAAGCGCTGTTGCACGAGGAACCAGATGAAATGCATCTCCACTTCCTAAAATAACTGCCATAATTCCAAACATGGTAAACTGACGGTTTCCTTTGCTTTTTCGGATCATTAAAATTCCGATTGTGATTACCGAAAACAAATATACGGTATCAAATAAAGTTTCTACAATTGCCTGCATAATAAAAATCCTTTCTTAGGTACATCTTTAAACGCATAAGTGAACAACGTTCATTTTGTTGCAAAAATTTTCCCACACTCTAATGTGGGAGAATTTTAATATAATGTTTTGTTAATCAACATCAAAATCGAAGACGGATTATAATCCTGACGAATCATTGATACCAATATTAAAGAAAATAATATATCTGCAAACTGTTTTTCCGTGAATTGTTCATCAAATACATCTGGACGAATCTTAGGATCATTCTTTAATATACCGCACAATCCATTAAGAATATGCCCCCATGTCTGCAGCATTTTCTTCTTTCCATCCGTTTTTTCATCCTTCATAAATCCAAGCGAATGCAGTGAAAAGAAGCCCGGAAATTGCTCATTTCCATATTCGAGTCTTTTATAAATCCATGAGATACAGGCAGCAACATCTTTAAATGCTTGCTCATCCTCATGGTTAAAAAAGATTTCACGCCAAATACTCTCAATTGTATCCCCAAGCAAATCGGCCTTGGATTCATAGTAATTGTAGATTGTCCCCGCCGAAACAGAACATCGGGATGCAACAGCTCGTATGCTTACAGCAGTCCATCCGTTTTCTTTGATTAGCTCTCTGCTTGCAGCTAATATGTCTTCTTTTGAAGTTGCAAGATGGTTCACGA
>OKTJ01001234.1_pt1 | contig 11077 bp, 8 predicted proteins | sample 1606201 | NCBI WGS metagenome assembly OKTJ01 (sample SAMEA3879536, study PRJEB24766) | human gut metagenome | biome: human-associated habitat; feature: feces | place: USA | collected 1985/1987 | reverse complement strand
GACGCCGGATGCGTCCGCCACGTTCCACGATGCCCTGGATGCAGCTTGTTTCCAATGTGTGGGCGATATCACGCCCAACGCGCCCGCGGCGGGTGTTGCTACCTGCATAACCGAGATCCACCGTATCGCCGGGTTGAGCCTCCTTGTACCCCTTCTTAGTCGCCTCCTTGATGAGCAGGACACCGGAGCGCTCGCCTTTACGGTTGGACAGTGTGGTCTGTCCATACCGGGCGGTGAGACAGCGGGCAGCGTCCGTTTGCTTTGGATGCCCGCTGCAAAGGTCTACCAGCACAGCGTTTTGTGTTTGGTTCCGGTTGATTCCTCTGAAATCGCTGGCGTTCAGCGGAATTGCTGTATCCCGCTTTCCGACGATCCCATCTTTCCGGTTAAAGCCCACCAGGTATAATCCGGTTTTCCCACCCATACCGCCAGCCCCGGCTGTCTGAGTACAGGCTACTCCGTCTGCGTCATAGACACGGGAGCCTTGCGGCCCTCCGAGGACTTGTACAAGAGCTTTTCCACCTGTGCCGAAGACAGGTAATATTTTCCCGGCGCATCGGGGATCAAGATATCCGATAATGAAAAGCCTTCGCCTTGATTGAGGGACTCCAAAATGTTTGCTGTTAAGCACAGACCACTCGACATGATACCCCAGGTCATCCAGTGCGGAGAGGATGACCGAAAAGGTTTTCCCTTTGTCATGCGATAAAAGTCCGGGAACATTTTCAAGCAGCAGATACGCAGGTCGTTTGGCTTGAGCCAATCGGGCAATCTCAAAGAAGAGAGTTCCTCTGGCGTCGGCAAAGCCCCTCCTGCGGCCAGCGTTAGAAAATGCCTGGCAGGGGAATCCTCCGCAGAGCAGGTCGAAGTCCGGCAGGTCTGCGGGGTCAATTTGGGTTGCGTCCGGATAGTATCGTTCCTCCTTTCCCGGTTCGTAGATTGCTTGGTAGCTGGCATTGGCGTATTTGTCGATCTCGCAGTGTCCTACACACCGGAAACCGCCCGCGCGGGTCAGCCCGGAGCGGAAACCGCCAATGCCGGCAAACATATCAAAGTATCGGATCAGGTCATCTCATCTCCTTCCTGCAGGGCAAGCAAAAAGCCGAGGACGCTTTCATCTACACCCCCGGCTCTGCCGCTATCCTGCGCTTCTTCTTTGGTGAGCTGCATTCCCCGCAGTTCCTGTCGGATGGTCTGGCGAACGGCGTCCAGCAGTTCCTGCTGCCCTTTATACTCACAGACCATGCGGCAGACCGCGGCGGTACGCTGTCCTGCGGGGATCTCCGTCAGCTTCTTCCACGCCCTGCGCTGTATGGGCGAGGACATGGAAAAGGACAGATTGATCCGCTTTTTGTTACTGCTCATCGTTCAAAGACCGTCCGCGGCGGATACAGTCCGCTTCAGAAGCGCTGCGCCGCCGCCCAGAAAAACAGCAGGCATGGCACGGGTATCCAGTCCGCTCTCCGTAATGGCGGAGAGCAGGCGATGGACATAGGCGTCTGCCTGCCGGTCAATAATTTTTCTGGCATCATCGTTGATATGGACAGCATCGCCGCGCAGCACGCTTTCCATCTGTGCTGCCGTCATAGACAGGCCCAGCGTGCGGCGGATCTGCTCACCGATCTCATCCAGACAGCGGATCATGCCAAGTTCCAGACTGCGGCAGGTCGATGCATTGGGAATACGGTTGTCCATGCGCATCAGATCCACGGTCCAGCCACCGATATCCGCCACGATCACAGAAGGCTCATCCAGCAGGATGCTCTGGGTCAAGACTGCGGCATAACCTTGCGGGAACAGCGACACCTTGCGGATGGTGATAGAGTATTCCTGTCCCTCATAGCGGAAACTCACCGTTCTCCCGTCCCGGAGCAGATAGTCCCGGAATGCATTTTTCTCCCGTCCGAAGCTGGTGAGAGGCAGTCCGGCCGCCAGATGGATCTCTGCTGCAGGCTCCGCATGACGGAAGGAGAGCTCCTTTGCAATGGCTGCCAGCGTAAGGAGGTAGTAGTCCTCTGTCTGCGTTTTGTTCTTCTGAAGCGCCTGACGCCCGCTGCCCACCACATAGAATTTTCCGCCGTATTCCAGCACGTCCTTCAGCGTATATGGCTCATGCTCATACGCCACCAGACCGGAGGGGAACGAGAAATGGGCCGTTTTCATAGCGGCATAGCCGTGGTCAACACCAACAATCATGGACTCGCTCATCTTGCCTCACCTCCACGGCTGCGTTTCTTCTTATTTGATGTCTGGCGTCGGTCATAGTCCTTTCCAGCATGGATCAGATCCCGGATCTCCTTCAGCTGCAGATTCCAGCGCGTTTGACCGTCCCACTCCGGATGCTTCGCGCAGAGCCGGGGCAGATATTTCTTCAGATCCGCACCCTCTCTGGGAAACTCGATGCCGTCCTTATAGACGATATCTTGTTCCAGCTTCATCAAAAGCGCTTCATATGCGCTCCAATCTGTCTGATCATAGGCGCTTTTCCCGGTGAGCTGCTCGTAGGCATAGTCCCCGACATAGCTCAACTGCTCAAAGCAGCAATCGCCGTAGGGAACGACATCTGCAAGGCTGTCCGGGTCTGCCAGCGCGGCAAAATAGACCTCGCGCCCCTGCGCGATGAGCCAGGCGCGAAAATCGATAAAACCGTCATCGCTGCAGCCGTATTCCTTCATGATCCCTGCCACATCCCACAAGCCGAACTTGTCCGCGAGATCTTCATAGGCGTGGATGATGTCGTGGAAATTCTGTGCCTGCGTGGGGCCCATAGAAACCAGCCGGTCTTTCAGATAGGCCAGCATGGCATCCATGTCCTGCCCGCAGGCGTTTTTTGCCTCATGGATCAAGTCCCAGAAGGAATCCTGATTGATCTCTGTGATCGGTCCCTTCACATTCTTCATCTCCTTCCCAATACGTTTTTTGATGTGCGCTGCCGCACCCGCGCAGATCTTTTGATAAAATGCGCGATACTCCGGTGTGGTCTTATCCACTTCACCGAGAATCGCCCGCTCATAGGGCGTGTCGGGGACGATCTCCCAGGTAACGGTCCCAAAGTATGCCGCTTCCAGATACCGCAGCAGCGTGTGTCCGTCTGCCATCTCAAACATTCCCCGGTTATCCTCATAGGGAAATTCTTCATAGACCTTGAGCCCGGTGACTTCTTCCGCGGCGGCATACAGCGAGAAACCGTCTGCGTCCAGCGTCGGCGCAAGCTGCGCGTACTGTTCCTCCGGGGACAGCATTTCCTCATGCCGCTCCATCTGACCGCTCCTTTCTTACCCAGCCCATAAAACGCTCTAAAAAGTGAACGCGACCATGCACCTTCCCGGCAGACACATCCAGCCCATTCATCTGCGCCTGAATGCGGCGCTGGATGGCTTTCAGCTTCTGCGGGTCATTGCAGCAGTCTACGATGACATACTCGCCGCCGCTGGTGGAGAGGATTTCCCGCTTGCCGTTCTCGTCCCGGATGCCGGACAGGAGACGCTGTCCCAGCCGTTTCCGGTAGGCGTCCTGGAGCGCGTCCATATCTCCGCAGACATCATGCTTTTTCAAGATCTCCGCGATCTCACAGGAAGTGATCTTCGTCTCGGCGGACAGCTTTTGCAAAATCTCCGCCTGCGCGTCAGGCGGGATTCCCGTCCGACTGGGCATCGTTTTCTTCACTTTCTGCATCGGCACACCTCCAATCCGCGGGCAGGATCTTCTGCTCGATGATATCCGCAATCGTCCGGAACACCTCCGCCAGATCGCGGGATTCCTTCACGGTATCCCGCATTTCCTCCGGGGTCATCCGCGTCCCGTCCGTCCAGCAGCGGACATTTTCCTCGGACGGTGTCAGCAGGACGGCTTTTTCATACGCTTTGCAGAAAAGCGCCGCGATCTTTCCTTTCCGGTCGATCTCGGCATCCTGCTTTTTCAGTTCTTTTTTCGCTTTTTCGTATTCCAGCGCTTCGGCGGCCGCCTGCTCCCGCTGCTCTTCCGGAAGGTTCTGAAGCTGCCGGGTCAGGTCATAACCCTTGTTGATGGAAAGTTCCTTCTTATCCAGAGCCTCCTTGATGACCTCCGGGGCGTTCTCATCGATCTGCATGACCTTGCCCATGGTGCGCTCACCCAAGCCGACCGCCTCTGCCAGTTCCTTTCTGGTATCGACAGCGGAAACCGGTTCCGGCAATGTTGCCGAAAGCGGTTTTTCAGAGAACTTGTCACCACCGGCAGCAGACTGATTTGCTCTGGCCTTGGCTTCAATCTCTGGTTTTAGCTTCAGGGCGATCTTGCCCAGCTCCCACTTTTCCAGATTTCTGCGATTTTTCTGCGTGTCCAGCGCCCACTGCTTGGCTTCCAGCAGATCCTCGAAGGAGAATACCGCCATCGTATAGGGCAGGCCATGCTTTTCGCACAGTGCCTGACGGTTATGCCCGTCCACGATCACCATGTCCTCATTGACGATGATGGGGGAGTAACAGCCGTTTCGCAGCAGATCCTCTTCCAGAGCGGCAGACTGCTCCGCGCTCAAAGGCGGGAGCAGTTCGGCCATCTCCGGCAGGATCACAGGACTGCGCTCTGCGCTGGTGTATGTGATCCCGGTGTTTTTCATCAGGCGGCGTCCTCACTGGCGGACATATCCTCCACCGCCTGTGCCGCGTCCTCCGCCTTGCGGGGAGACAGGAATTCCACATCGCTGGCTTTGATGAGGAAACCGGGCTGGCGCTGGGGATCGTCCGCGAAGGTGATGGTCTCGAAATCGCCGGTGGCTACCAGCTTACAGCCCTTCCACGCAAACGCCGCACAGCGCTCGGCCAGAGGACCGCGCACCTTGATGGAGATAAAATCGGTGAGCTTGTTGCCGTCCTTATCCTTATAGCGGCGGTCCGAAGCGATACGCAGGATGGCATAGGGTTTGCCGGTGGCCTCATTCATTTTCAGTTCCACATCGTGGGTCAGATTGCCAATGGCAGTGATTTTCAGCATGGTTCATTTCTCCTTTTTAATTATGATGTTTGATGTTAGAAAAGCCACCCTCCCGGCATCGGGAGGGTGGCAGGGTGTTTACTTGCCCCAGCTTTCGCTGTCACCCAGAATGGCGGTATGGGCGTTGGCGGCTTCCATGACTGCGTAATACGCCCAATGCTTGCGGCTCACATCCGGGAAGGTGTTCAGCTTGCGGAGGTTGTCCGCAATGTAGTCCTCATCCGCTTCGCGTCCCAGCAGGCGGTTGACAATGGTGACGACCTCAGCGCGGTTGATCTCGCGCTCTGCGTGGAACGAGCCGTCCCCGTAGCCGTTGATCCAGCCGTGGAGCGCGGCGTACTTGATGTATTTTGCCGCCCAATAGCCGGAAGAAACATCGTTGAAGCCGCTGAACTGCTCCATGATCTCAGCGTCGCCGTCGCCGTACACATCAAAGAAACGGACAGCCATCGTGGTAAACTCCGCACGGGTAATGGCATCGTTGGGGGCAAAGATGGTCTTGCTCTTACCGTAGGTAATGCCGTTGTTGCTCAGATACTTCACATAGCCGCTATACCAGGCGTGGGCAGGAATGTCCGCAAATTTGGTATTTGCCGCCGTGGAAATGGTGTCACCGTTCTTCTCCGCCAGCAGGCGGGCGAAGATCGCGGCGGCTTCACTGCGGGTCATGCTGCGGCTGGGGCCAAAGGTGCCGTCCGTGTAGCCGACGATGTAAACGCCGTGGCGCTCGGTCTGCTCCACTTCGGGGACGGTCAGCTCACCGTTTTTGTCGGTCTTGCCTGCGGCAGACTGGCCGAGATCACCCTTGACCGTAACATTTTTGCCCTGCTGGGGAGCCTTCTTGTGGTCGGTCACGATGACCGTCACCTGATGCTTGGCGTCCAGATCTGTGCCGTCCGGCAGCTTCACCGTGATATTGCCGGTCTTGCCGATGGACACTGCACTGCCGGAGATGGGGCGCTTCGTGTCCGTGCGGATGACCTTGACGGTCAGCGTCCAGCGGTCGCCGTCCGCGTCCTCATAGCCAGTAGTGACCTTGCCGTCCTCGTTGGTCTTACCGCTGCTGGTGGGGACGGTGATCTGACCTGCCTTGTCGGTCTTGCCGGAGGCGTAGTTGTCATTCTTATCCGTGACAGCGATGCTCATGTCCGGCACAGCGGACTTGTCCTTGACAAGCTGCACGGTCACGGTCGTCTGGTCGGCGTAGTCCAGCAGGCGGCTGTTCGGCAGGCGGATGGAGATGCTGTTATCCTTGTGGAGCGCAACTGCGGCGTTTGCCACAGGATTTTTGGTGTCGGTATCGGTGACGGTCACAAGATAACCGCCTACAACGGCTTCACCCTTGCTGTCCGTGGTGCCGCTGTTGTAGATTTTCTCGATCTCTGCCGTTTCCAGCTTCTCGCCGCAGTTCTCGCACTCCTTGTGCTTGCTGCCCGCAGCGTCGGTGGTAGGCTCCTTGTCGATGATCCAGTCGCCGGGTTTATGACCGGCAGACTCGGTATAGTCGGTCTTGGTAGTGTCGCCACAGCGGGTGCAGGTGTTGGTGGTGTATCCCATCTCCGTGCAGGTGGGGGCAGTCACTTCGGACTTGTAATCGTGTCCCAGCGCATTTTTCAGCACCGCGCCGCAGCGGGTGCAGAGCTGGGGTTCCGTGCAGGTAGCAGGAGCGCCGGGGATGTGTCCATCCGCAGGGTCGGCATCCAGACGGTGGTAGCCACAGCGGGTGCAGCGGTATTCCATGACGCCCTCGCCGGTGCAGGTGGCGTTGGTAACAAGGGTTCCCTTATCCCAGCTATGACCAAGCGCGTCGGTGTAGTCTGTGACGAAGCTGCTGCCGCAGCCGTCACAGCGGTGGATGGTCTTGCCGCCGTTTTCGCAGGTAGCGGCGATGACATGGGATTCGTAATTGTGAGGCAGCGCCGCCGTGATGTCCTCAATGTGACGATCCCCACAGGCGGAGCACTCGCGGACGGTATAACCGGGGCTGGTACAGGTGGCAGCCACGGTGTAGACCTCATAGCTGTGTTCGCCCTTGGGCGTGGCGGTCTGCTTCATCTGTCCGCAGCGGGAGCACAGTTCCAGCAGCTTGCCATCCGTTTCGCAGGTGGCGTCGCGGATGACGATGCTCTGCCATGCGTGACCGAGGGAGTCCACATAGTCGCGCTTTTCGATCTTGCCGCACTCCGTGCAGAGGTAGCGGTCATAGCCGAGGCTGGTGCAGCCGGCCTTGGTGCTGTCCAGCAGAATATACTTGTGGTTTTCACCACAGCCCTTGTCGGTGCAGCAATTTCCATTGCAATTCTTGTTCTGGCAGCCGCAGTTGGGATCGCCGCAGCCGCAGGCACAAGAGCCGTCATCCTTGGTGGATTCGTCACGGAGCCAGACTTTTGCCACGCCGTTCTCGGTCATTTCTTTGCCCTTGTAGGTGTAGGTGATCTCGTAGTAGACCATGTACTGACCGGCTTCGGTGTAGTTGGGAGCCGAGGTCATGGTACAGCTGTCTGCGCTGTTGCCGTAGCGGATAGAGGTGCGGACACCGGCTTCAGACAAGTCCGTAACGCTGATGGTATGGGGCTGTCCGTCTACCACGCCGTAGTAGCTGGCAACAACGGCCTTGGCAGCCGTATAGTCATAGCGGGTATAGTCGCACAGACTGCATTTCTCTACCGTAGCAAAGCGGCCGTTTGCCGGCTGGGGCAGAACTTCCGTCACCATGCTGTGGCGCTCCAGCTTGCGGCTGACCGTATGATTGGTACCGTAGCAGAATGCGCAGTAGGTGCCGCCCTTGGTGGTGACAGTGTGATAGGTATCGTCCGTGTACTCGTAGGAAACGGTTTCGTCCAGTTCCTGCGTAAATGCGGCGGCACAGTCATACAGCCAGTAGACATTTTTCAGATAGCCGTACTCGCTTTTGCTCATATTTGTGTTGATGCCGCCGCAGGTTTCGCAGACGGCTTTGGTGTAGTGATATCCGGTATAGGTGGCGTCCTTGCCGGGGATGCCGTCCATGGTATCACCCTTACCGACACCATCTACCATCGTGCCGTCCGAATATTTCACATTGCGGCTAAGTGCCGGCTGGCCATTGCGGGTATATTCGGGAACGCGGAACACCTCAAAAGATGTGGCTTTGCCGCACTCACCGCACTTGAAGGTCTCGCGGGTCACAACACTGTTGGCGTCCAGCTCATTGGTTCGACCGGATGCCTGCATCCAGTGCTCGGTAGGGTCGTGGTAGCTGTTCTGCTGGGCGGCAAAGGCGGTGGGGATCATGCCCACGCACATGACCAGCGTCAGCAGCAGTGCCAGCGCCCTGCGGGAATAATGGTTCTTTTTCAGATTCATAGGTCCTCCTTATATTTTTTGTTTTTTATCCGCGTTGAAAACGATATCCTTTTGGCTATCGCCCCCTTTCCCGGCTGCAAAGCCGTTTTTGCAGATACTCGTTCCAATCCTTGCCGCAGCGCGGTTTCTCCACGGTAACGGCATACCCCTGTAACTGATACTTTTCCTGTAATTGCTGGGCGGCTTTCTGCCCAGGCTCGTCCGCGTCCAGACACAATTCGATTCGTTTGATCTGCGGATGATCTGTCAGATAGGCTTGCAGCGCGCCATCATAAAGGCCGCAGAGGGCCAGCGCGTTCGGTGTGTTCCGGTGAAGTGTGAGATAGCTCATCAGGTCGATAGGTGCCTCAAACACGAAAACCTGATCTGAGCTGCGGTCATACGGGAGCGCGAAGCCAACGCGTTTATCGCTGCCTGTCACATCTCCGCGGAAGCCCTTACCCTCCCGGTCATAGGTCCCGCGCAGGCCCGCGTATTTTACCTGTCCCGCGCTGTTCTTTCCGACGAACACGCAGTTGTGATGCTCGGCGTCCTCATACAGCAGGCCGCTGTTCAAAAACTGCCGGATCACCTGTGCGGCGATGCCGCGCTTACGGAGATAGGCGAAAACCCTTCTGTCATCCGCGTTGCGGGGCGGCAGGGAAAACTTCTGTTTCGGGCTGATCGGCTTTGGCTGCGGAATGGGCGCGTCTCTGGCTTTCCCATGGAAGGTCAGAAGGTACTCCACCGCTTCCGGAAAGGATTTTCCGCAAAACTGCTGGAGGAAGGTAATGGCATCCCCGCCGGTATTCTGGGAATACCGGAACCAGGTACGCCGGTCCTTGATCCGCAGGCTGTCCATCTCCGCGGTAGTATGGAAGCGTCCCACGCGCTTCACCTGATAGCCGAGGTGGGAGAGCAGCTCCGGCAGGTCCGTTTCTCTGGCGATCTGCATTTCTGTGTCTGTGAAGCGATTTCTGATCTTGCTTGCCATAGTGATGGCCTCCTTTCTGGCGAAACGCAAAAAGCCACCCAGGGCATCCGAGAGATTCGGATGCCCTGGGTGGCTTTTCCCTAAATCGTGTTCTTTTGTTTTGGCTTTTGTGCGGGCTTACACGGCGTTATCTTCGTCGGGGGTGTCCGTGTCCGCTGGAGCGGTCACGTCGGCCACACGGGGCGCGACAGAGGCCTCAGTGGGGGCGTTCTGCTCTGCGGTGTTCTCAGCGTCCGCTTCGTCCAGCGCCTGCGTGATCAGGTTCAGCACGAAGTCTCGCTGGGTGAGCTTTTTGCCGGTTCGGAGCGTCTCGCGCTCCAGATGACGCTTGATGCGCTGGAAGAGTTCTTCGGGGATTTGGAATGCCATCGTTCTGCCTTTTTCAGTCATTTGAATGCCGCCTTTCTGATTTTCTATCATGTTGTAATAGTCTTGGATGAGGTTGGCGATGTACTCGCTGGTGGTCTGGCCCAGCCGTTCCCGTTCTTCGCTGACCCGCTCATGCAGGTCGATGGGGATCTGAGCACACAAGTTTTTAGTGGTTGCCATTCTCGGATACCTCCTCGTTTTTTGTAACGCAAGCATACCCGAAAGGTCCAGTAAAAGCTATTACCAACACCACCAAGGAATGATAGACAAACGAAGCGAAAGCAACATAAGCACCAAAGTAACGAAAAAGGCCGCCGTTCTCTCCTACATGGGGAGCCGAACGGTGGCCTGCCTTTTATGCTTTATTCTTTTTTAGCCTTGGTGTTCAAGTCACACCAGTCCGCAAGAGTGCTCTGCTGCATCTCTGAAATGTCGCCTCTCGCGTGGAAAAACTGATTTTCCGAAAAAAGCGTTTTTCCTAACTTTTCCGCCAGAGAAAAGCCAGTAAAGATACAAAAACACCGCACTTTCGTGCGGCGTTTTCTGTGTTGCATCTTTCATCAACACATCTTGGGCCGAGATGGGAGACTCGAACTCCCGACATCTTGCTCCCAAAGCAAGCGCTCTACCAGACTGAGCTATGTCCCGTTATATCTTTGCAAACTCTGTCATAATAATTCAAAGGCTTTGCTCGCCCACCTCGTTTGCCAAACTTTCAGTCAGCTACATTAAACTACCCAATTTTTTTTATTTTGCAAGCCTTTTATACAAAACCCTGATTATGAAAACTGTATACGCTTGATTTGCTGATAATCAGATGGTCAAACAGTCTGATTGACACGGCTTCGGCCGCTTCCTTGATTCTTTTGGTTATTTCCATATCCGCCTTTGACGGCGTAACGATGCCGGACGGATGGTTATGAACCAAAATCATGGCGCTGGCACCGTGCATCATTGCCGATTTGATAACTTCTCTGGGATGAATGGCAACCTGATCAACGGTTCCGCGCTGCTGTATCTCTTCGCCTATCACATAAAGTTTTGAATTCAGAAAGATAATCCGAAACTCCTCCACCATCTGGTAGGCCATCGCCGAACGACAATAGTCCACCATCGCGTCAAAATCACTGATGACCGGCGCGTCTGTACCTTTTAGGCTCTGCCATGAACTTCTGACGGAACATTCGCGGACAATTCTCAAAACCGCCGCCGTATTTTCCTTAACGCCTTTAACAAGCATCAATTCTTCCAAAGGAGCATTGACAACCTCGGCAAAACTGCCGAACTTCCTAATCAGTTCCTTTGCCAGAGGTTTGACATCCCGCCGAGGAATGGCAATTGTCAGCAGCAGCTCAAGCAGTTCATAGTCCGGCATATCACGGCCGCCGCCAAGCAGAAATCTCCGCCGCAGCCTTTCGC
>OKTJ01001231.1_pt1 | contig 11101 bp, 9 predicted proteins | sample 1606201 | NCBI WGS metagenome assembly OKTJ01 (sample SAMEA3879536, study PRJEB24766) | human gut metagenome | biome: human-associated habitat; feature: feces | place: USA | collected 1985/1987 | reverse complement strand
TTGCCTGCTCTGTTCCTTTGCAGGCAGAGAGGTTTGCATCTTTCGCAGAGCAGATGGGACAGTCGGAATTGATCACCTCCTGCTCACAGTGGGTTTCGCAGATGCACTCCGCCGGAGCATTCCCGGACACGCCGGGAACAAGCCCGCCGTCCTGAACGGCAATGCCATTTTCCGCCGCCTGTTCCAATATGGCAGGCGATTCCGCAGCCGGAGCTTCCTGCTGCTCCTCCTGCACGATGGCGCCGCCCTCCGGTGCGTCCGTCTCCTCCGCTCGCACGGGTGCGGGCAGGAGCGTCAGACACAGCACCAGCGCCATGAACATACTTAATACTCGTTTTTTCATATTCTTCCTCCTTAAAAAATCGTCTTGCTTTTATATGGAAATCCGACATCTGCCGGATGCTTTTTTACAGGTCGTCCTGCACTAAATTCAGCTTCTTCGCGGCTGTCCTGGCTTCCGCCCGGCGCTTCACGTCCAGCTTGTCGAGAATGTGGCTGACGTGGGTCTTCACCGTGGGCAGCTTCACGTCCATGATCTGTGCAATCTCGGCGTTGGACTTGTCCGCACAGAGCAGATGGAGAATTTGCAGTTCCGTGGGCGTCAGCTCCTCGCCGGGAGCAAAGCTGGGTTCAAGGAAATGCGTGTAGAACGCCGCCTGCGTCCGCCGCGTCAAGGTCGCCGGTGTGCATGTCAATACGGCAGAGCATGGCGTCCATATTGGGCAGAAAGCGTGTCAAACCGCGCTCGGCAAAGCACTCACGGAGTACCATGATGGTGCGCCGCACATCGCCCGCATCAAAAAGCAGGTCGTCGGCCTCCAGCACCGTCATCAGCCCCGTGTACTGAAACGCCGTCAGGCAGCCGGGCGGCACACCGCGCGAGAGCAGCACGAAATGGCGCTCCGGACTTGAGCGAATCAGTTCGCAAAGAGCCTGCTGCCCGGCTTCCTCCTGCATGAGCTGAAGATCGTCAATCAGCAGAATGTCCCAATCCTGCGCTGACGATGGAATCGCCCAGTCTGGGGCTGCCGCACTTTGCCGCAGCACATTCTGCCCGCGCAGCAGCGCGTCCGCCAGTACGGTCTTTCCAAAGCCGCAGGGCGCGCTGAAAAAAAGGACTCTGCCATGCACCATGAAGCTGTCAAACCGTTTCTGAACGGAGGTCTTTATGATAATATTTTTGGTCATTTCTTCCCTCCCTTTGATACAGAGCGAGATCGCCATAAGCTTTTCGCCACCTGTCTCAAATTATATTATACGAGTCTGTTTCGAAATGTAAATCATCCCAAAGGATGAGACACGCTGCATAGTAAACTGCTATGCAGATCAATTTTTGTTTGATTTTGATAGCATAGATACAAATAAGCAGCCACACACCGAAGTGCATGACTGCTATGTAAAAAATCCAGGAAGGATTTTTGCAACCTGATACAATTTTCTGTTCTATAATCTCCGTCATAATAAAAATATTTCCATTATTTTAAAAGAGAATGACGGAGATATTTCGCCCTGCTTATTCTTGTAGCAACCAATCGGCTATATCGTGAATTTCGATTCCTTCATAGCTATATTGGGGATGTTTGGTTCTGGCAATAATCATTTTCGGATAAGCATCTCGAATCTGAAGCAGAGGAGAGCATTCTCTCTCAAATGTTTCCTGCCCGGAAATGTTGTCGCTGACCTGAATATAAATCTTCTCGCTGCCTCTCTGAGCAACAAAGTCGATTTCCTTTTGATAGAGCTTGCCGACATAAACATCATATCCACGGCGAAGAAGCTCGATGCAAACGATGTTTTCATATACTCTGCCATAATCCATATTTCTGCTTCCCAGTATTGCATATCGAATACCGCTGTCACACAAATAGAACTTTTCAGAGCTTTCAAGGTATTTCTTACCTCGGATGTCGTATCTCTTAATATCATAAAATACAAAAGCATTGCACAAATACTTAATGTACTTGCCGACGGTTACATGATTGGTTGGAGTCTCATTTGCTGTCAGTAGCTGACTGACCTTATTTGGAGAAGTCAGGTTGCTGATATTATCCATAAGGAACTCGCTCAGACGTTGTAAAACCAAAGTGTCCGGGAGAGTATATTTCTGTACCAAATCCCTTGTAACAATCGTTTCGTAGACCTCTTTGATATAGTTTGTTCTGTCTTTTTCGGTTCTATAAGCATAGGAACCTGCTAAACCGCCCTTGATAGCGTACTCATCAAAGAGCTTATCTTTGTCACTAATATCATCATAATACTGGCAATATTCCTGGAAGCTGAAAGGAAACACATGAATTTCAATATAGCGTCCGGTAAACAGAGTTGCCAGATCTGCACTCAACAGGAAAGCATTAGAGCCTGTTACATAGATGTCGTATTTTCCCTTAGAGTACAGGCTGTTGATTGCCAGCTCAAACTTGGGACACATCTGAACCTCGTCTACAAACAGGTAGTTCGTTTTGCCTTCCTGATAATGTTCTTCCACATAGGCGTGTAAGGCATGGTATTCCTTGATTTCTTCATACGCCAAATCCATGAAGTCGATGAAGATAATATTGATGTTTTCAAAATTGCTTTTCAGATACGCAATATATGCCTGCATCAGTTTGGACTTACCAGATCGCCGAATACCTGTGATGATCTTGATGTCAGGAGTGCCATTCAGTTCAATGATTCTATCGAGATATTTTGCTCTCGTGATTGTTTTCATATAGTCACCCACTTTCAAAAATTGAAGTTTTTTCATTTTCCGAAACCGCTTCGTTGTACTTAGTATACTGTCTGCTAATAGTATATGCAAGATGTCACTTTCAAAAACACAAATTTTTTTATTTTTTGAAAGTGGAAACTATGTAAAGGCAACCCGAAGGCTGCCCCAGACATCAAGCCTATCCTGTTTACACAGGTTCGTTGTCATCTTCATCGACGGAGCCATCTACATCATCGTCCTCAAACTCCGGATCGTACCCATAGTCCTCGTCATCATCCACATAATCAGCATCCGGATCAGGCTTTGCCGCCTCCTGTTCCTTCTTCTTTTCCTGAACTTTCTTGAATACGAAAAATCCGCCGCCACAGGCAAGCACAATCAGAGTCAGAATCGCCGGGAGCATATTCGTGGATTTTGGATAGGATCAGAATAGGTTATCAGCCCATACGGTTATTTTTTACTATTTTACGGAGGTACGCAGATATGGATATGAATATAGAAATGGATAAAAATACAGCTACTGATTCAATTACCAGCAGACTGGCTGACGCAAGAAATGATCTCGGCATTACGCAATTATCTCGTCCATTGACACACCAAAGACTGCCGCCAATACCACCAGATTATCCAGGGTTGGCATTGCCACGCCGTGCTGCCACTTGTATACTGCCTGTGGTGTTGCAAATCCGAATATATCTGCCAGATCCTTTACTGAAAGACCTGCATTGATTCTCAGTCTTGTTATGTTCATTCCTGTTGCTGCCATATCTATTGTAGGCATTGTTATCATTTTTCCTCCTGTTCCGGCTGTCAGTCAACACCTTCCCAACAGCCGGGCTGTACAGGCGGTGCTACTCTGATGCCTTAAAATTGTATATAGGTTTCATTACATCAATAACATCCACCGACTCCCTGATTACATCTATGATGTCATCCAAAGACTTGTATGCCATTGGTGCCTCGTCCAATGTATTTTCATTTACTGAGGTTGTATATACTCCCTCCATAGCTTTCTTATACTCATCCAGATTGAGCTCATTTTTCGCCTTTGTTCTGGACATAATCCTTCCTGCACCATGTGGGGCTGAAAAGTTCCATTCCGGATTTCCTTTTCCAATGGCAAGTATACTTCCATCCTTCATGTTAATCGGTATCAGCACTTTTTCTCCCTTATGGGCTGCGATTGCACCTTTCCTCAATATCATTTCATCTGTGTCGATATAATTATGAATCGTGTGAAAAGCATCACTCCCGGTCATGACTGTTCTTTCAAGAATAACCTCTGCCATCTTCTCTCTGCTTCTTCTGGCAAATGCCTGGCATATTTCCACATCATGCAGATAATCCTCCAGATATATTCCTTCCAGATAACACAGATCCTCCGGCATGCTTGTAGGACTTTCATATACCTGCCAGTGAAGCTGCTTTAGGGCATCCTGTATCTCTCTTTTTCTTCCCTGTTCCTTATAGGTACGGATAATCTCATCCCTCTTTTCAAGATACTCCCCATAACCACGGTTTAAGTTAATGGCAAGTTTCTGATAAAGCTCTGCCACCTGCTTTCCAAGATTTCTACTGCCGGAATGAATTACGAGATACTTTGTTCCATCTGCTGCTTCATCAATCTCAATAAAGTGATTTCCGCCTCCAAGTGTTCCAAGAGACCTTGCAAGTCTCTTTGCATCTTTCAGCTCCCTGTAGCATCGAAGCTCTGTCAGATCAAATTTCTCCTGCCGTCCTTCCCACACCTCACGTCCTGATGGAATAAAATGTGCTGCCTCATCCACTTTCTCAAAATCAATATCGTCTTTTCCAAGATTTACCGTATACATCCCGCATCCGATATCCACTCCGACCACATTAGGCACTGCCTTGTCTGTTATGGTCATTGTTGTTCCTATCGTACACCCCTTACCGGCATGCACATCAGGCATGATACGGATCTGGGAACCTTCTGTCATTGCATAATCACACATGCGTCTGATCTGCTCTATAGCCTCATCCTCTACTACATTTGCATAGCAGAGAGCCGTATTTACTTTTCCCTTAATCTCTAATGCATTCATTTTTATTTTCCTTTCTGATTCTACATTGGACAAGTGCTCCTCATGGGATTTGAACCCACAACCTACCGGTTAAAAGCCGGTTACTCTGCCGATTGAGTTAAAGGAGCATAAAAAATACCGCCTGCCTTATCATCTAAGGTAAGCGGTACGCTAAAACATGTTTATCTATTATACCCCTGTCCGGCTATGCCTCCGGTTCAGGTGCAGTATCAAAAACACAATTTTCTCGTTTATGCCTAGCCTTAAATGAGCGCATGTAATCAAAGCCCCACTCATGATCTTTAAGCAGTGCTAACGATTTACGTTCACTATGAAGCTGGTCAAAACGATACATTGTTGTCATGTCTTTTTCCTTTCTGTGGAGTTCTCTGCCTCCGCTTATCTTCTTTCTGTAACCAAGAATAACACAATTTTCTGCGGTTGTCATTATACCTGTGGTATAAAATTTATAACTATTCAGAGCCATACAAAATTGCTTTCTGTGAATGCCAGCATACATACAGAACAGCAATTTCATATGACAGGATAACTCATGGGCAAACAGAAAGCAGGAGCTCTCACCGAAAACAAAAATTCCTCTTCCCAAAACGGATTTCATCCCCGGGTTCCACCTCCACCATTTCCTGCGGCTGTATTCTCAGGCCGTTCTTATGTCTTTTTGTTAACAGGGTCAACCTCTAAAACGCTTCGCACTTCTTCAATCGCAAAACACTGACAGAATATGGCGGTGCCTCGTATACGAACTCTGAGGAAGCGCCATGCATATTCACGGTAATATTCTTCACCTTCTCCGGCTCTTCAAAGCTGTTTTCATCCCCCTTTTCACCGCTAAGAAGTGTTACGGTATAGTCGCCCTGTACCTGACAGTCCAGTGTAATGGAAACCGGATCCACATCTCCTGCAAAATTAACCGCCTTAATAATGATTTCGTCCTTGGTGTCAGTTACTACCGAAACAAAAGCAGGTCCGTAGGGAATCGAAATTTCCTTCTGAAGCTCACCATCAACATACAGGCGAATCTGTTTTCCGTCCGTTTCATATCCAAAGCGGTGATATTCTCCCGGTTTTACTGAAATAGCAAAGTCCTCAGTCAGCTTGTTGTCATGCATATAGCCAAACTCTTCCAGTGAACATTGTCCTCCATTAACCTTCCAAAGGAACGGACGCACCATAGCTGCATCCCATTCTTTTTCCACTCCGGCCGTAATCACGAGCTGCTCCTCATAATAGGAACGAACCACCCTGGCACTGAATATACCCAACTCGAAGTAAGCATTTTCCTCAACAAAAATATCGGTCTCAAATCTTCCATAAGTCTGGTCTTCTTCTCCAAATACCACAAAGCTCTTGGTCTCATCAGCCCATTCCAGAATACTGTGAAATTCCTTTTTCTGCTCCTCATCCGGAAGCTGAAGCAGGTGACCATCCTCTGTATCCTGCACATGTCCCATTAATTCATGAGTAATCTTTGCTTCTTCTCCATTCCAAATGGGATTTCTGAAGCGAAGTTCCTTATTGGATTTTAAAGATGCCATTCCGGTTCTCGGACGATAAACACGTCCTCCCTCATCTTCGGATCGCACCACATATTCTCCGCGATTTTGACCGAACATTTTCCAGACATAATAAGTAGGAATTCCAAGGCTCTGATGATTATTGAAACGAATCAGATTAGGATACCACGCTCTGTAATTTACATTTTCAAATAATGGAGCATAAGAGGCCAATGTTACGATATCCTGATTTTTCTCAATACCCATAAGGAAAGCCGCTTCTCCCAAAGCCGCATACAACTGTCCCATATAGTTGCCTTCGTTTACAGCCACCTCTCCTACAAAGATTTTTGGTCCCTTACGATCGTAGTCATCATAATAATTTACACGTTCTGCAAAGAACTCTGTTGTATTGTAAAAATGTTCATCCACGCACTCGGCAGGACAACCATTTTTCTCTACATGCTCATTGGCTATGGTTTTAATCTGGGGATACAGTTCCTTTACCTTCTTATAAATCATGTTGTATCGCTTTTCATAATCCGGACCCCAGTTTTCATTACCAATTTCCAGATAGGTCATTTTAAAGGGTTCCGGATGCCCCATAGAAGCACGAAGCCTTCCCCATTTGCTTTCCTTAGAGCCGATAGCATATTCAATGGCATCCAGTGTATCCTGTACCATTTCATCAAGAGCCTCTCCTTCCAGAAGGACACTCTTTCTTCCCTGACAGGTCATTCCGCAGTTACATACATACAGGGGCTCCATCCCCAGATCCTCGCAAAGCTGCAGATATTCATGAAAGCCAAGTCCTAATGTACTTCTGTAATGCCATACAAACAGCTTACTGGGTCTTTCCCATGCCGGACCTACCGTATCCCGAAATCTCATCGCTGTGGACGGTGTCGTTCCTTCCACAATACAGCCTCCGGGAAAACGCATAAACTTTGGACTCATTCCCTTAAGCTTTTCTACAAGATCTGTTCTGAGTCCATGCCCCATGTAGGTATTGTCAGGCATTAGTGAAATAAATCCCAGCAGAACCTCTCCGCCTTCTTTGCAGGAAATAGTAAGCTGTGCCTCGTGACAATCCTCAGCTGCTGTCAGCTTCATGTCATATCTTGTATACTCCTGACCGGAAACCACCAGACTGTTTCCAGTCAGTACTTTTCCCTGGTATTCGATCGCTACGTCCAGTCCTATTTCTTCCTTTGCTTTTGCAAATAAATACAAAGAGTAACTTTCTCCAGCCTTTACGGATATACCGCAGTAACCGGTATTAGTCAGAGATCCGTCCTTTTCAAACTGCATACGCAGAGCTGCGTCCCGATGTTCATTCAGGGTATCCGTCAGTTCCAGTTCCATCTTTGCATTGTGTGTATACCATGCCGGTATTTCTGTCTCCGGAATATTGTTGCCCTTTACCCAGCGGCATAAGCCTTCTCCGTTGCAAAACTCATCCAGCCATCCGGATACGGTTTTTACATGGATGCCATCCTCCTGCTGTATATAACCCTCCGGTAAAACGGAATCTTCGAAGCTTCTGTTTCGAAGCATTTCCGGATAAAGTCCTCCGTCTCCGGCACGGTTAATGTCTTCAAAAAAGATTCCGTATAAATCCCTGGCTGTCTCAAATCGTCTTTCCTTTGTTTTAATCTTTAACTTGCTCATTGTAGTCTCCTTTTTTTACATTCCAAGAGTTTTGATCACTACCTGTCGAAAGGGTTTTCTTGATCTGTTCTTGTAAAAATTCCTTAAAGGGTGTCACCCATCCGCAGTTCACTACCGGTCTATCTGACATGAAGATCATCTCACAGGGCTTTTCTTTTTCATATGGATACCAGTATGGCATTGGCTTTCCGTCCGCATCATTGCCGTTTGGATCACCTGTTTTTATGAAATTCACCCAGTAATTGCACATCATTCTGGAAAGATCGTAATGCCGCCCCACAAAGGGTCTCCAGCATTTCGCCAGTGTTTCAAAGAAAAACCATAAATCTACAGAATGGAAGGTTCCGGCATTATCCCATCCTGGAATATCTGAATCAAACCTGTAATAATAGTAGGGCTTTTTTTCACCTGCACTTTTTTTATCTGAAAAAAGACACTTGATCGTACATTCAATTCCGTTTACCTTCGCATACTTTCCATCAGAATCCTCCCGCATTGCCTCGGGAAAGCGCAAAAAGGTCTCAGCATTCTTTCCGAAAATCTCTTCTGCTTTCTTTTTCAAATCTTCTTTTGAGGAAGCTTCTATATAACTGGGAAATTCATCTGAAGTATTTCCAGACATAACGGGAACATTTACATGCTTGCCTTCCATGAAAAGAACCATTGGGTCACCTACACAGAACTTGTGATCCAATACGGTAAACATAGCCGGAAATATTTTGGTATATTCCTCATACTTGTCACGAATCGCAGCCGCATCCAGCTTACGAGCCTGCTCAATAGTTGAGCAGCCCAGGAAAGAAAGAAAATGCTGTCCATTTTCCTCAGCATGCCACAATTCCTCCGGCACTCCGATTCCTCCAACCTGATAAGGAGAGCGAATCATTGCACTCATCACTACTGCACGATGAAATAAGCCTTCATTATCCATACATGCCATCTGGCTCATAACACTTCCGCCTCCGGCTGACTGTCCTGCAATGGTCACATTACCCGGATCTCCACCAAAGAAAGCAATATTTCTCTGTACCCATCGAAGTGCTGCCTGCTGATCCAGACTTCCAAAATTAGTCGGTGCGTCAGGCTGCTCCTCTGTCAGCTGAGGATGTGCCAAAAATCCAAAAACATTAACCCGGTAGTTTACCGTTACAACAACCACACCGCGACGTGCAATTCTCTCTCCGTCAAATTCCATTTCGGCAGGATATCCACACTGGAGTCCTCCTCCGAAAAACCATACCAAAACCGGCTGTTTTTCTGTTACTTCTTTAGCACCTGTCCATACGTTCAAATACAGACAGTCCTCATCCATGGCAATTTCCGGATCCACATGCCACTCACGGATATACACGTTATCACCGATTCCCGGGACGCTCTGCATGGAAATCGGAGCAAAGCGATAGCATTCACGAACTCCATCCCAGTCTTCACAGGGCTGGGGTGCTCTCCATCTGTTCTCTCCTACCGGAGGAGCCGCAAAAGGGATTCCCTTAAATGCAGTTATCCTAGGGTCTGCGGCTTCAATACCTTTCACCCATCCATTTTCTGTCCGTGCTGTTCTCAGCATAATTCCTACCTCCGCTAATTTTATTACAAGTTACTACAGCACATGCAATAACATAGATTATGATAACTCAAATGATCTTAATGCAGCATTTCCGTTACCGCGATAGGTCAGGTAAAGCGCCTGTATTCCATCCGGAATCGTAACCGGTGCGGTATACTTTTCCCAGACATTGGTATATTGAACCTCTAATGTCGCCAGTACCTCTCCATCCCATGCTGTCTTTACTTCAAAAGTGCCATCTGCATAGCCCCGGATCCAAATACTGATTTCACGAATATCATGGCAGTCAAAATATTTGAAGCCGATGGTAGTTGAATCTGTAATATTGGCAATATATCCAACTTCTTCGTCTCCATCCCTTCCGTCCTGCATTACTCGTGGAAAATTCCCTTCGCCCACATAAACTGATGGGGTATCGGTAAACAGATTACATGCAAGATAAGCGGGGTATTCGCCTTTACCCTCAAGCGGACCTCCATTTAAACCGCAGGAGGTAATTTTTACCTGTGGAATACTGCCGTCCGGCATAATCTGCAGCTTTTCAGCACATCCCTGTCTGCTGTACCAGGTATTATTGGTATGCCTGTGATAAAAAATGTACCAGTCCTCTCCGATCTGCACAATACTTCCGTGATTATTGGCACCGTAAGCTGTTGGCATATCTGCCGGCTTGTAGGTATCGATGTGCAGATCACAATTGCTGACAATAACTCCGCCATAGACAAAGTCCCTAGTAGGATTCTTGCTGGTGGCATAACATAATTCGTGCATTAATATGGATGAATAGACAAAATAATAGGTGTCACCTACTTTACGGATGGAAGGTGCCTCAAAAAACTCATGTCCCTCAAATCCGGTACCGGCACCATATTCACAGCCGGGGGCCACAAACACCGGAGCTTCCCTGATCGTCAGCATATCTGCTCCCAACACCGTAGCCATAGCTCCGGTACGGGATTTATCACCTTTTCCGCAAAATCCGGTATAAAGATATGTCACATCTCCTTCCGTCAGAACCCCCGGGTCAAACTGGGGCTCATCACCTTCCTTTTCGCCCAGACGTGTGCCATCTTCATAATGAACATAGCCATAAAATTCATACTTTCCTGCCGGAGTGTCACATACAGCAACTGAAACTACCGAAACCTTGTCCAACACGTAATAAAGATAGTACCTTCCGTCCGGTCCCACCGTAACATCCGGGGCATACAGACACATTTTGCCTTCCGGGTTCAGCGGATCGGCTGTCTTCGGATAAATCACACCCTCATATCTCCAGTTGCCCAGGTCATCGACCGGAGCTGACCAGCACACATAGTCTCCCATGCAGAAAACATATCCGTTAAAGTAATCATGGGATCCGTAAACATATACGCGATCGCCAAAAACATAAGGTTCTCCGTCCGGAATATACTCCCAGGACGGTAAATATGGGTTAAACGCCTGTTTTTTCACTTTGATATCCTCCTTTACAAGCCTAATCTATGTACATTGTTTCATAAAGCAAATTACTGGGTGCTAGTTTAAGCCTTCAAGCTGACCACACGATCATAGTCATATCCTCGATCCGGATTCACCTTTCCGGCATTCAGTT
>OKTJ01001227.1_pt1 | contig 11123 bp, 10 predicted proteins | sample 1606201 | NCBI WGS metagenome assembly OKTJ01 (sample SAMEA3879536, study PRJEB24766) | human gut metagenome | biome: human-associated habitat; feature: feces | place: USA | collected 1985/1987 | reverse complement strand
CATAACATAATTATACAATAAAAGGTGTCCTTTTTGAGTGATTATACAGAAAAAAACAGTAATTTGATACCCAAAATTGATATCCCCTGCTTTACCTGGAATTCACAGGCAGAACAGGGACTTTTATTTTTTTAAGCGAAATCTCTGCTGTTATCTACACTTTCTCTTCCTCCCGCATAGAAAACAAGAACCCCCCTAACAATATAAACACAAACCATACAATCCAATGGAATGGAATATCTACATTGTCCATCATGTTCTCTAAGAAAAATACAACATATATGATCAACGGCAGACATGCATAATAATTTCTATTTTCCGCACTTTTACAATACCTGACCGCCCGCGAAAAATATCCAACAAACATCATTATATAAGGAACTATTATATAAACTCCATACATATGTGCATATGCCAATACTCCATTATGAGCAGAATTAATATTTGATCCATAAACAGTTGCTCTTTTTGTATGACCAAACAAATTCATCTGACTCAGATACGTCGAATAGTGGTATAGCCTGCCTGAAAATAAACCATTTATCGAATTCGAATTTAATAACTTTTGTCTGATTCTCTGTGAAGTTTGGGACATATCCTCTCTTTCTGCTGCATAAACATGTATGGTTCCAGTTAAATCATCTAAATCTCTGACAGATGCATATTCATAATCCACCGGATATACAATCTGCGTTCCGATTGCCTCTGATATATTGGTAATTCCCCACTGTAACCCCATTGAAACGGGAATATAACATATCACAAAACACATCACTGCGATCATAGTTTTTTTCATGTGTCTTTTCAGGATCTTTTCTATTCCCCAGCACAATGCACCGCACAGAATTGCTAAAGTAGCTGTTGTGCTTTGTGTTTTTTTCAGGAAAAAAAATGCTGTTGTCAAACCAATGGCATATGGAAGAATCTTTAAAATTTTAACTTCCTTACATTTTATGTAATAGTCTATTTCACATAAAAAGACACCTATCATAACAGCCATATATAATCCAAATGGATTTGGATTGGTATAAAATCCTTTATATCTGTATCCATCTGTTTCCGGGCGAAACATCAGGCAATACACCACACATAATACAAATGTTATTTCCAGTGCCTTTAATAATTGCCACAACATCTTCTCCCTGTTTTCCTGATTATTCCATACAAAAAACAGAAAACCTGTCGGGAACAGTATAAAATATCCATAAAAAGAGAAATACGCACTTTTTTTTGTTACAATAAAGTCCGAAATACAAGTCAGTACCCATAATACGATCCAAGATATTACCAACAAATTATTCCAGTTACGATATTTCAAAGGTTTTCGTATATTCAATCCAGCTATCAATAACATACATCCAATTAAAACAAACATTGTATATGCATGTGTCATTTTTTTAAAGAATAGGCCATATACATTTATAAATGACAAAAAAATAAACATCACCGAAAAAAGAAATATACTAATAAAATTTCTCATTTTTTCCGGTACATTTCTAAGCTTTCGCCAAATCTCATTTCCCACCAATATATAAATACTTTGTAATCCCCTTCCCCATTTATAATTACCTTTTCTGCCATATCTTATTTTCAGCCAATATAAAATTCCTGTTATGATCATACAGATTATTGAAAATAATACACTTACAGCTGGCAGCTTTTCATCATCCTTCATTTTATCTGTAGAAATTTCAAATTTATTAATTGAAAATTCTTTTCCTTGTTCATTTTCAAAACAAAATACCACTTTTGAAAAACTCTCTCCATTTAGCTGATATAGATTCTCTCCCTCCATTAAATTCAATTCTTGTTCCCCTACATTTTGCCATGTCCGATCATAGAAAACAATTTGTGCAGTTATTGAGTCACAGTTCATATTATACAAATCCGTTTTCAAGTAATTCCACTGGTTATTTTTATTTAAACTGTCAAAAATAATTTGTGCAGTGTCTCCCTGTATAATAAATTTTTCATTTTCAAATGATATATTCTGCAGATTGTTTACAATTTTTTCTGTATAAAACTGCAAAGAGTCGCCCCTATTATAAAATTGGGTTATATTTCCTCCTGTTACATACCAGGCTGCACAGCTAATCCCTGTAATAATTGAAAATAATATCCATATACAGATTTTTACCAAAAATATTTTTGTTTTCATCAAAACATCTGTATTTCCTGACATAAATTTCTCCCTGTAATGTATTGCAAACCTTTCACTCTTTAAAATAAACGCCATTAAAAAGGAAATAACACCATACTGCTATGTTTCCAAAATTGACAGACGCATTCCCAAACACACAAAATACTGTAAAAATAATATTAACACATAGTACAAATATATACGGATTTTTTTTGCCAAAAAATCTTCTACATTTTTTTAATGATATACAAAACCCATAAATTTGATATAATACAAATGGAATTACTGCAAAAATACCGTAATGATACATCAAATCCAAATATCCATTATATGCCTGAACGGGCTCCCTGTTTCTATATATCTGCGTTGCATTTCCATATAACCCCATCATTCTTGCATAATTTTTCCAACTTCCCATAACATTGATAGTGTCTTTCGATGTCACATTTTCCAATGTTATTGGAAACATCTGCTGATAAAGCTGCAATTCATCCTCTGGTAGTACACTGACCAATTGTTCATCCTCAAACACAACCGTTGTCTGCAAAATATCTGGCAAATATTTGACCGAAATATGTATAACTACCACACATAAAAATGAAAATGCAATTGCCGTCAGTATTTGCTTCCACCGATATCTAAAACTAACCCTTTTCTTCACCCATATATAAACGCACCCATATAAATATGTTATGGCTACAAGAATCAATGCAATTTTTGCCACTACTCCGCCTGATCTAAGTACAAAATATAGTGCTGACGCTGCCCCCATCCCATAACCTATCCACTGAAGATATGACGCATCATTATCAATTAACCCATATATCTTCCATACAAACAGGGCAAATATTAACAGGGCATACATCGCAAAATCCTCTGGACGTCTGCAAATTCCATTATAATAAACTGTTATAATCTTAGGTCTAAAAAAGATACAAAACAATACAACCAGAACATAATCTATTTCTAATGCCCTTAAAAACAGACATATCACCGCATCCGCTTTAAATCGCTGATTATACGCAAAAATAAAAAAGCCTGCTGAAAATATCATCACATAAGAAAAAAACTTTTCCCCATCCTCTTTAAAGACATCTGATAATGCCATCATGATCCATAATCCGTACCATGATTTCAGGACTGATGACATAACTCCTGTATTTTTCCATTCTTTTTTCCACAACAAACATCCACAGGCAAATAAAATAACAGCACATCCCAATGAAAAATAACGATAGCTTTCCCCTTTTGTCCATCCCATTATTTCAAAAAACAAAATCCATGCAAAAAAAATACATAACAAAATTTCAACTGTCACTTTTCTGTCTATTTTTCTGCACTTCTGAATTGCCTTTTTTCCAACAATATTCCCCTGCAGCACATAAAGACTCTGCAATATATATAAGAGTCCAGTATTTTTCTCCAAAGCATAATTTTCTGTATTAACATATTTTTTTCTAACAGAATATCCCATGAATATCACACATCCACAAATAAGTAGACTCATTCCCATACATTCATAAAACTTCTGCCACGAAAATCCAGCCTTTTCACTTCGTATCTCCATTGAATCCATAGAAAAAAAGATACCTTTCGCATCACGAATACGTATGCCTATGCGATATATCTCTATAGTTTCATTAAGCTCTATCTCATTTTCTCCATTGTAAATTACAATGGGCTGTTCTTTTAATATATTTTTTTCTTTATCGTAATATTCTAATATTGCGTGTACTTCTGACACTGAACAATTGCTAATTGTCAAATATAAATATTTCCATGTCCTGACATAGCGATCTACACGATATTTATTAACCGCATTATTCTTGACAATATAATATCCATTTTCTTCTTCATGATATTCCCATCCTTTTGCATTTTTTATCATATCGGTTTCTGGAAAATCATATATTGCTTCTGATCCAAGAAAATACGTCAGACTTTTAAATCCTCCCAAATACATCAAGGTAAACATCAGACATATTGTACATCCAAGCAGCGCAACAAACAGGCTTTTTTCATTTTTGTAGTTTTTCATTTTCTATCCCTCAAGTTATTCCTTCAATCTGTACCTTTTCCCCTCAAATGCAATTCCAAAATAATGCCGTTATTTTCAAGCAAAATCTGTAACGCCTGTATTCCGCTTGCTGCTATTCTTTCCATGATTTCTCCAATATAACGGATAACTAAAAATATCCTTTTGATTCTTTGCTATCCTCTGACTTAGTATATCGGATTTCCATCCAAATTACAATATTTATTCCTCCCCGCACATTTTACATTCCATTCCCCATCTTTGACAGTTGAAAAGCAAAAAAATGGTCGTAAAGCCAGTAAAATCAAGGCTTACAGCCGTTTTTTGTTTCGCAGTGATATGTGTTATTGTGCTATATTTTTTACACTATGGTAAATCTATTTCTTTTGTTTGCTTGATGATGCTTCGCATCGTAGATTTTTTGATAAATTCATAGTCTGTCCGAAAACCAAAAGTTTTGTGTAAAGAGTTCGTTATTTCAGTTCGGGTGTAGGATGGAACATAGCCATTAGCGGTATTTAACAGTGTCATTTTCATGGATCGCAGAGTCTCTATGATCTGCTCTGTTGTATAGCTGTTTCCTATTTTCTTTTCTAACAGACGGTAGAGAAGAAGGCTGATGTAACAGGTCATGAAATGTGCCTTGATCCGGTCATCTCTTCTGACATAAACAGGTCTGGCTTCGAATTCTGTTTTCATGATTCTGAAGTTTTCTTCAATTTCCAAGCGCTGCTTGTTAATCTTTATGATTTCCTCGATATTTCCCTCCAGATTTGTCATAACCGCGTAGAAACCATCGTAAAGTTCTTCTTTGGCTATCTGTTCCTCATCAATCTCATATACTTTGTTTTCTGCAATCTCACCATCGTTTGTTACGGCAGTATTTTTCACAAAACGCATTGGATCATTTTGATTTTTGCCCTTTCGTTTTTTGCAAGGAGAGTTAATAATCATCTCTGCACGCTCGATTTGACATGACCGTATTCTTTGCTGATAAGCTTTATATTTCGGTGAGTATGTAACGATCAGCGTCTCATCCAAATCTCCGGTAACAACAGGGACTTCCTTGTAGTAAATGGAGTTAAAAACTTCATCATCAGTTTCGTCCAAAGTCCTGATATCTATAAAATCTGTCGAACCAGCTTTTCTGAACTGTGTTGGATTCAGGGCAATATCACGGTCTTCCTGCTTCATCTTTTTAAGGGAATGCGTGATGACATAAGCCCGATTCCCGATGCTGTTAAACGCTCGGTTATTTGCACTTCCAAGACCGGCATCTGAACAGAAAATAAATTCACTACAGTTAAAATCTTTTATGATTTTCTTCTCCAGAGGCTTAAGCGTTGTCTGCTCGTTTTGGTTACCTGGAAAAACATCAAATTTCCCTTGCACTTTTATTATTTCATGCTATACTGTAGTTAAGTTAATAACTTACCGAGAGAGATGAGCAAGGTAATAGGGCGATAGAAATCGCCTTGTTTCTTTGCTCTTTTTTGTATCAAGGAGGCTAAATCCTCTCCTCGCCCAGGAGGAGCAAATTTCACTTTGTGAAATTGGATTTGCTTCGCAAACAAGGAGGATTTGATATGTATGATGTAGCAATTATTGGTGCCGGGGTTGTCGGCAGTGCAATTGCAAGAGAACTTTCCAAATATCAGGTAAATGCCTGTGTCATTGAGCGCGAGGAAGACGTGTGCAACGGTACTTCCAAAGCAAACAGTGCTATTATCCATGGTGGTTTTGACGCAACGCCAGGTACGCTCAAGGCGAAATTAAATGTCAGAGGGAACTTTTTAATGGATGAACTTGCAAGGGATCTCGACATTCCTTTTAAACGAAATGGTTCTCTCGTAGTTTGTACCAAAGATCAGGATCGAAGCGGGCTGGGAAAACTTTTGGATAAAGGAAACGCCAACGGCGTACCGGATCTCCGCATCATAGAACGTGAAGAACTGATTGCAATGGAACCGAATTTAAGCGATGATGTCACCTGTGCACTCTTCGCTCCTACCGGCGGAATTGTCTGCCCATTCCATATGACGATGGCATTTGCAGAGAATGCCTGCACGAACGGAGTGAAATTTTTTCTGAATACACAGGTGGATACAATTGAAAAAAACGGAGATAGTTACCGTATTTCCACGCTCCACACAGATACGAAAAACAAAGAAACTTTTGAAGCCAAAGTTGTAATTAACGCCGCCGGTGTTTACGCCGATGTTTTCAATAATATGGTAAGTGAAAACAAACTTCATATCACCGCACGAAAAGGCGAGTACTGCCTGTTGGACAAAGATGCCGGAACCCATGTTCCCCACACGATTTTCCAGCTTCCTTCCAAAATGGGAAAAGGTGTTCTCGTCACACCGACCGTACATGGAAATCTGTTAGTCGGTCCAACTGCTGTTGACGTAGACGACAAAGAGGCTGTCAACACCACGGCTTCCGGACTTGACTCACTCGCTGCCACTGCCGCACGAAGCGTGAAAAATGTTCCAATGCGCCAGGTCATCACCTCATTTGCAGGACTGCGTGCCCATGAGGATAGCGATGACTTTGTGATTGGAGAAGTGAAAGACGCAAAGGGATTTATCAATGCTGCCGGAATCGAATCCCCGGGTCTTTCCTCCGCCCCTGCGATTGCAGAGATGGTCACTGATATTGTAAAAGGGCTTCTTCCATTGGAGAAAAATCCTGATTTTATTGGAACACGAAAAGGAATTCTCCGCCCGGATACACTATCTTTGGAAGAACGAAATAAACTCATCAAGGAACATCCGGAATATGGTAACATCATCTGCCGCTGTGAAATGATCACAGAGGGCGAAATTATTGACGCAATCCACCGCCCACTCGGTGCCCGCTCCTTAGATGGAGTAAAACGTCGCACCAGAGCCGGCATGGGACGCTGTCAGGCAGGTTTCTGTTCTCCTCGTACCATGGAAATTTTAGAGCGTGAAGTTCCGATGAGCATGTTTGACATTACCAAAAACGGCGTTGGTTCCAATATTGTTGTTGGATATAATAAGGAGGTTTAGCCATGAATACATATGATTTAGTTATCGTTGGAGGTGGTCCTGCCGGACTTGCCGCTGCTGCAAGCGCAAAAGATCATGGGATCGACAGCATATTAATCATTGAGCGTGATAAGGAACTTGGTGGGATTTTAAATCAATGTATCCACAACGGATTTGGCCTCCACACCTTCAAAGAAGAATTGACCGGACCGGAATATGCTTCCCGTTTTATCGATATGGTCTTAGATCGTGGAATCGAATACAAGTTAAATACTATGGTCATGGACATTTCTGCTGATAAAAAAGTAACCGCCATGAACCGTGAAGATGGCATGTTTGAAGTTCAGGCGAAAGCTGTCATTCTCGCTATGGGCTGCCGCGAACGATCCAGAGGTGCCTTAAATATTCCGGGCTACCGCCCTGCCGGCATTTATTCCGCCGGAACTGCCCAGCGCCTTGTCAATATGGAAGGCTATATGCCGGGAAAAGAAGTTGTGATCTTAGGCTCCGGTGACATCGGTCTTATTATGGCGCGCCGCATGACCTTAGAGGGTGCAAAAGTAAAAGTCGTTGCAGAATTAATGCCTTATTCCGGCGGATTAAAACGTAATATTGTGCAGTGTTTAAATGATTTTAACATTCCTTTAAAATTAAGCCACACCGTCGTTGATATTGAAGGTAAAAACCGTGTCGAGGCAGTTACAATCGCGGAAGTTGGTCCTGACCGCAAACCAATCCCCGGCACAGAAGAACGCTATACCTGTGATACACTGCTGCTCTCCTGTGGCCTGATTCCGGAAAACGAACTTAGTAAAAGTGCCGGTGTTGCCTTAAACCCGGTAACCTCAGGTCCAGTTGTCAATGACAGTTTAGAGACAAACATCGAGGGAATCTTTGCCTGCGGTAATGTGCTTCACGTTCATGATCTGGTAGATTATGTTTCCCAGGAAGCATCCGCTGCCGGAAAAAATGCTGCAAATTATATTAAAAACGGCAAGGAAAAAGATGCAAAAATTGTTGAGATACTTCCGGTCGATGGTGTCCGTTACACTGTTCCAAAATACATCCGCCCAACAGAAATGGATGATACTTTAACCGTTCGTTTCCGTGTTGGCGCTGTTTACAAAAACTGCGCCATCGCCACCTATTTTGACGACCAGCTCATTTCCAAACGCAAACGTCCGGTCATGGCTCCCGGCGAAATGGAACAGGTCATCTTAGACAAGAAAAAACTGAACGAACATCCTGATTTAAGTAAAATTACAATCAAAATTGAGGAGGCGTAATTATGAGCGAAACAATTCGTGAACTTACCTGTATTGGATGTCCACTCGGATGTTCCATTACTGTTACAATGAACGGCACCGATGTCGTATCCGTTACCGGAAACACCTGTCCAAGAGGTGATGCCTATGCCCGAAAAGAAGTCACAAATCCAACACGTATCGTGACTTCCACTGTCCGTGTGGAAGGCGGAATATCACCGATGGTCAATGTTAAAACAGCCAGTGACATTCCAAAAGCCAAAATTTTTGAATGTGCCAGTGCCTTGAAAAATGTCGTTGTGACTGCACCTGTCAAAATCGGGGATGTTGTGCTTTCCAATGTTGCCGGAACCGGGGTAGATGTCGTGGCTGCAAAAAATATTGTTGCAAAGTAAACCGGAGTTTAGGTGACGTAGTGTCGCAGATTTTGTGGTGCTTTTATAGGTTGTGAAGGGCAGATATAAGCGTCCTCTCACAAGGCATTATTTATATGTTGATTAAAAAGAAAAATCGTACAAACGAAATATTATGTTTCTGTTCGCTGAACATTCCGATGGGCTTCTGAACAACAATCATGTTCAGCAAAGGCTTCCATGATTGTTAGAATCCCATCTCCATGGCTCACAAAGAAAATAATATTTGTTTATACCGTTTTTCTTTCATTTACGTTATGAGTGACTTGTGGGAGAACGCTTATACATGCCCAATTTACGCTGTGGCTTGCACCACAGAATCTGCAATTTACGTTATGGAACTCACGGTTATGGGAGGAGTGCCTATTGGATAACGACAGAAATCAATCTGTATTCCCATCATAATTTAAGTTCAACTTCTTTGAATGAATTTTAATAGAATCAAATAGATGATTTCCATTGATACCAAAAGACTCCATCTTCTTCACAAGATGGCTCCGGAATGGGAGTTTATTAGTTTTACAGAATGTGAAAATATAGCTAGTATTGAATTGCTTAAGAAATTAGGATATAAGAATCTTGGCTATGTTCCAAGTCTGGATTCTCAAGCATTCGGCAAATGGACTACAATGGACACGGAGGAAGAATTTGCTCATCTGGGCAAATAACTTCTGGTCGCCTAAACACTTATTACCACAATACAACAGAATAACCCACACTGTGTCAGAGTATATAGAAAAAAATCAGCGGCAGATACCTCCACGGTCACTGCCGCAGGAAAAGGATGGATACAACTATGAAATTTATTTCCTGGAATGTAAACGGACTTCGTGCCTGCATGCAAAAGGGATTTTTAGATTTTTTCAATGAAGTGGACGCAGATTTTTTCTGTGTCCAGGAGACAAAATTACAGGAGGGGCAGATTGCCCTTGATCTCCCCGGCTACCATCAGTTCTGGAATTATGCCGAAAAAAAAGGCTATTCCGGCACTGCTATTTTTACAAAACACGAACCACTCTCTGTCTCTTATGGCATCGGCATCCCGGAGCATGACCATGAGGGGCGTGTCATCACATTGGAATACGATGCTTTTTATCTGGTTACCTGTTACACTCCGAATTCCCAGAACGAACTGGCAAGACTTCCTTACCGCATGCAGTGGGAAGAAGATTTTCTTGCCTTTCTGAAAAGGCTCGACGAGGTAAAACCTGTCATTGTCTGTGGAGATCTGAATGTTGCACATGAAGAGATAGATTTGAAAAATCCAAAAACCAACCGCAAAAATGCCGGTTTTTCCGATGAGGAACGTGCAAAAATGACCACTCTGTTAAACTCCGGATTCACAGATACTTTCCGCTATTTTTATCCGGATAAAGAGGGGATCTACTCCTGGTGGTCTTACCGGTTCAAGGCACGTGAGAAGAACGCTGGATGGCGTATTGACTATTTTATCACTTCCAGATGTCTGGACGAAAAGCTGCAGTCTGCCGGAATCCATACGGAAGTGTACGGCTCTGACCATTGTCCGGTGGAACTGATTTTAAAATCATAAAGCAATGGAACGATTGATTTTTCATGTTGATGTAAACAGTGCTTTTCTTTCCTGGGAAGCAGCAAAAAGAGTAAAGATGGGACTTCCGGATCTGAGAGACATCCCTTCCTGTATTGGCGGAGACCCCAGTAAACGTACCGGCATCGTTGTCGCCAAGTCCATTCCTGCAAAAAAATACGGAATCCAGACAGGAGAGCCTATGGCTATGGCTTTTCGCAAATGTCCGAATCTTGTGGCCGTTCCATCTGACTTTGAATTATACGATAAATGTTCCCGGGCATTTAAAGCAATCTGTGCTTCCTTTGCACCTGTGATGGAATCTTTTTCCATTGATGAGGTATTTCTGGATATGACAGGTACTTCTCTGATCTATCCTGACCCTGTAGCTGCTGCTCATGAGCTGAAAGGCAAGATTCACAGAGAACTGGGATTTACAGTAAATGTAGGAATTTCTACCAATAAGCTTTTGGCAAAGATGGCATCAGATTTTCAAAAGCCGGACAGAGTACACACTCTGTTCCCGGATGAAATCCCGGAGAAAATGTGGCCTCTTCCTATCCGTAATCTGCTGTTTCTGGGAAAAGCTTCCGAGCAGAAGCTTCTGAATCAGGGAATCCGTACTATTGGTGATCTGGCAAGGGAACGGGAAACAAATGTACAGCTCTGGCTTGGAGAAAAACCAGAGCACAGATGAAAAATGA